>Ga0210402_10001236_pt1 | contig 26500 bp, 23 predicted proteins | sample IncBWC7MmetaG_FD_161055 | JGI IMG/M metagenome (GOLD analysis project Ga0210402, IMG submission 161055) | Forest soil microbial communities from Barre Woods Harvard Forest LTER site, Petersham, Massachusetts, United States - Inc-BW-C-7-M | ecosystem: Environmental > Terrestrial > Soil >... | reverse complement strand
CCAACGATCGTGAAAAAACAATCTTCTTCTTGGAGACAAAGGTTTGAGCAAATTCGATATCCGCTTTTGTCTCGGACTGGCTTTTTGCGATATCAGGCCAATAAGGAACCATCAATTGATAGGTTTTACGCCCATAGACGAGCAGGTCAAAATCTCGCAAGAGGTGCGTGTAATGTTCAAGTACTTCGTCATCGTCAGGGGGGTTGAATTTGGTATGGTCGCAGCAGCCATCCAGGGTAAGGTTGATTGCGTAGATTGCATTTCTCATTGAATTGTCCTGACCCTTCTCTCGCGCCCGCGCTCATGAGAGTTTGACTTACGATGCTCAAAAAGTATGGGACCAGAGGTTCATAGGAGCCTCACTTGGATCAGCGACAGGGGGCGTACCGCAGAACGACCGCGCCTTTGCCTCGCTGAGCATCGCGACTCAAAGCGCCGAATACACCACCTGCGCAAAAACATCGCCGTTGAAAAACCCCTTGCCCCAAGTGGCGTCCAGGTCCGCAAACGGTTTGCTCGCCGCTATTTCGCCGGCCGATTTGCCGGCGGTCTTTAGTTTTTGCACACGATCGCGCGCCACAACCAGCATGTCCCGAAACTTGGTCAGATCGGCTTTGTTGCCCAGCGGGCCATGCCCCGGAACGATCTTAGTGTTGTTGTCGACCAAGGTGAGAATTTTATCGGCGGCGAGAATCATTCCGTTGATTTGTCCGCCGGTGCTGGCGTCGATGACCGGGTAGAAGCCGTTAAAAAAAGTATCGCCCATGTGAATCACATTAGCCTTCTGGAAGTGAATGTAGATGTCCGTGTCGGTGTGCGCGGGCTGGAAATATTGCAGCATTACAATTTCACCGTTGGCCTGCAGTTTCTGGCTGGTGCTGAATGTCTGCTGCGGCAAAGCATCCGCAGGCGATGCCGGAAAGTGCAAACCGAAAAGTGCACTGTCGTGTGGCTCTGCCATGCGCGTCTTGGTGTTGTCGTGGGCCAGCACGGTGGCGCCCGCGGCGTGCAGATTGGCGTTATTGTCGGTGTGGTCGACATGCCAGTGCGTGTCGATCACCGTGTTCAGCGGCGCATTGCCCAGCCCATCGAGATTTTCTTTCAACTTCGGCCAGGCCGGCAGAAGAAACGTGTCAACTACGATTTTGCCGTCGGGCCCGTTCAACACCACAACATTTCCCCCAGGGCCGGAAAGTAAGGTGAGATTTTCCGCGAGCGGTTGCGAGCGGATAGATACGGTGCCCATCTGCGCGCGCATGGCCCCCAGAGAGTCGGTTGGAGGCGTCGCCGCCTGCTGACAAAGAGCAGGAACGCCGGCGTTTAGAAGGCTTGCCGGAAACAGTTGGGCCAGAAGGGCGCTTCCCGCGAACCCGGCGCAAGTTCGCAACATTCCGCGCCGTGTGTTTTGCTTCTGCAACAAGCTCGGGATCAATTTTCGTTTCGCCTTTCGAATGTGGATTCGGTTGAGTTGTCTTTCGTTATTCTGCCGCGTACTCTAACTGAGTTTTGTTTGTTCCGCTAACGGGAAAGTGGCGAACTATGTCGGAAAAGGGTCAAGTTCGTAAATCCATGTTCTCGGTGCAGAATATGGAAGAACTGGGGCGTCTCTACGAGAGCGATACGCCTGTGCTGGCATATGACTTCAAGAGGCGAATGGTCGAGGGCTGGACGCCAGAGCACAGTCACCACCGAGGGCAACTCGTCGCGCTGACGCAGGGGTTGCTGATCGTGGAAACAGAAAACGAACGATGGCTGTTTCCCTCCGAGCGTTGCGCATGGACTCCACCAAATTGTAAGCACGCGGCGCGTTAAGAATCACAGGTAGGAAATACAGGTTGTGCAGTATAAGTCTCATTTGGCGGGTGGTCGGCGATCCGCAAGTTGGAATTTGCCCGCTATTTGGAGGAAGCTACATTCGACAATGACTTCATCTTTATTGGATCGCTCTCAATATCCATGCCTCCGCGACAGTGTGTATCTGAATCAAGCATCGTTGGGATTGATTGGCCAGCCAGCGGTCGCTGCGATGCACAGCTTCCTTGAGAATGTGGCGAGGCATGGCAATCTCTATATGTCGGACCGCGATGAGATCAACTACGGGCATGGCCTTAGGGGAGTTGCCGGCAGATTGTTTCATACCGATCCATCACGCATCGCCATTCTTTCGGGTGCGAGCGAACTGCTGGGACAATTTCCTTTGCTATTTCGTCTCAAACCCAATGCCACAATTCTTGCAGTTTCCTCCGACTTTCCCGCAGTCACTCGCCCGTGGATTCGCCAGTCCTATGTTGAAAAAATCCGCGTTCGTTTTGTTGATGACCTTCCTGATCGTGATCTCACAGACGCGATCATTAACGCGATAGACGAAACCACGGGTGTCATAACTGTTAGCAGTGTGCAATACGCTACAGGCACCCTCGTGGACGTTAATCGCGTGGCCAGAAGTGCTCAGAAAGTGGGCGCATTCCTGATCGTTGACGCGACCCAAGCGGCCGGTGCAATGCTGGTGGATACCTCGACGCTCGGAGCTGATGCGGTCGTTACCAGTGGTTATAAGTGGTTGGGCGGACATGGAGGCGTCGCTTTGGCAGCCGTGTCTGAGTCCTTGCTGAAACAGCTTCCGATTTTGCCGGGCTGGATGGGCGCCCCTGATCCTTTTGACTTCGACGCTAAATCAATTTCCTTCGCGTCCGATGCTCGGCGCTTCACGCAGTCCACCATGTCGTATGTCTCGTTTGCGGGTCTCACCGTTTCTATCGAACAGCTGTTGTCCCTGGGGGAGTACCGCATTGAAGCGCATGCACGTCAATTGGCCGCGATGCTGGTTGATGGCGCTCGCGAATATGGCTGGGAACCGTTTCATGATGTCCATGGTGTGGCCGCATCTCCTCACATCATTTCGCTCGGACACGGCCGAAAACACGCACGGGAAACCGTGGAGAAACTCCGAGACCAGAGGGTTATATGTTCGGCGCGCGGCGAACGGATCCGAATTTCCCTTGCTCCTTACAACGATGCAAGTGACGTGACGAACCTTCTTCAGGCGCTCGCAGGGTTGCAGTCCGAATGAGCTCCAGGGAGAACGTTTATGGAGAAAATGCCACCCCTCAGGGGTTCGCCCAGCGGAGTGCCGCGCAGCATCGATTTCATTATGTTATGTGGGCTTGACCGCGTAATTCCGCAGTGTGTAATTTGCTTTCGGCTCCCAAGACCATGAATGGTCACCACGCCAACGCAGGGAGGAAAAACATGGCATCCGATAACTGGGCGGCTTCCTGTTCTGCCGTACTCCTGCTTTTCATCGCGTGTGCCGCGACAATATCCGCCGCTCCAATGGCGAGCGCTGCTGCTGGGAGTGCGCAAATCACTGTTCTCTATGATGCATTCGGTAAAGCATCCACAATGCAGAAAGACTGGGGCTATGCTGCGTTCGTCGAATACGGCGGAAAACGGATCCTGTTCGACACTGGCAACAACCCTGACATTCTTGTGCAGAACGCGAAAGCGAAGGGCGTCGACTTGACGAAGTTGGACTTCGTTGTGATGTCGCACCGACACGGCGATCACATGGGAGGACTGACCTACCTATTGAAGTTGAACCCCACGGTGAAGATTTACGCGCCTAAGGAGGGGTTCGGGGTTTACGGTGCCGACTTACCGAGCAGTTTTTATCGTAAGGACGCCTCTCTCCCTCAAGAACAGCGCTACTACGACGGCACGCCGCCAGAAGTCATGCGATTTGGGTCGGCTTGGCCCGGAGCTAACTTTCAACTGGTCGACAAGAATATCGAGATTGCTCCCGATATCCATCTGATCGCACTGGTGTCCGATAAGCCGGGAACGATGGAATTACGTGAGCTGTCGCTCGCCATCAATACGCCCGACGGCATGGTCATCGTGGTTGGTTGTTCGCATCCCGGCATTGACAAGATCGTTGAATCCGCAACTGCGATCAATCCGCGCATTCACTTCATCGCTGGCGGCTTTCACCTCCTTATAGCGCCCGATCCTGACATCGAGAGGACTGTCACCGCACTGCATGATCGGTTCAGAGTCGAATACGTTGCCCCCGGTCACTGTACCGGAGAGCCAGCGTTCACAGCGCTTAAAAAGGCTTTCGGTGATCACTACATTTATGCGGGGTTGGGCACAACACTAACAGCAACACAGGTAGAGAATCACAGGTAGAAAATGAAAGCGTGACTTGAAATGGTAGGCCCGAATGGACTCGAACCATCGACCTCCTCCGTGTCAGGGAGGCGCTCTAACCAACTGAGCTACGGGCCTATAGCCTACTGGGGTCACATCACCGACTCAAACGATTAGACCCCAAAATTCTAATCGCTCGCAAGGCCCACAGCGCTCCTTCTCCTTTCTGCCGCAAACGGCCTCGCGCAAATCAGTCCGTTCCCAGGAAATGACTGGGCCAGCCTGAACGACGCCGGAGAAAAAGCCTACGAGCGCAGGCAGTACGCGGCTTCTGAGAATTTCCTTCGAGCCGCCCTCCAGCAAGCGGAAACATTCGGCCCCAATGATTTACGTCTCGCTACCACTTTGAACGACCTCGGTCTGCTTTATCGCGCGCTCGGAAAACTCCAGGAAGCCGAATCGTTCTATCGCCGCTCGCTGGCCATACGCGAGAAAAAACTTGGGCCTTCGGATCTGCAGGTTACCACCAGCCTTAACAATCTTGCAGGAGTGCTCACCGCCGAAAATCGTTACGCTGCCGCGGAGCAAATGTATCGCCGCGCTTTGGTGATTCGGCAAACAAAGTTGGGCAAAGACAATCCACAAGTCGCCACCGTGCTCAACAACCTGGCCGCCATGTTCAGCACCCAGGAAAAGTACGCGCAGGCCGAGATTTATCTGAAGCAGGCGCTGGCCATTCGTGAGAAATCGCTAGGCCCGGACCACCCCCAAGTTGCCAATGCGCTCAACAATCTAGCGGGCGTTTACACTTCCGAAGGCAAATACGACCAGGCCGAACCGTTGTACAAACGCGCGATCTCCATCGATGAGAAAATCCAGGGGCCCGAGCAGACCGCGCTTACCATGGATCTCAGCAATCTTGGCGCCATGTATTTTCGACAGGCCAAGTACGATGACGCCATGCCTCTCTATGTGCGCGCCTTGGAGATTCGCGACAAGACGCTTGGACCCATGCACCCGCTCACCGGCGCCAGCGCTCAGAATCTCGCTGGACTCTACAAGGCTCAATCCAAATATGACCTAGCGGAGCCGCTCTACCAGCGCTCGCTTTCCATCTTCCAGCAGTCTTTCGGACCAGCCAGCCCGGAGGCTGGATCCGTCCTCGACGATTTGTCTTCCATGTACTCTGCCCAAGGCAAATACGCCGAAGCGGCAAAAGTTTACGTGCAGCTAATCGCCGCGGAAGAAAAAACATTCGGCCCGCAAAGCCCCGCGCTGGCCAACTCCCTGGACGCGTACGCCGCCGCGCTGCGCAAGCTCGGCCGCGATTCGGAAGCAGTCCCCTTGGAAGAACGCGCCAAATCCATCCGCGCCGCCCAGAAGAAGCCGCCCGCGACGAATCACAAAGCCCCCGGTAAATCCGCTCCTCCTCCCGCCCAATCGTGATGTGTGCGCCGCGACGATTTCAATACACCGGCCAGGTTCCCGGCGTCGCGAGTTCGAGCAGATGCCGGTCCGGATCTCGAAAGTAGAGGCTCCAACCTCCCAACTCCCACTTCTTCTTCTCCTCGATTGCAATCCCTTTCTCCGCGAGCCAAGCCTCCCAGCTCGTTAATTCCGCGGAAGGAATCGCGAAAGCCAAATGAAGTTCGCCGTCGCCATCGTGAGGCGATTGGATCGCCCGCGAAGCTCCCTTCTTAAACAACAGGAGGACTTGCCGCGCGCCCGCGTTCATAGCGCAACCGCGCTCGCCAAACTCTGTCATCACGCCGAACCCGAAAGTCTCCCGGTAAAAACGCACGGAGCGAGCCACATCGCTCACATACAACGAAGATTCAAGGATCCCCTCGGTTTTCGGTTGCATCGCACCCTCCCATCGAGTTTTGTGCTAGTCTTTGCCGTCGCCCAGCGGCTGCGTATTCGCAAGATCCGCAAAGGTGAACCATATGCCTGATGATTTGGCCGCGAACAGCGGTGTGAAGCGGGCCGCCAACTGGCCGCTGTGGTCAGGCTTTGTCTTGAGCCTGATCGCGTTCCTCAGCTACTTCCTGATTTTCGCAAGATTTCCCGTTACCCGGGATGTTCCCTGGATCAATTTTCTGCTCTTTGCCCTGAGTCTCGCGCTCCTGTTCGTCGGTTTGCGCAGAGCGTTCGGCCGCTCCGATCGCTATCGTGGAAAAATCACCGGTCCGATTCTAAGCATCCTCAGTCTGGCCGTCGTCGCTTTCTTCTGCCTTGCTATATTTTATTTTCCCAAACAACTTCCTGCGTCCAGCCAGTCGCCGAAGGTTGGTCAGAAGGCGCCTGATTTCGTTTTGTCCGACACCCACGGCAACACGGTCTCGCTGGCGGCGCTTCTCTCCACTCCGCTTGCTTCATCGCAGCCCACCAAAGGCGTGCTCCTCATTTTCTATCGCGGCTATTGGTGACCGTTCTGCAACTCCGAGTTACGGGGTATCCAGGAACATCTGTCGGATTTCGAGAAACTGGGCGTCCGGCCCGTGGCCATCAGCGTCGATTCTCCCAGCGAGTCGCAAGACCTGTGCCGCAAAGCCGGCTATACCTTTCCTTTTCTCTCTGACCCCGACACCGAAGCGATTCGCCGCTACGACCTGCTGCACAAAGGAGCCGGCGTCAACGGTCACGACATCGCGCGCCCCGCGGAGTTCCTGCTCGATTCCTCCGGTGTAATCCGCTGGATCAATCTGACCGACGACCTGCGCGTCCGAGCCAGGCCCGAGCAAATGCTGCAAGCCGCAAAATCCCTGTAGGGCCCCCCTCCCCCCGGTTTTTCATAAGTGCTTCTCAAAGGCGTCGTCAGGCACACGGTGGCGCCCAGTAGAACCCTCCATGCGAGATGTCGCGCGGCCTCGGACCGCATAGTCACACACGAGGTGATAGAGGAAGCGGGGGTCGCATCCGGGCTTTAGGGCTAAGGACGATAAACTCCGTCGATCCGACGCAGAGCTCTGCGGGAAGAGTGTGAACGTATGCGATTTTCCGTTTTCCGGGCATGGAGTGATCTTCGCGAAAAGTGTGTCCCTCATCCAAGCGAGATGGGACAAACACGAAGGTGCTGACTCAAATCGCGTCCACCAGAGAGTTCTGTGCAACGAATGTGCAATGGAGAGGATACCCAAACTCTCTAAATTATTGAAATAAATGGTAGGCCCGCGGGGACTCGAACCCCAGACCTCTACCGTGTCAAAGCCGCTTGATTATACACGGCCAACAACTTAGAGGGCGTTGGGGGTTGTCTAAGCACGTGAAAGTACGCCTAACCGGAACTCTCACAGGTGAAATTACAGGTGAAGAAATTCGTGTGGAACCCGTCAGGTGCGAGAGTAACGGCGCAAGGACTATCTTCCGAGCACAACGTCGATTCCAGAAAGCAGTAACTCCAGCTTTGGGCGCGGGAGTTTCCCAGCCCGCTCTGTTAGGAGATCCTTGTCCACGGTGACGATTTGAGAGACGTTGGCTGCAGAATCCTTGAGTAGCCCCGTGAGACGCGCCGAGAGGGTCACATTTCCTGGAGCCGTGCCCCATTTGAGATTGCTGGTCAGCGGAACACAAACAGTTGTGGCGAGGCGGCTCCCATTCAGTGCATCGCATTGCACGACAATCACTGGCCTTCTGAAACCAGGACCGGACCCCGTCGGAGCGGGCAGATCCGCCCACCAGATTTCGCCTTGGGAAATTACCATTCGCTGCGCTCTAGAACGCGATGAGCCGCAGAGACGGCGAACTCGTCTTTCGCAGTGCCCAGCTCGCAGCAAGCCTTATTCATCGCCTCGGTAACGCTGTCTGGAGTGTGGCGGGCCAGGTATTCTTTAAGAGCGTCGCTAAAAAGGCGACTGCGGGATCTTTTCGTTTTGCGAGCCAGGCGCTCAGCCCCTTTGAAGACGTCTTCCGGAATAGAGACAGCAGTTTTCATACCCGTAGTATAACTGCACTTTTAACCCAGTGGCAAGCTGGTGGCAAACCGGCAAAGGCTGTAAGCGAAGCTCTACGATTGGGTTTTCCCTCCCACAAAGATGAAGGGCAAAACACCGCTGAGTGCCAGCATGATTGCGAAGGATAAAATACGCCAAGCCGCGATTAAGGTTGGAATCCGGCTCGAACCCGGACAGAGGTTCGGATTCCACAACTTCCGACACAGGCTGGCGACGTTCCTTATCAACAAGGACAAGGACGTGAAGACGATTCAGGGATTGCTTCGCCAGGCCAAGTCGAGCACCACCCTTGACCTCTATTCCCAGGCGATAGATGAGTCGAAGCTGGCGGCGCACAGGGAGATGGCGTTCGCGATTACAAGCAACAAGGCATAAGCCGAGGATTATCCAACAATCGTGTTTAGGGCACTTTGCAGACCTTAGCGGTGTCTAGTAAAAGGTAGAGGAACGATTCAAAGAACTGCAGCAATAGTCCTACCTTACGTACGCGCCGCCGCCATCTTCATTTATCTGTTTTTCTTCGCTTTGACGGCCTCATGTCAGCAGCCAGCGTGGCGCGAAATAACGATTCACTCGAGTTGGAGTGGTTTGGGACCGTCAGAGAATCTGAAGCTTGTCATTGAATCCCGCAATGGTGTGTTGTACCTGGACAAGTATGCAGTCAATCTGAAGTTGGTCGATGCACTCCTTTCGTCGCTTTCCTCGCCCTCTCTGCCCACTCCTACGCTGAGTAACTTGGGGGTCACGGCGAACTGGGTAGAACGAATCGCCGCCGATGCTCCGCGTGACGGAGCGTCCAACCAGAAAGCGATGTTCCGGGAAAACTTTGCTGACCCGGAGACCGCAGAAGAGCTATTGCCTTTTGCATTTCAATTTACAAAGTTCGACGACTATCCGCACCTGACGCTCACAGTTGTTTTCGCAAATGGTCGTCGGTGGATCTGCTCTTCTGACTCGTACTACCCATTTATTTTGCCTTGGAAAGTAAATTTAAATGGCAGCGAGGAACCTACTTACAATGCTGACATTTCACGTACGCTTGCGGCACTCATGCCTGCCGGAAGCGTTAATCGTAATCGCCTGAATGACGACATACTGAAGACGTGGCTGGCCGACGGTGTAATGACACGTATTAAAGAACAATGGGACGTTTTGGGAGTTGAGAACCGTGCTACAGAGAGGATTAGCTTCGAGGGGATGGGCCCTTCGGCCAGACTCAGGGCAAGCAAGCCCATCCCCTACAAAACTAACCCGCTCTACAACGAATTCAGGAAGGTGATGAGGGCTTGCTTGTCCTGAGGGGGCAGGTCGCGGAAGCGGTTCCGTTCCTGTTCGGCTTCGCCGTGGTGGCGGTCGATGGCGCTTTCGAGCGTGAGGGATTTGAGGTCGTGCATGTGGCGCGGATGCGTGCGGAGGCCCCAGAGCGGGACGGTGCGCAGTTTGTTAGCGGTGTCTTGCGGGGGATTCTGGACGATGCCGTCGCCGGTGCCGATGTCGTGGAGGAGGAAGTCGCTGTAGGGATGGATGATCCTGTTGCCGAGCGCGTCCGGCACGGTGAACGCTCCGCCATTGATGACCATGCCGGCGCGAGCAGTGACGATGGTGCTGACATGGCAAGTGGCGCAGCCGATGGATTCAAATAAATTTTGACCGGCGAGAGCGGCTGGCGTGGCGGCGAGAGCGGCATCGCGCGGCGGGGCTTTCGTGCCGCGGATGAACTGGGCGAAGTGGTCGATGTCGGCGAGGCCGAGGTTATCGGGAACGTCTTCTGGATCGGTGGTGATTTTGCCGACGGTGGTGACATCCTTGGGGCGGAGACGATTGGTTACACCCATTTCATTCAGATACGCGTCGCCAATGAAGGAGAGCAAGCTGCTGTGCTGGTCCTTCCAGCCAAAGCGGCCGATCCGCGATTGCCCGGGCGATTCGAGAACGGGAACTTCGACGGCTTCGCCATGAATGCGGCCTTTGCTGAGTTCGGCCTGGCGCTGAGCGATGGATTGCAGGGTGTTGTCGTCGATGGCCTCGACGAATCCGTCTCCCAAAGTGTTTAGTGCTGCGCGTAGGGCGCGAATGTCTTCGGTATCGGGGACGTGCTCCTGTGCCTGAGGAATCAGCGCCCGGTCATTGATGATGGAGCGGAGGGCGATGGTGTTTGCGCCGTCGTTGATGGGGACGGTGGCGGCGACGAAATTGCCGTTCGCATCGAGGTGGCCGGCGCGAATCTCGGTGAACTGGCTGGCGCCGCCGCTGACGGGATTCTGGTGGCAGTCCACGCAGGCTCTGGCGTTGAATACCGGGCCGAGGCCGGTGCTGGCGTCGTGAGACTGTTCGAAACTTGCTTGATCGAGGACGTAGGTGTCGCCCGGGGGTTCCGCAATACCGTTGCTGCTGCTCTGCGAGCCGCTGTTTTGCGCGAGTGTCGGCGTGTCAAAGCCGGCGGGCGCCTCCGTAGGACCCTGTTGCGCGATACCAGCCAGACCCGTGACCATTGCACCGAAGAGTAAGACGCCGATCGAAAGCCATTTATATTTCATGACACACACCTCCCCTACAGGATTGAGCTTTCTCCTGAAGCCACTTTCTTTGAGCAGAGAAGAAAAACCCTTACATGAGGCTAGGACTGCGCGTGCGAGAGATTTATTCCGAGATGGAACATTAAAAGTGCGTGAACGCGACTACGACAAGCAGCCCTCGCTCTTACTGGGTCAGGGTTTGAAGCGGCGGCATACCGGAGATTTGGGTTGGATCGTGGCTATTCGCGCCTGGCTGGGAGAGTTTGGCGTGGCAGGACTGTAGTTCCCCTTCGAGGTACATGATGTCCTCGTCGGGCACGTAGAATCCAACTTGGAATTCCTCGTCTGCTTCTCCTTCGAATACCCACAGCACGCCAAACTCAGCTCGCTGGCGCAGCTACTGGTCACAAGTTTGCCCAATTTACAGGTGAAGAATTACAGGTGAAGTTTTCTGGTGATTTTTGCTAAGTGACTGAAAACGATGGTAGGCCCGTGGGGACTCGAACCCCAGACCTCTACCGTGTCAAGATGGAATTCCTGCGTCGTCCTCACCGTTTTCAATCGGATACAAGCTTTTTCAATTGTGCAATTCGGCTAGTTTGGGATGGTTTGGGCTAGTTCTGTGCAATGCTCTGTGCAATGGAATATGTGCCGAGATGCTACTCACATCGTCAACGACTATCTTCTGAATCGCTGCTCACGAGCAAGTACTCAGCGCGATTTTGGAACAGCCGACGACCAGACGCCCCAGCTGCTAGAGGGGTGGGAATCTCCCAGACGACTGGGCTTTTGCAGATTTGCGTATTCCGCCTTGGCTTGCTTGAGGATAGGGACGTCAGGATCGGCGTCTTTCCACAGCGTGAAGAAATCCTGATAGGCCGCCTTGGCCTTGGCGGTGTCGCGCAATTGAAGATAGGCGAGTCCACGGATGTAAATCGTGCGCATAGGTGGCATTACCTTATCAAGCGTCGTCGATGTAGTATTGGCCGCAGTTAGGAATTACTTGTGTGGAAGAGAGGCAAACGCCGTGTTGAAGAAGACCTGCGGACTACTTTGCAGTGTGGGATTCGTAATGATCACCGGGACTCTGATTGTCTCCACGCCCTCTGCAGCCCAACAATTGATGAACGACAAGCTGTCCCTCACCGTCAACGCGCAAGACGGATCGTATCAACTGGCCGTGCGTGATGGTCAGCCCGTATTCGCCAGCCGTGTCGCAGCGCAGATCAATCACCAGTGGCTGCGTTCGAACGACTACCCTCGTCACCAGGTTTCCGAATCCACCTTCACCGATGAACTGGGATCTGGGCACGCGGTATCCGTCACTTTTACTGGACTTGAGGGAAAGCCCGATCTCACTTGTGTCGCCCAAGTTTATGACCAGCGTCCCTATGCCGCTGTCCAGCTGCAAGTGCGCAACACAACGAATAAGGAACTCACAGTGCAAGCCATCCGATCCATCGAAGCAATTGGGGATCCACTGCTCAACCTGGGTGGTCCTCCATCCTCTGATCGCATCCTCTCCGACAGTTTCAGCGAAGACTGGCCTGAACTTCATCTCTATGACTTGGGAAAGACACCCGGCGGGATGCACCGCGGCGCAGGCAGTCAACTCATCTACAACCGCGAGAGCAAACAAAGCCTCTTCCTCGGCGCGCTCACTTCCGACCGATTTCTCACTCTGCTGCATCTGCAAGCTGCAGGCACGGGCGTGGAAACGAAAATTGCATCCTTTAACGTTGACTCCGCAGGCACCACGGAAGTCCAAAAGGAGTTCGATCTGAAGAATGCTCCTGCCGAAGATCAGATCGAACTAAGCCTTTCCCTCGCACCCGGAGCCGACATGCACTCCGAGCGCCTGATGCTTCAAACCGGACCGGACTACCACAATCAACTCATGGCATACGGCGATGCGATTCGGCGTTTGCATAACGCGCGCGTCTCCGTTGAGACTCCTATCGGTTGGTGGAGTTGGACCGCGTTCTACGGCGGAATCAACGAAGGTGTGACCCTCGCGAATGCAGACTGGCAAGCCGAGCATCTGAAATCGCTCGGCTACAAATATTTTCAGATCGATGAAGGCTACCAATACGCCCGCGGAGAGTACGCCACAGCCAACGCCACGCAATTTCCCGATGGCATGCGCTTCGTCGGCCGCCGCATTACCGCAGACGGCCTGACCTTTGGCATCTGGACCGGCCCCTTCGAAGTAACAAGCCGCGCTTGGGTCTACGAGCACCACAAGGATTGGCTAGTCCACAACGCCAAAGGCGAGCCCATTCCCAGTCGCGACGTCTGGAATCAAAAAACGGATTTCATCTACACGCTGGATGCCACGCATCCCGGGGCGCAAGAGTATCTGCGTCAGACTTACAAAACCCTGGTCCGGGAATGGGGAGTCCGTTTCATCAAACTCGATTTCATGGATACCACCGCCATCGAGGGCTACCGTCACCGTCCCAACACCACCGCTCTGGAAGCGCACCGCATTGGCTTGCAAATCATCCGCGACACTGTTGGTGAGGATGTAGTCCTCGACAAGGACGGCAGCCCCATGCTCAACGCGGTGGGACTGGTCGACACGGGCCGCATCTCCACAGACACTGCACATGCTTTTGAGGCTACGAAGGAGGCAGCTCCTGGCATCGCCGCCCGCTTTTACATGCACCGCAATTTCTTTGTGAGCGATCCGGATGCCTTCAACACCACAGCGCAGGCCTTTCCTGATATTCCGGACCTGCCTTCGTCACTCGAACTGTCTGCGGCCCAGGCCTCCATTGCTCTCTCCGCTGTTTCCGGAGGCATGTATGAGATTGGTGACGACATGCTTGTCCTGGGATCACAGGAGGATCGCCTGGCGCTGGTAGAAAACACAGATTTGCTCAACATGGCCAAAATTGGACGTGCTTCCACGCCGCTCGATCTGATGACCTACGAGCCCGAGGACGAGCAGCCCAGCATCTTCTTCCTCCAGGAAAGCCCGCGCCAGGCCATCCTGACCATCTTTAATTGGACGAAGACCTCGCGGTCGCACGCTTTAAAGCTGGCTGATCTCGGCCTGCCAACACAGCACACGTTTGCAGCATCTGATGTCCTGAACGCGAACGTGCCCGTCCCTCTCGCGGGCGGCGTCGTGCGAATCGACAATCAAGCCCCTGGGTCGGTGAAAGTGATCAAGCTCATCGATACTACCGCGCCTCCGACTGCGCCAACCGTTAAGGCGCAAGTGCTCCCGACCGCCAACGCTGGCGATACCATCCATCTCTCGGCCCAAACCGAAAGCGCCAGCGTGCCCGCAATTGCCTATCACTGGGATTTCGGCGACGGAACCAGCGCAAACGGTCCCAAGGTTTCTCACGCCTACACCCGAGCAGAGCAATTCACCATCCGCTTGACGGTAGACGGCGTCGATGGCGTAGCTGCCGTCCAGATTTCTCCCATTAAAGTGACCGGTACTTTGAAGGCGTTTCCAAAACTTAAGGATAATCGCCGCTTTCAGGATCCCGCCGCACACTAAAAGATTCCCACCACCGTGCGATTTTCACTGTGCAGGCGGAAACGGTTTTCTCGAGTAATACTCTCCACGCAATCGAAAGGAGGGTGAAGAGTCCTGAGGCCCTTTTCCTCTGCTCAGAGGTAGAGTATGCTGACAGCACCTAGAAAGGTGCTTCACAAGGAGCAGGCCCATGCTGGACATCACCCAGGACATCCAATCGCTGACGACATTTCGCCGACGTTCCGGCGACTTCATGAAACAACTCAAGAAGAGTAAACGCCCTGTGGTGCTCACGGTAAAAGGGAAAGCGGCGGCGATTGTGCAGGATGCCGAAGCTTATCAGCACCTACTCGATGTTGCTGCGCGCGCCGATGCAGTGGAAGGCATTCGCCAGGGGCTTGCAGACGTAGCCCACAGACGCACGCGCCCGGCCAAAGAGGTATTTGACGAGATTCGCCGCAAACATGACATACATCGTTGAGTTTGCTGCTCGTGCGGCCCGCGATCTGGAAATTCTTTACTTGGAAAAGAACGCTGCAGAGTCGCAGGCTGCTGCTCGCTGGTACAACGGGTTGGAGCAGGCTGTGAATGCCCTTGCATTGTTTCCCAATCGCTTTCCTCTAGCTCCGGAAGCCCGAAGGACTACGGCACCTACTCTACGGCAAAAAGCCGCATGTCTATCGGGTCATTTATGAAGTGGAAGAAAGACGGCAAACAGTGTGGGTGGTCACGATTCGTCACGGTGCAAGGCGGAAGCTGAAAGTGTCCACTCTCTCCTGACAGGCTGAAAACGAGAGCTGCGAGATGCAATCGGCCTATTTACAGGTGAAGTTTTCTGGTGATTTTTGCTAACTGAATCAGATGGTAGGCCCGTGGGGACTCGAACCCCAGACCTCTACCGTGTCAAAGGCCAGCTAACCAATACGCTGAACAACTTCCACAACGACTGGGACCGCCTAAGCACGCAGAAATACGTGTAAGACGAACTTTCAACGGTACGGAGAACGGTACGGGATTCGTGCGGCCAGGTACCCGCCTAGAATGACACCTCTGGCCTATAGCCTTCTATAGAAATGTACTTTATGGTTAGCAACAGTCCCAAGGAGGGGACGCTGACCATGAAAAGCAAGAAGAAGGTAAAGGTATTCAAGAAAGCGAAGAAACAAGCTCAGTCGAAGCAAGCGTAGACAAGGTCCAAAGCCGCTCGCACCAGCATCGCGGAAGGTACACGGCTCTTCGCCCTGCCGGACGTCCGACGAAAGCGAAATTCATCAAGGTGTACGGACCGAAGGGACCGAAGATGACTTGGGAGCAGCGGGCAAAAGCAGGCGTTGATGCAAAACACTTTCAAGAGGCGCTCAAGGCCAAGTCCTAACGTGACCGAGACAATTGACGCCCTCGGTCGCGAGACGGCGGCTGAGGGCCTTACAGTCAGGACCGGCAGCCCACCTAGGAGGAACAGCGGAATTCGCTCATGCTGGCCTTAGCTGAGTGGTTATCGGAGACGCCGCATACCTGAAATCGTTCATGGGAAGTAATCGTCCGGCAAATACTTTGATTGCCCGTCCCTGCTGCGGCTACCTGCTTTGGGCCGACGCCGATTGTAGTCTTGGCTGTCGCGGGCGTGCTCACTCCGGTTCTGGCCGAGCACATGGCCTTATAGATGGTACCAACCAATGAAAATCAATGCTTAGTACGGAATTGGCATTCGCTCTCTGCTTAATCAGAGAGGGAGCACTACTTCTCGATGACATTCACGGCCGCATTCGCTGGTCCAAAGTCCTCGGTCTGGACTCCGACCGCTTTTGAGGGAGAGACGAAATAGAAGACTAGGTTTGACGGCGATCCCGAGCTGGGAGTGATCGACAGCGTAGCCCGGCCGTTTATAGCCACTGAGTAAATTCCCGTGAAGGTCTCCGTTCCAGCCTTCGACGTTAACGTTCCGCTCAAGTTGCCGACGCCATCCGCCGACAGGACTCCGGAGGCAAAGCTCGTGCCAGGACTCGAAAGCAAAGGGATCGTCCCCAAAGCGTAGTTGCCTGAGAGGGACGCATTGCTGAAGGGGCTTCCCGTCTGCGGCTCGAAAGTTCCGAACTCCAATGAGTCGTTGCCCGAAAGAATGAATCCCCTGTCAGGGCTGACGAGGTAGAAAACATTTAACCCGGGGCCGTTGACGTTGTCTATCACGCCTCGACCGAGGCCATTCGAGTCAACGGTATAGGTCCCGTTGATGGGTCCGTTGGGGAACGACAGACCGAAGTAATCTTCATCGTTCGTCCCGCTCAGATTTCCCATGCCGTCAAACTGCACTTCCCCCACCGTGACATCGTTGCCCGCTACTGTGAAGCCAGCCGCGCCGAACACTGCCGTGCCGTTAAGCGAGCTCGCGTTGAAGGGCACCCCGGACTGTTGTAAGGCCATACCTGTCACTCCGCTCCCGCCAGTGTCCATCCAGAGTGATTCGCCTGAAGAAACGACATACAAGATGAAGCCCAAACGATTCATTTGCCCGGAGATATTCAGCGTCGCTTCTCCGCGGCCGCTCCCATCAACTGAATATGTCCCCGTGAAAGGCTGGTCGGGTTGGAGCCCGCTGCGGCTGCCAAAACCGATCAAGTCAATATGGCCGGCGCTGAGAGAGCCGCTGCTGGCTGTGAACCGACCAAGGGCGACATTCTCGTAGATTCCTTGAGGCCCCGTGAGGCCAAGGGCAAAGCCATCGTTGATCGCCGCGGTCGAAAACGCTGCGGGATCTTGCTTGACAAAAAAGCCGGTGCCCGTCTGGTCCGTGCTGTCAGATTCAATCAGGCGTCCTCCAGCTGCCACCCCAAGAGAAGAGAAGGAGTCGAGAGCCAACGAGAAAGTGAAACCGAAGCTACCAGTCGGAAAGTTCACAGCGGTATTGATCCTCATAGTGCCCGAGTTGTCGGAACCGACCGAGTACGTGCTTTCGGTGAGACCCTGGTTTGTCCTCGTGCCTGCGACCGTGGCTACATCTGTGTTGCCGGCGATCAAATTGCCATTCCCGTCCGCAGTGAAACTCCCCGCGACGCTCATGGGACCGGAGTTATTGTATCCGCTGAACAGAAAGGCGTATTGGCCGCTCAGCTTGGCGTTGTTTTGACCTGTCGCTGTACCGGTGATAGTAACCGTAGCAGTATCTGTTTTGGTTAAGTCTGCCATTGACCTCGCTGTGACCACCACAGTGGGGGGATTGGGCACACCTGTGGGAGCTGTGTACTGTCCGGTTGGATCGATCATTCCGCAACTTGCGTCCATGCAGCCCGATCCAGAGATAGTCCAAGTGACGGCTTGGTTTGCTCCGCTGGGACTCACGGTGGCAGTGAACTGCTGCGTCCCTCCGGTTGGGAGCATCGCAGTCGCTGGCGCCACCGTTACCGAGGTGACCGTCGCGGGCGGGTTCACCGTAATCGTGACCGATGTAGGCGCGCTTGAACCGCCGGGACCGGTCGCAGTAACGGCGTAAGTCGCCAGCCCGGTCGCGTTCGGGGTTACGGAAAAGCTGCCGTTACAAGGAACCGAACCAGAATTGGTCTGACCCGAAAGCGTACAGCTCGAGGCGTTCAAAGTGGTGATGGTGAGCGTGTCGGACTGCCCCATGGCTATGTTTGCCGCCGAAGCCGTGAGCGTCACCGTGGGTGCCGGAGGCTGGTGGTTAACCGGCGAAGCCTTGCCGCCTCCGCATCCAGCGAGGGACAAAAGACTCACAATTCCCAAAACTACGAGCATTCTCCTTAGCACCGGATTGTTATTCATGGCGGCCTCCCCGTTGTTATTCTTTTCCGACCTCATCGCCGTGGCTCTCCCGCTAGTCGGGCAGCTTCGTCCGCGTGGTCATGTACAGGTCGTTGCCGCCGGATCCTCCGGGACGGTTCGAGTAAAAGATCATCGTCAGACCGTCCCATGAGAGCGCAGGGGCGCCATCATTCGCTTTCGTGTTCACAACTGGGCATGGGGCGATGCCCAACTGGATGCACTTGTCAAGATTGTCTTCGTTGAGGTTGACCGGGGTGCTCCAGTTATCTTGCGATAGCTGCACGGAATCCCGGGTGGAAACCCATAAATCAAGGCCGCCGGCCGAGAGGGTGGAGCAGAGTTGGGAGTCAATTGGCGAGATTGGGGAATTGCAGCGGCGGCTCGTGACGATCATTTCCACACCGTCGCGACGTCGGATGGCGGTACGCGTGTCGCGCACCGAACTACTCAGGTTCTCAACCAGGTCCGCAGTTCCCCATAATTGCTGCCGAACGCAGCTATCGAGGTCAGCGTTGCAGGTGGTCAGGAAAATATCAAAGCCGTCGGGGTTCGCTGGGGTCAGACTGCGAGTGAAATAGAGGTACAGCGTGCCGGTCGTGTCGTCTTCCCAGAGGTTCGGCCCAGCATCGTCGGCACCGCTAATATTCAAGGTGCAGCCCAGATTGATGGGCGTTTCCCAGCCGAAATCGTTGCGCTTATCCTGGCGATGGGCGGCCCATAGCTCGAAGCGCCCGCCCCCGTTGCAGGACCCGTCATTGCGAGTGCTATGAAAGAACAGCCAATGTCCGTCGGTGGTGAGATTGGGAGCGTATTCCTGAAAAGGCGAGTTGTCGGGGGAGTTGAGCATGGTCAGGGGTTGGGTTGCCTGCCAAAGACTGTCGAGGCTGTCGCGTTGAGAAACCCACAAATGAAGGGCCACGTCGCAGGAGATAAGGGCGGGGTCCTGTGGGCGCGTAGAGCTGAAGATGAGGCTCAGCCCATCCTTGGATAGCGTAGGGTGCTGGTCATCGCAGGCAGAGTTGACGGTCGCGCCGAGATTAACCGGTGCCGACCATGGTCCGAATTCTTGAGCCGCCGCCGTGCACCCTAGCAACAAAACGCACGACGCTGTAATTCCGATGATCTTTTTCATGTGAGCCCTCCTCTCGCGGGCAGCGCGACTGTGAGGCTCCTCAGCTGCAGCGTCAATGAACTGCGGCTGGACTGTTGCCGGAATATTTCCGGACGGCTAATTCGCTGAAACGAAAGCAAGTTGCCCGCTCGTAAGTCAGGAGGATGGAATTGGAATCGTGGGAGTTCGGGCTTATACTGCGAGCCAAACGGGAGATCAGACGTGGCCACAAGCGCCAAATCGTCCAGCCGACTTCGCTTCGATAGCTTCGAAGTTGACCTGGGCTCAGGTGAGATGTGGAAGCACGGCACTCGGCTCCGGCTGCAAGACCAGCCCTTTCAGGTGCTACGTTTGCTGCTGGAGCGTCGCGGTGAGATTGTCACGCGGGAAGAACTGAGGCAAAGGCTGTGGCGCGCCGATACCTTCGTGGATTTCGACGACGGCTTGAATACGGCAGTGAAAAAAATCCGCGACCTGCTGGGGGATTCGGCTGAGCGACCTCGCTACGTCGAAACGATCCCGCGACGCGGCTACCGCTTCATGGCAGTGATCGAATCGGGGCAAGGCACAACGCTCCCGACACAGCCTGCTGCTGTTGGGCTACGCATTCCCCAACACGGTGCTGCGGCAACGGTCGGGATTCGGCGACCCTGGCTGGCCGTTGCAGCGCTGCTCCTCATTGCTGCGCTGGCATTATCCGTTTGGAAGTACGGACTTCAGTTGCGAGGTGACGCGGCTTCAGTGCGCGCCATCGCGGTGCTTCCGCTGGAGAATCTCTCGGGCGATCCGTCGCAAGATTACTTTGCTGCTGGATTGACCGACGCCCTGACCACCGAACTCGCGCACACCGTGGGAAACTCGTTGCGGGTAACTTCACGAATCTCAGCGGAGAAATACAAGAACAAGCCGTTGGCCCAGATCGCCCGCGAGCTCAACGTGGACGCGGTGGTCGAAGGTTCGGTAATCCGCTCCGGTAACCGCGCCCGAATTACAGTACAGCTGATCAATGCGCGGGCAGACAAACACCTTTGGGCCGCCAACTACGATCGCGATCTGCACGACATGCTCAGCCTGCAAGGCGAAATCGCGGCAAGTGTGGCGCGCCAGGTACAGATCACGCTGAGCCCACGCATCGAGACTCGGTTGAGGGGACACCAAACTGTTGATCCTGAAGCTTACGATCTCTATCAGCGCAGCTTGTCGCGCGGTTTCAGCAATAACAAGCAGGAAATGGCGGCAGCGGTTGGGCTCCTGCAACAGGCTGTAGCTCGAGATCCCAACTTCGCTGCAGCCCATGCCCTGCTTGCGCGCGAGTATACGAACCAAGTTTTCTTGCTGCAGCCTCGGGACCCCGAGCTGGAGGTCAAGGCGATCCAGGAGGTCGATCAGGCGCTGAAGCTCGATCCTGATCTGGCGGTTGCGTACCTAGCTCGCGGTGTTCTCTTGTGGTCGCACCGCAACGGGTTTCCCCACGAACGGGCGATTGCGCAATTCAAGCGTGCCCTGGAACTCGATCCGAACTTGGCGGAGGCCCATCACCAGCTGGGGATGATCTACAGCCACATCGGTCTTCTTGACCGGGCTGACCATGAACTTCGAACGGCCCTCGACCTTGAACCGACAAGTATTGCTTTCCGCTACCGCATCGCAATCAACTTCTTCGATGAAGGCAGATTTGAGGAAGCGAGAATCCGGTTGCAAAGCACGCAGTCGTTTAATCCCGACCTGTGGGCTTATCAGATGACCCTGGTGTTGTTCAAGCTCGGCCAAAAACAGGAGGCGCTTGCCCTGATTCGCGATTTTCTGCGAGACAATCCAAACGATCGCGGCGGGCTGGGCAACGGAGTCTTGGCGTTGCTTTATGCCGACGCAGGACAAGGAGCGCTTGCACAAGCGAGCATCGATACAGCCATACAAAAGGGCAAAGACTTCGGACACTTTCATCACACAGCTTATGCGATTGGCTCAGCCTATGCTGTCATGCACCGCGGCGACGAGGCAGTGCACTGGCTACATGCTGCTGCTGAAGATGGATTTCCTTGCTATCCCCTATTCGAGCATGATTCAAATCTCGACCACCTGCGCAATGATCCTGGTTTTTTGAGCTTCCTCGCGGAACAAAAAAAGCAATGGGAATATTTCCGTGAACACTTGTAATCTTTGACCATCAGGATGGCTGCACTCAGCTGCTAGGAATAGCCAATGGCCAGGAAGTTGTCATTTAGGTTTGTGCTTGCGTCCCTGCTGACTGCTTGTGCAAGCGACGGTGTATCTGGGCAGACAACGGGCCGGATCACAGGGGTAGTGAAAGACTCTTCAGGCGGCGTGATTGTGGGGGCAGAAGTCCAGGCCGCCAACGAAGCCACCGGGGAGAAATGGAAACTTGTTACGGATGATGCTGGGAGCTTCTCCTTCGTTTTGCTGCCTCCAGCTCTCTACCAGATCGCCGTATCGGCAGAGAGCTTCAAGACCACTGTGTTGAACGATGTATCAGTCCGAATTACGGAGACGACTACAATTAACGTATCGCTTGCGGTCGGGAACCGGGTCGAGAAGCTAATTGTGAACGGTTCACCGCCTATCCTGCAAACGGATGGACCGCAGCTGGGACGTGTGGTTGACTCTCGCGCTGTCGCGGGCCTTCCCCTGGCCACGCGCAATTTCACGCAGATTCTGACTCTTTCACCGGGGACGGCTAGCTATCTCCCAGACAGCACGGCCGTCGGCCGCAATACCCAGGCCATCTCCGTTAACGGCGCTCGAGTCACACAAAACTTCTTTCAGATAAACGGCATTGATGCGACCACGATGGGCACCAATGGCCCGATACTGGTTGCGGTTCCGGCTCCAGAAACAATTGAGGAATTCAAAGTGCAGACCTCACTGTATGACGCCACTTATGGACGGAGCGGCGGTGCCAACATTCAGCTTGTAACTAAGACCGGCGGCAATGAAATCCATGGGGATGTTTATGAGTATTTCCGGAATGAGGTGCTCGACGCGAACAATCCGTTCTTGAAGGCCGCGGGGCTCGCGCGTCCTTTGCTGCGGCGAAATATCTTTGGAGGCGTCTTGGGTGGTCCAATCCGGAAAGACCGAGCATTTTTCCTTGTTTCTTACCAGGGGTCGCGTGAGCGAAATGCAGCATCCATCATCAATAGCATCTCCTCTGACGTTCTCGTCGCTCAAGGTCTCACAGAAGATCGGTCTGCTTCGACCTTGGAGAAAGAGTTTCACGTTTCGATGATTGATCCTTCTTCGTTAGCATTGCTCAATGCAAAGCTACCGAACGGCATGTTCGTCATTCCTACTCCCCAGGCGAACGGTTTGTATTCTGGTTCTTCACCATCCAACTTCCAGGAGGATCAATTCAACACGAATGCTGATTTCCGACTCTCCAACAATGATTCTCTGGCAGCGAAATTCTTTTTCACGAATACATCTCAATTCTTAGTGTTGCCCAGCTTTCGAGGCACAGGGCCGAACGTTCCTGGGTATGGAACCGACCAGACATTTAACAATCGCGTGGTTAGCCTCCAGGATATCCATTCCTTCAGTCCCGGACTGATGAACGAATTGCGGCTCGGATACGCGTTCAACAGCAACAATGCGATTCCTCTCGAGCCCGTCACGGACTCCGAAATCGGCGTCTCAAGACCGAATGCGGCCGAACTCCCCGGGTTGCCCCTAATTCGAATTGCTCCGACTGCAGGTGGAGTGGCCGTCGGAACACCGACGAGCATCGGCCTGACGAAAGTATCGGTGGCCACTTTGGCCGACTCACTTTTACTGCTGCGAAGAAATCATTCCATCCGCACAGGATTGGAAATTCGATTCAACGAAGTCAACTTCACCCAGCAGACTTTCACGCGAGGCCAGATCGATTTTCCAGATTTCCTGAGCTTCTTGACGGGCACGACTCAAGTCACCACGTTTGGCAATGGCCTCAACGAACGCAGTCAGCGCGCATGGGACTGCAACTTTTTTGTGCAGGATGACTGGAAGGTATCGTCACAGTTCGGCGTGAATTTGGGCTTACGGTACGAGTTGGATCTGCCCGTCTACGACACTCGCGGGAGGCTCTCGACTTTTGATCCCACTCTTTATCTTCCACGCCAGCAAGTGCAGAACGGCAATCCGGTTGGACCACCCGTCGGAGGATTCGTGCAGGCAGGAAATGTGATCCCCAGTCTCGATCTATCCGGGGTGCCAAATGTCAGCAAGTACGTGGTTCGCAGCATCGACCCCAATAATTTGGCCCCGCGCATCGGATTTGCCTATTCGCCCCTGCGTTCGAGCCGATTGGCAGTGCGCGGTGGTTACGGTATCTATTACTCGCGCGTGACGTTCGCCTATGCCTCGGCGAGCGCGCAGCTTCCTCCCATGTTCGCCTTGGCGGTTCGAAACGGTGCTCGATTTGACGATCCTTTCTTTCACCTCCCCTCACAAGGACAATTCCCGACGTTTGTGCCCGGTGTTCCGCTGGCTGGTCCCGCTTTCGATCGCGGGCTGCGGACACCCTATGTTCACCAATACAATCTGAGTGTGCAGTCTGAGCTTCGGAAAGATTTGCTGCTGGAGACAGCGTATGTAGGCACCAGGGGTAGACGACTTCTTCGCCAGCTCGCGATCAATCAAGCCCAGCTAGCGAGTCCGCAGGACCCTATCACGAATGCAGTCACCGGCACTGTGATCACGACCAACACACCTGGAAACGCAATACTGCGAGCACCACTGCAAGGTGTGTTAATCAATGGATTTAGTCTGAACGAGAGCACTGCCAATTCGTCTTACGATTCGTTGCAGATTAGCCTAACCGAGCGGCTGTCCTATGGATTGCAGTTCCTCGCAGCGTACACTTTTGCCAAGTCCATCGACAACGCTTCGGGATCGGGCGGTGGCGCGGGGATCGTCGGCATTGTAAACACCGGCGCCGTGAATGACAGCAGTCTAATTCTCGGCAATCAGCGTGATTCACACGCGAACCGGGGCGTGTCTGACTTTGACCGGACACAGCGCTTTGTGTGGAGTTATTTGTGGGATCTGCCGAAACCTGCGTTTGCATCCCGCTCGCGATTCTACCGCTTAGTAGTGTGGAACTGGGAAACGTCAGGAATCCTTACGGGCATGTCGGGCCTGCCGATCGACGTGGTCGATACCGGTGCAGGGGATCTTTACGGGCTTGCAAAAGGTACAAATCCGCTGGCGCGTCCCAGTCTTGTGGCTGGAATGAGCTGCCCGGACTCTCTCCATAGCGCTACCGATGGATACTTTTTCAACCCCCGAGTTTTTGCACGCCCCCTCGTTGCAGCAGGGCAGCCGATTCCAAGCTCCGGCGGAGCAGCGACGGCTTCGACCGCAGGAACGGACATTGGCAATGTCGGCCGAAACTGTCTGCGCGGCCCCCGACAAGTGAATTTGGACTCTTCCATTGCAAAGCTTTTCCCTCTTGCCGAATCGCGGAGCTTCGAATTTCGCGTGGAATTTTTCAATCTGTTAAACCATCCTAACTTCGCGAATCCGATCAGCAACCTCAGCGCCCTGTTCGCCTCGGGCGGCAGCATTGATCCCGCAACGGGTCGGGTCCTTAATGCCGGCAACTTCGGCCGTATCATCTCCACAAGTAGCAATCCCCGGATCATCCAATTCGCTTTGAAGTTCAATTTTTGAATCCTGAACGCGACGCAAGCCACAAGCCTTGCCCCACGGTGGCTCCCGAGTCGTCGGCTTTAGCGGCCAATCTCTGCCCATTCTCGCGCCTCTACCTACGATTGATGTCTTGTGGAGTGACCTACACATGGTGCACGAGGACAGCTCTCTGATGAGCTACGAATCCTTTTATTGGACTTTCCGCACCGCCCGAACTCAAAAGATCTTAGCCGGAAGCGGAGACCCTGCACCCATGCGCGAAAGTGCGCTTAAGAAGTGTTTGTCAGAAATGAACCCAGCGGAATTGTATGAGGCGCTGAGCAAGCAAGTTTTCTTTTGGTTGACGCCTGAGCGAATCCACACGCTACTGACAGCGAGACCTTATCGTGGACGCAAACACACAGTGCTATCCGTTGACACAGCGGCATTGCTACGGAGGCACCTTGCAAGAGTGCGACTGTGCCCAGCGTTGAACCGGGGCTGGTGAGGTACTCCTCAACGTCAATAGTGGGAGCGTTCGAAACGTAAACGTCACCCGGTTTCAAAGCGACTTTCGCGAGACCGAAGTCGAGAATCTTCGCCTGCCCTCTATTCGTGACGAAAATGTTTGCAGGCTTGATGTCCCGGTGGATGATGCCTTTGGAATGCGCGGCGTCCAGTGCATCGGCGATTTCGGTGCCGAGATTCAATAGTGTTTCCGTCTCCATCGGGCGGCCTGCAATGCGATGCTTAAGCGTTGCACCTTCCAGATACTCCATGGCGATGAACGCCTTTCCCTCCGCTTCGCCGATGTCGTAAATGGTGCAGATGTTGGGATGGTTCAAAGCCGAAGCCGCTTGCGCCTCCCTCTGAAAACGCGCCAGTGCCTGTGGGTCTTTCGCTAGATTGTCGGGTAGGAATTTCAATGCAACATTACGGTGCAGGCGGGTGTCTTCCGCTTTATAAACCACGCCCATCCCGCCGCCTCCGAGTTTCTCAAGGATGCGGTAGCGGGAAATGGCTTGGCCGATGAGCGTGTCGCTCTCCGTCACAGTGCCGCAATCTTAGGTTTTGACCTGGGACAAGTCAACGAACGGACACGAACGGACGCGAACCGAACTCACCTGAGCCAATCCACCAATTTACAGGTGAAGAATTACAGGTGAAGTTTTCTGAGGCTTTTCTCTAAGTGAAAACAATGGTAGGCCCGTGGGGACTCGAACCCCAGACCTCTACCGTGTCAATTCTTCGGGCGATGATGGAGGGGGTGAGAAGGAATGAGCACAAGTGGTATGAATTCGAATCGGATACGTGCTTATGGGGCAATCGCTTTGGCAATGAGAGTTGGCAGATGGAGAGGCGTTGCACCGGCTAGCATGCCCGGGTTACGTCACAAAGCACGTCACAAAATCACGATTTAGGTAAAAGCTTTCGTCTCGGGACCACTAACGTTTGGTAACCAACCCTACTGCTCCGACAGATTTGTGAAATTTGGGACTTGTTGCCGACCAACTCATTCTCCGTTCCCCCTTAGATCTTCTACTTCATCAATCATATATTACTACTATTATATATAGTATAATCTATACGATACGCAAGGCCGCGACCCAGCCGTGCCAATTCTTTTTCTCCGGGTCAGCGACGCGGCTGACCACGAGATGATCCTGACTCAGGCCGAGGAACAAATGCTGGCCGCGATCCATAATTTCTTCCATGCGTCCGTGATCGCTGAGTTGCGTTCTCTCGGAGAAATGCCAAGAGCGCATATTGAGTGCAAGCTATCTCTTCCGGGTTTTCCTGCACCGGTTGCCGCCATCTGCGCCGCGAGTGCAGGGCCATCGAGTGTGTGTCTAGTTTTCAGAAAGACTCC
>Ga0210402_10001235_pt1 | contig 26501 bp, 14 predicted proteins | sample IncBWC7MmetaG_FD_161055 | JGI IMG/M metagenome (GOLD analysis project Ga0210402, IMG submission 161055) | Forest soil microbial communities from Barre Woods Harvard Forest LTER site, Petersham, Massachusetts, United States - Inc-BW-C-7-M | ecosystem: Environmental > Terrestrial > Soil >... | reverse complement strand
GAGCTGGAAGCCAAAGACACCGCGGAAGTAAACGAGGAAAAGATTGCGGCCGCTGACGAGCAGTTCCTTGGCGGACTGCACGCTGGCAACAGGCGTTCGGTTGATTTCGACGACGACGGCGCCACTCGCGAGATTGTCGCTGTAAGGTGAGTCGTCCGCCATATTGGTGATGAGCAGGCCGGCGACGCGATCGTCGATGTTGAGTTCGCGGCGTTTTTCATCGGTGAGCTTGGTCACCGTCACCCCAGGGAGAAGTTCGTTGTCGGCAATTTCATCCGAGAGCGTGCCGAGGGTGATTTTGAGCGTCGCTTCCTTGCCATCACGGGCGAATTTGATGGCGACCTCCGTACCGGGAGCAGTCTCGGAGATGAGCAAGCGCAAATCTTCCAGCGAATCCACGATCTTGTCGTTCAGGGCGAGAATGATGTCGCTGCGTTTGAGACCCGCCTTGGCCGCGGGGCTGTCGGGTTTCACGTCCGTGATGACAACGCCATGGGTGTCCTTGCCGACGCCAAGCTGCTCCGCAATTTCAGCCGTCAGGACGTCGGTGTTGACCCCGAGGTACCCGCGCGTGACCTTGCCCGTCCCGATGAGGCTTTGCATGATATTTGCGGCCAGGTCAATCGGGATGGCAAAACCGATGCCAATGTTGCCCCGCGAGGTGGAGATAATGGCGCTGTTGATGCCGACGACGCGGCCCTTGGCATCGACGAGCGCGCCACCGGAGTTGCCCATGTTGATGGCGGCGTCGGTCTGGATGAAATCCTCGTAGCCACCGACGTTGTCGAGCAGGCCAAGCTTATTCCGGCCGGTGGCAGAGACAATGCCCATGGTGACGGTCTGGCCGATGTTGAGCGGATTGCCGATGGCAAAGACCACATCGCCGACCCGCAGTTTGTCGCTGTCGGCCAGGATGACCGTGGGCAGGTGATCCGCCTCGATTTTAATGACGGCGATGTCCGTTTTAGGATCAGCGCCGATAACCTTGGCCGTGAGTTCGCGGTTATCGGGCAGCAGGACCTTGAGTTCATCGGCGCCCTCGACCACATGATTGTTGGTCAGGATGTAGCCATCGGACGAGACAATGACGCCGGAACCAAGGCCCTCTTGCTTGCTTTGGCGCTCCGGGGCTTCTTCATCGCCAAAAAACTGGCGGAACAAGGGATTAACCTGGAGGCGTTCGCGGATAATTTTTGTCGAATAAACGGAAACCACCGCTTTCTTCACCGGGTCGATGACATCGGCATAACTGGTAACGACGGGGGACTTGCCTTCGGAAACCGGCGTGGAGTCGATGTGCAGCACGGGCTTGGGAACGTCCTTGGCGGCAAGGAACAGCCCGGCGGCACCGATGGCCATAGTTGCAACTGCAATGCGGGAAAGAGATTTGGATTTCATGAGCAAACAATGACAAAACAGCGCGCCAAAAGGTTCCGCGCCGTATTTATCAGTCCCCTAAAACCCCTTGACCCGAAACAGGCTGGTGACGCTCTCGTTGCTGTGGATGCGCACAATCGCTTCGCCGAGCAAGCCGGCCACGCTGAGCACCCGGATGGGCAGGCCGCGCGGATCGATGGGAATGGTGTTGGTCGTGATGAGCTCGTCGATATAGCCCAGGGCCAGGCGTTCGTAGGCGATGGGGCTGAGCAGGCTGTGGCTGACGGCGGCGCGCACGCTGGCGGCGCCGCTCTCGCGCATGAGCTTGGCGGCATTGGTCAGCGTGCCGGCGGTCTCGGTGATGTCATCCACGATGAGCACGTCCTTGCCGGCGATCTCGCCGACGATGGTGATCGATTCGACCGTGGTGGCGCTGGTGCGCTTTTTCCAGACCATGCCGAGGCTCGCGCCGAGGATGTTGGCATAGGCTGCAGCCATCTTCATGCCGCCAATGTCAGGCGAGATGACGACCATTTTTTTGCTTTTCAGTTTTTCGAGGTACTTGAAAAACACCGGCGAGGCGAAGAGGTGGTCAACCGGAATATCGAAGAAGCCCTGGATTTGCTGGCTGTGCAAATCCATCGTGAGCACACGGGTGGCACCGGCGGCAACGAGCAGGTTGGCGACGAGCTTGGCCGTGATGGGCACCCTCGGCTGGTCCTTGCGATCCTGCCGCGCATAGCCGTAAAACGGCATGACGGCGGTGATGCGCTGGGCCGAGGCGCGGCGGGCGGCGTCGATCATGATGAGCAACTCCATCAGGTGATGGTTCGTCGGCGTGCAAGTGGATTGGACAATGTAGACATCCTGGCCGCGGATGTTCTCATCGATCTTCACGAACGATTCGCCGTCGGGAAAACAGGTGACCGTGGCTGAACCGAGCGGGACGTCGATGGACTTGCAGATTTCCTCTGCCAGCGGCCGGTTGGAATTCCCGGAAAAAATTTTCAGGCCTAATGTGCTGCTCATGTAGCGATCATCGTTGCTGAGTTCACGACACAGCGGAAGGTTTTTTTAGTTGTTGCTCGATCGCGTCCACCCGGCGGAAGAGCTCGGGCAGGCGGTTGCGCAGGACGGTGAGGCGCTGTTCGAGCATTAAAGGCAGGCTGGGCGTGCCACGCACCGTGGTACCGGGGGCAAGGTCGGAAGGCACGCCGGACTGCGCTCCGACCTGCACGCCGCGGCCGAGCGTGAGATGCCCGGCGAGGCCCACCTGGCCACCCAGCACGACGTAATCCCCAAGGGTGGTGCTGCCCGAGATGCCAGCCTGGCCGCAAATGAGACAGTGCTTGCCGATGACGACATTGTGGCCGACCTGGACGAGGTTGTCGATTTTGGTGCCCTCCCCGATCACCGTGCAACTGAATCGCGCGCGGTCGATGGTGGTGTTGGCGCCGATCTCAACGTCGTTTTCGACCACGACCGTGCCAACTTGCGGGACTTTTTCGTGGCGGCCGGCGACAAACTCGTAGCCGAAGCCGTCGGATCCGATGACGACCCCCGGTTGCAAACGCACCCGGCTGCCCAGCACGCACTCGGTTGCCACCACCGTGCCGGGCATGAGCCAGCAATCGTCGCCGATCCGCGCGCCACGGCCGACAAAGACCTGGGCTTGCAGATGGGTGCGCCCGCCAATGACCGCGCCGTCCTCGACGATGCAAAGCGGGCCAATGGTGGCCGTGGCGGCAACGCTCGCCCCGGGCGCAACCTGGGCCGTGGCATGCACCCCGGGCGCAGGGCGCGGCCAAAGTTGCTGTTCGAGATGCGAACAGAAGCGCGCCAACGCCACGGAAGGATTGTCAACAAGGAGAAAAAGCTGGTTCGGCTTGGGCTCGCCAGCGTAGTCGGCCGGCAGCAGGACGACCGAAGCCGCAGTGGCCTTGACCTCGTTTTTGTATTTGGAATTGCCCAGAAAAGACAGGTCGCCGGGCTGCGCACCAGCCAGCGCCGCAATGCCCCGGATGATCTCGGTCGTGGCACCGCGCTCTGTGCGCGGTTGAAGAAAGGCCACAAGTTCGGCGGCAGTGAAGGCAAGCTTCATACGGGGAACGTGAGTGATTTTGAGAAGCGGCGCAACGCACGAGCTAGCAGCGTGTCGGACTTCGCCTCCACGCTGCTAAACCAAAATGGCTGGGCCATTTTGGAGGGAGGGTGTTAGCATGGGCATCCCGCATAAATCCTTCCTCTTCTGAAAATGGCGCAGCCATTTGCTGAGGAGCCCGTGGGCGAAGCCCGACGGGCTCCTAGGGATTCGTGGGCGTAAGGGAAGGAACCGTCAGCTTGGGCTCATCACCCAACGGAGCGGCTGGCGCGGTGCTGGAGCTGCCCGGCAGTGAAGGCGGACGATCCTTGTTCACCTCTTTGATCACTTCATCGGTGATATCGTAAGCCGGATCGGAGTAGAGGAGGATATTTGCGCCGAAAGCAGAGATGCCGGATTTGTCAAAAAGCAGGGTGGCGCCATGACGCTTGGCGACATTGGCGGCGGCTATGCTGATGCTGCTGACAAGGCCGTTGTGGATGGTCTGGATGCGCTCTTGAAACTGGCGCTGGACGGTTTGTTTGAATGAGTTCAACTCGTTCTGCTTGGTGGTGATCTCATCCATTTTCTTCTTGGAATCATCGTCCGCCTTGGCGCGGGCCTCAGGGGTCAGCGCGGGGTTTTTAGACTGGTCAACCAGGTCCTTGTATTGGTCGACCAGATCATTCCCCTCCTTGACCAGATGCTGCATGTCCTCCTCGGCCTTTTGGGCATCGCCCCGGAGTTTCGTTTCCTCGGTTTGCTTGGCGTAGTGGTTGTCAAAAACCTTGGCGATGTCCACCACCAGGATCTTGGGTTCGGGCTGGGCGTGAACGGTGAGCGCCAAGACCATGGAGGCCGCCAGCGCAAACAAGGGTGCGAATGTTTTCTTCATGAGATGATTGGATTAGACAAAAAATCAGAACCGGGTGCCAAAGGTAAAGTTGAATTGTCCGCCTTTTCGGTTGGTTGCATCGCCGGTAAGCGGAAGGCCGTAGTCGAGGCTGAGGGGTGCCCCGAGGATAAACAGGCGAACGCCAAAGCCATAGTCGTCGTTGTAGTTGCCGGGATTGAAGTCGTAGGCACCGCTGTTGACGAAGCCGTTGTCGTAAAACAGCGCAAAACGAATCGGGCTCACGATATCGAGGCTGTATTCGAGGCTGAACATACCGTAGGACTTGCCGCCGACGGGCTCGAGGTTGGAATCTTTCGGCCCGACACCCCGGTACTCGAAGCCGCGCAGCGTGTACGGCCCGCCCAGGAAGTAGCGGTCAAAATAAGGCACGGTGGCACTGCGGCCATAGTTCTGTTTGACGCCGGCCCGGCCGATGACGCTGATCACCTGCGTCTGGGCATCAAAAATGGGATAGAACTGCGAGCCTTGGAATTCAAAGCCGTAGTAATCCACGTTTCCCCCAAACGGGCCGCCCACATAAGTCAGGTCAAGCTGTTCGCGATTGCCCGACGTGGTGTTGACCAATTTATTGAGCGAGCTGTGCACCAGCTGGAGACCGACCTTGGACTCCTTGGTTATGCCCGCGGTCTGCTGGATGATACTGGAAGCATCAGGGGTGACGTTCTTGATATCGGTGACGTCATAGGTGTAGGAGAGCTGGCCATCGATGAATTCGAAGAGCCGTTTGCGGAGATAAACTTCGCCGCCGGTGTGAACTTCCGTATAGAAGGAGCTGTTGTAATCGGAACTGGTGCGATAAATCTCGAAGCCCAGCGCGAGCGCCTGCTGGAAAAGCCACGGTTCCTCAAAAGAGATCACGGCCTCGTTCGAAAGCGTGCCGATTTCGAGGCGGATGCGGAATTTCTGGCCGGCGCCCTGGAAGAAAGAGTGGTTGTTGTTGAGATCGAAATTGGATTGGGAGAGCTCGGTAAAGAACGTGGCTTTCTGGAGCGAACTGAAGCCGGCGCCAAAGGTGAGGTTGCCGGTGCGGGCTTCCTTGACCGCGATCTTAAGGTCGCGGCGCTGGGGGATGTTGGTGGTTTCGGGCGTGGCCTCGACGTCGTCAAAAAAGCCCGTGTTCTGGAGGCGCTGCTTGCTGATTTTCATGCGCACCGTGTCAAACACCTCGCCGGGCCCAAGGATGAGTTCACGGAGGATTACATTGCTCTTGGTCTTGGTGTTGCCCTCGATTTTAATGGATTCGACGTAAAAAATTTTGCTTTCCTGGATCTGGTACTCGATGTCGATGTTGCCGGTGGCGAGGTTCGGCTTGCGCACGAGGTGGATCTCCGTCTCGAGATAGCCATCGCGCCCATAAAAGTCCTCCAGGGTCGAGACATCCTTGTCGAGTTTGGAAGGCGAGAAGACCATGCCGGGCTTTTGCCGAAGGGCCAGGCGGAGCAAACGGTCGGAGTAGATTTTGTTGCCAGAAAAGGAAACTGCGCCGATGTGATACTGGCGGCCTTCGGTGATTTGGATGGTCACGACCATTTGCGAGGAACTGGGGTAATCCAGGATGACCTTTTCCTGCGGGATATCGATGTCGAGGTAGCCCTGGTCGCGGTAGTAGTCGCGAAGCTTGTCGAGGTCGTCCTGGAATTGATCGGCCTTGTAACGGCCGCCGTCGGTTATCCAGGACCAGAGCCAATGATAGCGGCTGGTTTCCATCTGGTGGCGGAGTTTGCGGGCGGACAGGTGGGCGTTGCCAATAAAGCGTATATCCGAAATGTGAACCTTGTTGCCTTCATCAATCTTGAAGATGACCGCGCCCTGGCCGGTGCTGCGGTCGCGCTTGATGTCGTAGGTGACGGAAATCTGATTATAGCCCTTTTTCTCGTAATAGTCGTGGATTTTCTCGGAGTCTTCCTTGATCTGGCGTTCGTCAAGCGTGGCGCCTGCCCGCGTCTTGGTCTCCTTGGTGAGACGGGAGGATTTGACCTTTTTGTTGCCCAAAAACACCACTTCCTGCACTCGATACTTGGGCGTGACCTCGACCACGAGGTTGATCGTGCCGCCGGGCTGCACGTCGCGCTTTACCTCAATGTATTCGAAGAGGCCCGTCTTGTAGAGCGAGCGGATGTCGCGATCGACCAGCGTCTCATCGAAGGCGCTGCCTTCATGCACCTGCATGTTGGCCCGGATGACCTGTTCATCAACATTGGCGGCGCCGACAAACCTGATCGTGATGGTGCCCACGACGGAGGAAGGCGACACCGCTTCGTCGGGGGCCTGCGCCGCACCCCGGAAAGCCCCCGCGGCCAGCAGCCAAAATACAAATAGAAATTGCGCGGCCCCGCGCACTGGGTTACGGAGTGTGGTTTTCAAAGCGTGTGATGTCCCTGAGGAAAGTGAGCTTCAGTTCTCCTACCGGCCCATTGCGCTGCTTGGCAACGATTAAGTCAGCCGAATCGCTGGCGACCTGGTAGTTTTCTTCGGAATCTTTGGGGCGGGCGAGCATGAGCACAACGTCGGCATCCTGCTCGATCGATCCGGATTCGCGCAAATCCGAAAGTCTCGGCACGCGGTTTTCCTTTTCGGAAGAGCGGTTCAACTGGCTTAATACAAGCACGGGGACATCAAGTTCCTTCGCCAGGGCCTTTAATCCGCGCGAAGCCTCGGCCACCTGCTGTTCGCGCGGGACTTTCGAGTCGGTCGGGCTGATGAGCTGCAAATAATCGACGATGATAAAGCCGAGTTTGTGGCGGGCATGCACGCGGCGGGCCTTCGCCCGCAGCTCCATGATCGAGAGGTGGCTGGAGTCGTCGATGAAAAGCGGGGCCTTGGAGAATTCGTCCGCCGTGGCGACCAGCCGCTGCATTTCCTCGCCGTTTTTCGGCAGCAGGCCGTCGCGCAGCAGCTTCATGTTCACCCGGGCGCGGGCGCAAAGCATGCGCAGCGCGAGCTGCGAGGCGCTCATCTCGAGCGAAAAAACCAGCGTGGTGACCGGTTCGCCGCGCTTCGGCAGCGAGGCGGCCTCGGCGGTGTTGAGCGCGAGGCTCGTCTTGCCCATCGACGGGCGCGCGGCCAGCACGATCATTTCCTGCCGCTGGAAGCCAAAGGTGAGCGCGTCAAGGTCCTTGAACCCGGAGGCCACGCCGGTGAGCTCGCCTTTTTTCATCATCATTTTGTTGATGACGTTCATGGCCTCGCGCGTGGGCTCCTTCATTGACTTCACCGCGTCGCCGACGCGCGCTTGCGTGACGCGGAAGATGTCCTGCTCGACTTGGTCCACGAATTCCTCGAGGCCACCCTGATAATTGAAGGCCCGTTCCACCGCGCCGGTGGCGGCCTTGATGAGTTCGCGCAACAAATAAAGTTCGCGGACCTTTTCCAGAAAATAAACCGCCTGGGCCGTCGTCGGGATGCGGGCGCTGATCTGCGTGAGGTAGGCGTAGCCGCCCACGGCCTCGAGCTGCTTCGCGGTTTTCAGCTCCTCGGCGAGCACGGCCAGCTCGACCGGCGGGTGCGCCTGGTAAAGTTCGCAGAGCTTTTCGTAGATCAGTGAGTTCGCCGGCGAATAAAACGCAGCGGGCGGGAGGCGGGCCTCGAGGCAGCGGGCGATGGTGTCGGAGCCATCGAGCAGGCAGCACGAGAGCAGGTACTCCTCGGCTTCGAGGCTGTGCGGCATCGCCCGGCCAGCCACCGGGGCAGCTTCGGCGCCGCCGTTGGCATGCGGGCGGCGGATTTTTTGGGCAACGTCTTCAAGCATCGGAAGCGATCAGACCATGGCACTCGCGGGGCGGATGCAACAAAGAGTTCTTCAATTCTTATTCACCGAATTGCCGGAGGGAAATTTGGCCAAAAAAAAGCCGCGCGGCTGGCGCGCGGCCTGAAGTTTTCGCGTGGGCGAAACCGTGCGATTCGTTCAATAACGGGCGGACTTGGCCGGCTTGGCGGGTGCGGCCGCCGCGACGGGCTCGATGGGATTTTCCGACACCACATCAAAGGTGAGTTCGACGGTGACGTCGGCGTGCAGCTTGATCTTGACGGTGTGCTGGCCGAGGGTCTTCACCGGCGTATGCAGCAGGACGCGTTTTTTATCGAGGGTGAAACCGGCCGCGACGAGCTTGTCATGGAGATCGCTGGCGGTGATGGCGCCGAACATCTTGCCGCCCTCGCCCGTCTTGACCGCAAACGCGAGGGAAACTTTCTCCAGCTTTTTGGCAAGTTCCTGCGCGCCGGTGAGCTCGTGGGTTTCGCGTTCGGCGCGGCGCTTCTTGAGCGCATCGACGTGCTTGCGGTTGGCCTGCGTGACCGGCACCGCAAATTTGTGCGGGAGCAGGAAATTGCGGGCATAGCCGGCGCGGACTTTGACTTGGTCGCCCTCGCCACCGAGGCCGTCGACGGGTTTGAGGAGGAGGATTTCACTATTGGCCATGGGAATGGAGCGTTGTCGGGTTTTAGTGGGACACGAACCGCAGTTTGGGCGGCTCAAAAATTCGTAAGGAGCCTGACCAACTCCCATACGCCACGAGAGCTGTCAATGCCGTATTTCCGCCCGGCGCACCCTTCATCGATCAATCTCGCTTCAATTCGATGGCCAGCCGATGCTGCGGTGGCCCTGACAGTATCGCAAAGCAAGGCAGTTGCGCTATTAAATAGTTAAAAACGCGTCTTCTTGGACGAACGGAAAAAATTGCATTGCTGCTTTTCCACCGGCACAATGTTTTTGGAGTGCATTTGCACTCTGCATCTTCCACAATATTTTACATCTCCCTTGAACACTCCCCGCTCTGTCCTCATTGTCGATGATTCTCCAGCCATTCGGAGTGTGGTCGTAAGCGTCCTACGCCAACACGGCTACACGGTCTACGAAGCTGAATCGGGCGTAACCGCCCTGGCCGAAATGCAACGTCACAAGGCTGAAATTGGGTTGGTCTTGTCCGATGTCGTCATGCCGGACATGGATGGCCTGACCTTGGCCCAACAACTGCGGAAACAGATGCCGAAGCTTCCGATTGTTTTGCTCAGCATGCATATCAACGAAGACACGCACTGGGTGACCGAGGAATCGAATTTCACCTTTTTGCCCAAGCCATTTGAAAGCAAACAACTGCTTGAAGCCGTGCGCTCGATCCTAGGATAAAACAGAGCTGCAAGCTCATCCGTTTTCGTCCCACGATGAATGAAACCCTGCTACTCACAGCCGAGAAGCTCTCCCTGAACCGGGATTTGCGTTTTGGGCGTAGTTACAGGGGTGCTTTCGTCGTCAAGAATGTTCCGGCCCAAACCTATTTGACGGTCACGCCGCAGCAATGGGCCGTCGCCCAGGAATTCATGGAGCCGTCCACAGTGCCCGATGTGCTGGGCCGGATGATCGCGCAACGCACCTGCCCTGCCCTCAACGAATTTTATGAGGTCATCCTAAAGGCGTATGATGCCGGCATCCTGCACGAGGGGAAAAACGTGCCTTTCCGCCGCCACGCCGTGCGCTGGTTTGTGTCGCTGCCCGTCTATCTCACCCTGGTTGTTTCCGTCGTCGCCTTGCTTGCCGCCCTCGTCGCCATGATCCTGCACGAAATGCCCACTCCTTCCGAGTGGCAGGATTACGTGTGGGGATGGCTGGCCATGTGTATCGGGCTGAGTGCCGGCTACGCGGTGGCGGCTTCCGTCCTGAGTGCCGGGGACAATGAAGTCTATCGGCCTCATTTTCACTGGCAAACGCTCGTTCCCCACTTCGCCTTGGATCTGCGCGACGTCCGCATGGCCAGCTCAATCAGCCAGCTGGCGGCAGAGTATGGGCGTTTTGCGCCGCTCGCGATCATTGCCACCGCGGCACTGTTGATGGAATCGAGCTGGAGCCTGTTTCCTGTCGTGGCCCTCTTGGTCGTCCTGCGCCCGGTAGATGGCCTGTTCGGCCGGACGGCGACGTTGCTACGGCGCCGCCCACGCCTCGATACCGATTATCACCTGCTGTTCACGCTCAACCATGAACCCGGCAGACGGTTGAAGATTGTCTGGCGGCAGTTCGATTGGCGGGCGACGGCGGCCGAACTTGGATTTGGCCTCGGCTGGGCGCTGCTGACGGCCAATGTCATTTTTCACCTTCTCCATATTTCGATCCGGGCAACGTTGTGCGATATCGCTTATTGGAAAATGATCGCCCCTTATTTGGTGGGAGCGGTGGCTCTGGTCGGCTTGGGCTGGTGTGCGCATGAGTTCTGGCCCACCGTGCGCACCGGCTTACGCACGTTGGTCAGCCGCTCGCAACAACGCTGGCAGCGCTGGCATGCGAACGTCGAACCCACTTACACCGAAGCGACCATCAGGCAGTTGATCGCCAGGAATCCGCTGCTCCGGCGCCTGGATACCGAGACCCAGGCGGAGCTGGCCCATTTGCTTCGGCCGTTCACGACCAAGGCTTTCCGGCCAATTATTTCCAGCGACGAATCGTTCGACCAAGTCGGCCTGATTGCGTCCGGCTTCGCCTCCGCTTACCATCGCCTTAAATCAGGCCGGAGAGCTTTTGCGTTTTATTTGTCGGAAGGCGATATTTTCGGGGTCAACAACATCGTGGACGGCCACAGCCAGCAACTGGAAGTCCGGAGCAAAACCCCGGTTTTTGCCTTCGTGCTTTCCGCGGCCGACTTCGAACGGCTGGTGGTGAGCAAACTCGGGGCCGAGATGGTTTATAACCTCACACACAAGGTGCCTTTTCTTGCCCGCCTGTCGCTCTGCGCCCATTGGGGGCCCCAAGCCATTGCCCGTTTCGCGCAGCTTTCCCAGATGGTCAAGTATCATAAAGGCGACGTGGTTCTCCGGGAGAATGATGATGTCCAGGCCTTTTACATCGTCTATGAAGGAAGCGTGCGCGCCATGCACGGCTCCAAACGGCTCAGCAAAATTCGCCGGGGCGGATTCTTTGGCGAAATCAGCCTCTTGCAAAACGGTGCGGCCTCCGCCTCCCTCGTCGCCAACGAGGAAACGCTCTGTCTGGCCCTCAGCAAAGCCGATTTCCTGCGCTTTGTACGCCATAATTATTACGTGGCCCTTACCTTGGAACGCATCAGTTCGAAACGTCTCGGCCGTCCGATTTTTCCGCTCAACCCGCATTCAATCGACGCTTACAAGTTTAGTCCGGTTGGTTAGGGTGTGTCTTCAAATTGGCATAGTCCGTCGCTAAGGACGCAGCCGGTCTGGGGCCAGGCGGCGACGAGTGCGGTAGCCTCGGCGGGCGCGAAGGATTGGGCTGAAGCCCTGACCTTCGCGGCCAACGCCGCCCGGCACCGGCTCTCGCCCCAGCCCAGAGGGTGAAGTTCAAAATGGATCGGCGCGGCGTTCCAGCGGCAGACATGGGCTAAAAGCCCACCTTCTGCCGCTGCGCCTTGCGGCGATCCATTTTGATTCTTCACGCCGGGCCATGCCAATTTGAAGACACACCCTAACGCTTGGCGGGCTGGCTGCCGGGCGGTGGCTCGTTGAAAAGGGCCCAAAATACGCCGATCTGCTTGACCGCATTCATGAAGGATTGGAAGCCAACGGGCTTTACCACGTAGGCGTTCACGCCGAATTGATAGCTGCGCACAAGGTCCTGTTCTTCGCGCGAAGAAGTGAGCATGACGACCGGGATGCTCTTCAGCTTGTCATCCTGCTTGATAATGCGCAGGACTTCGAGGCCGTCGACCTTCGGCATTTTAAGGTCGAGGAGGATGACGGCCGGGTTGCCATTGGGGTGATCCTTGAAGGAACCGCGTCGATAGAGGTAATCGAGCGCCTCTTCCCCGTCGGAAACCACGAAGACTTCGTTGGCGAGGCTATGTTCGGCGAACGCGGCAAGGGTCAGCTCGACGTCGTTGGCATTGTCCTCGGCGAGGAGGATGCTGCGGAGTTCACTTGTAATGGTCATGATGGGACGGGATTAATGGTGGAATGGGCAGGCAGGGATGCCGGCTTGATGGCGGGCAGGCTGAAATAAAACACGGCGCCTTCGCCGATATGGCCCTCGGCCCAGGTGCGGCCGCCGTGGCGCTGCACGATGCGCCGTACGTTGGCCAGGCCGATACCGGTGCCTTCGAACTCAGCCGCGCTGTGCAGCCGCTGAAAGACGCCGAAAAGCTTGCCCGCATATTGCATGTCGAAACCGGCGCCATTGTCGCGGACGAAGAATTCCTGTTGGTTCGCTGCCGGGTCGAACCGGCAACCGATCTCGATGCGTGGCGACGCCGATTTGCCGGAGTATTTGACCGCATTGTCGATCAGGTTGAACCACACCTGGCGCAGCAGGACGGGATCGGCAAGGACACGCGGCAGCGCCGCAATGTTCCAGTCGATGGCGGCATTTTTCTTGAACCCGTTGTCGCGGATGACCTCGGCCACGAGGTCGTCCTGGTCGAGCTCGACCACATGCAGCTCGGCCCGGCCCATCCGCGAGAAGACCAACAATTCGTCGATCAGCTGGCCCATGCGCTTGGCGGAATCGCTGATCGTTTTCATGTAGCGCCGGCCCTTTTCGTCCAAGGCCGATTCCGCATGCTTGCGCAGCAGCTCGGCAAACCCGTCGATGTGGCGCAGCGGCGCGCGCAAATCGTGCGAGACGGAGTAGGAAAACGATTCGAGTTCGGCGTTGGTGGCTTGGAGCTGCTGGTTGGCCAATTGCACCGCTTGCGAACTGCGGAAAATCTCCGCCTCCATTTGTTCCATGCGGGCGCGCAGTCCGCTTTCGCCAGCCGGGGGTTGCTGTTTCTTCCGGACAAACTCGGTCACATCCTCCACCCGATGGATGATGTACTCGACCTGCCGGTTTGCGCCCAAGATGGGCGAGTTGACCGGGCTCCAATAGCGTTCCTCGAAAGCTCCATCCGGCCGGCGCACGTCGTACTTCTGGATGGCCATCGTATCGGACACGGCACTTTCCCGCACGCGGTCGATGGACGCGCGCAGGTTCGAGACGCCGTTGGCGGCTGCATCGTTGGGATTGTCCGGAAAGATCTCAAACAGGCCGCGACCGAGGATCTCCTCCCGCTTGGTCATGGTAACCCGCAGGTAGGCATCGCTCACGGCCACAATCTTGAGGTCGGGTGTGAGCACGAGATAGGATCCGGGCAGGGCTTCGAAAAGGGCACGGAACTGAAGGCGCGCTTGCTCGAGCTTGCTCTCCGTTATATCGCGCGCGATTTGGGATACACCGACCACCTTCCCCTGGCTATCCTCGATCGGCGAGATGGTGATCGAAACATCGATCGGTTTCCCGTCTTTCCTGACCCGGACGGTTTCGAAGTGATCGATGCCTTCACCACGCCCAATCCGGGCCAGAATCTCCCTCTCTTCGCCCGTGTGATCACGGGGGAAAAGCATCAGCATCGGCTGGCCAATGGCTTCCTGTGCTGAATAGCCAAATGTTTTCTCTGCTCCGCGATTCCAACTGGTGATGACGCCCTCCGGGGTTTTACTGATGATCGCATCGTCGGACGACTCGACGATGGCCGCCAGGCGCACCCGCGACTCTTCCAGCCGCTTGCGTTCGGTAATATCGCTGATGGTCACCACCGCCATCAGCGGTCGGCCAGCCGCATCGCGAACGAGAACGCCGCCGTAATTGAAGATCCGATGCCAGTCGGATTTGATCCGCCGGATGCGCACCTCCCAGTCCCGCAATGCCTCGCCCCGCAGGACGCGGGACAACGGCCATTGAGCCAGGGGCAGGATTGCGCCATCGATCGTCGAGAGTTCAAAGATCGTGGCAAACTCGGTCAGATGGCGGCGGGATTCCTCCTGGGTGGAAAATCCATGCAACTCCAATGCCGCCCGATTAAAATTCATCAACTGGCCGGTAAGGTCAGACACCACCAACCCCTCGCCAAGGTTCTCGATGATCGTTTGGAGCTGAAGCTCGTTCCGCCGCAGAACCTGGTTTTGCTCGTGAATTTGATCGAGCATCAGGTTGAACGCGTCTGTCAGCATACCTAGTTCATCGCGGCCCAATTTCGTGGCCCGGACGGAATAATCCCGGCGTTCGGAAATGGCCTTGGCCGTCTCGGCCAGGGCCAGGATGGGCCGTGAAATTTGTTTCTGCAGGACCGTTGAAAGCGAGTAGGCCAGCAGGAAGGACACGGCCAACACGAGAGCGACAATCAATCCGTAAAGCCGGAACCGTTCATAGACGGCACCCAGATCGGATTGGAGATAGAGCGTGCCAACGCGTTTTCCGCCCTGTTCGACCGCCTGGAAGCCGTCCAGGTGCGAGTTCTCGAAACGATAACCGTCTTCCGCCAGCGCGACGGGGAATGCGGCATCAGGCAGTTTTGCAGGATATTTCGAGAATAATTTTCCCTCCTTCGTGTAGAGGCCCGCGGCCACGATGTGTGGTTCCGCCTTGAGCGCATTCAGGATCTCCCTGGCGTCATCCGCATTTTGGAAGGCCAGCGCGGCGGTGCTGTTGTCGGCGACGATTTGCCCAAGGGTCGAGGTCTGCCGGATCATGTTCTTTCGAAAAGTCAGGAGCTCACAGGTGAAAAATGACGCGCACGTCAGCAGCAACACCGTCCCGCTGGTCAGCAGGATGATCACGATCAATTTCTGCCGGATCGGTGTGTCCTTGAACATCGGCAATGAGAGCTTTTCGGTGAAAACGGCGGCCACTTTTATAAAAAAATGGCTCAATCCGTTCCTGGCGCAGAAACCTCAGCCAGCCTCAGCAGCTTGGAACTGATGACCAGGTGGGCCGCTTCCGCCGCGTCGACGTTGATTCGAAACCGGATCCGGTTGTTTTCCGTGACGAACCGGATCATTCCACCGTTTCGGCCGAATCCTTCCATGTCGCCAACCGTTAGGATGCTGCGTCCTCTCAGGGTCGCCAGGATGTGCTCCAATTGGCGGGAGTCTGTCCGTCCGATGAATAACACCTGGCAAGCATCGATGTCTTCCACCCGGCGATAGCGCTGCACCACGAATGGCCGGTTGTTCAGTTTTTCGCCGCGCACCGTTTCGTCGAGGTAGCCATCGAACGGATCATCGCCCAGCACGCCTATGACCAGTGGCGCCTGGCGATTCGCCGAAGCTTCCGGCGGCCAGTCCACGAACTGCGCAAAATTGAAAAGGAAGACTGCCTTGATCTCATACTCGCGGGATATCGCGGTTTGGCCTGAAGCCTCCGACCCGGTCGAGATCAACCAAGCGGATGCGACCAACCAAATTCTGACCCGGCCCAGCACGGCGAAATTCATCCAGCTGCGAACGAATATCTTTAATAGCTCCATACGGCCTTTCCATATACGCTGCGTTCAATTTCCTGGCGGGTCGTCGCAGCGCCAAATTCAGCGTGATGATTGTGAAGGAGATTTTGTCCAACAACCGACAATTCCAACTGCGAGAACGGCTGCCAGCCCAGGCGGACATCCATCTCGTGATAGGCCGGAACCGACTGGTTGGCAATCGATGCGACATAGCGAAAATCCGTGTCAACGGCCCAATGACCGGGCAAATCCAGCGATGACTGGAGGGTAAATTGGTCTTCCGGGTCATGCGACTCAGTGCTGCCGCCCGAGGTGTCGGTGCTGCCGGCTTTCGGCCAGAAGTGAAGGTGGATTTGCGTGTAGCCCGCCCGGAGCCGCCACCACTCGGTGGCGCGATAGTCCGCCGACAACTCCGCCCCGTAGGTTTCCGTTTTCAAGCCGTTGCCGATCACAACCGGGAAGGGCGCCGGCGGCTGGGTCTTCTCCAAGCTGCGGACGTCGTCGTAATAATTATAGAAAGTCGCGAGGGAAAAGGAAAGCTGCTCGTCGGGCCGCACGCGATAGCCCAGCTCATAGGCCGTCAGTTTTTCGGAGTCGAAGTTCGGGCCGCCCGAAAGCAGGAACGGCGGTGTTGGGGGCACATAAAAATCCCGGTCGATCCGCGACGGCGTCCGAACCGCGCGCGAAATGGCGCCCCACATGGTTTGCTCCGGGCTCAATTTCCAGGCCAGGCGCACACTGGGTTGGTATTCAACGCCCGTATAATCGTTGTGATCGATCTTCGTGCCGAGCGTCAGGTATACTTGGTCCTGCACCAGGGCGATTTCATCCTGCCCGAATACATTGAACTGTCGGTGGGAGACATTGGCCGGGAGAAAAGCCAGCACGGGAGTGTTGCCCACATTGTCTTTGATCAACCGGTAACCGAGTCCCCAGGTGATGTCATGCCGCTCGCCCATCGGAAACCGATGCTGGAAATCGACATCATAGGTATCAAGCCCTTCGCTAAACGTGCCGGGGACGCTGCGGTAGGTGCGATCATAATACATTTGCAGCTTTAGATCGGATTTTTCTGAAAATGTGCGCGCCCACCGGCCGATTATATTGTCCCCGTGCAGCGTGGTGTCACCCGCGCCCAGCTGGGCGACGCGCCCGCTGTAAACATCACCCTGCAGGGTCAGCAGGTCGCTGGCCGACGCATCCCAATCCATGCGGAAGCCGCCCTGCCCCATGTGCCAGTCGTTGCCCCCATCCTTGAGGTTCGAAAACTCCGTGCTGTCGCGATCGAAATACTTTCCATAAATGCGGTAATGCAGGGCGGGGGCCAGTGCGCCGCCATAGCGGACGCCTTCGAAATCTTTCACCGCCGTGCCGCCACCGCCAGTCACCAGCAGCCCCTGCGTGTCCTTGGCCGGCTTGGTGGTGATATTGATCACGCCGTTGACGGCGTTGTCACCCCACTGCGTCGCGCCCGGGCCGCTGATGACTTCGATCTGGTCCAAGTCCTCCAGCAGCGTGTCCTGCACATCCCAGAAAACGCCGGCATAAAGCGGCGTATAAATCGTGCGGCCGTCCATCAGCACCAGGAGTTTGTTTGAAGTCGTGTTGTTGAACCCGCGCGCACTGATCGCCCACTGCCGCGAATCAATCTGCGCCACGTCAAGGTTTGAGGCCAGCCGCAGCGCCTCGGGCAGGCTCGTGGCGCCGGAACGCCGGATGTCATCCCCCGTGATCACCTGGACGGCCGAAGCTGCTTCCGACAATTTTTCCGGATGCAGGGAAACCGAGGTGACCTCGATGTCCATCAGCTGCTCGACGCTCAATTTCTTCAACTCGCCCGGGCCCGAAAGATCCGGCGAGGGCTGCGCAAAAACGCTGCGGGAAAAAATCGCGAGTCCCAAAGCCACGCCCGTTAAAATCGATGGTCGATTATGATTGAGTCCGTTGCATCGGGCCGGAAGTTTTTTCCCGGGGTCACGATTAGCCTGCATATTTTCTCGAAAAAATATCCGGTCACATTCAGCGGTTCTGCAAAACGACGGAGACATGGGACTAATTACTTCAGGGTCTTTAACCGGCTTGGCTTCATAGGATTTAAGCTGTTCAACTCGAATGGCAAAAATTTACATCTGGGTAATTACCCTCAGGCCAATCCCTTGCTGCATGATCCCACCGGCCTTTCCCACCGCTGCAGTCCATGCGTAGGCGAATGCCTCTAATATTGCCATGCGGCCTTTCCATACACGCTGCGCTCAATTTCCTCCCGGGTCGGGCCGGGGAACCCATATTCCGGGTGATGATTGTGCAAAAGATTTTGCCCGACAATCGAAAGCTCCAGGTTCTTGGCAGGATGCCAACCCAAACGGGCGTCCAATTCAAAATAACTCGGCACACTCCCGGCATTTGGCCCGTTATTGTTGTGCAGCCGGTCCACCCAACGCAGGTCGGCATCCAAATCCATGTTTTGCGGCAAATCCATGGACGAGCGCAGGGAAAATTGATTTCTCGGATCAGCCGTTTCGTTGAGTCCATGACTGAAATCCACCTGTCCCGGTTTTACGCGGATATGTTCTTCGAGCAGATCGTAACCACCGTGCAGCCGCCACCCATCGAGCACCTGGTAACTGGTGTTGAACTCGGCTCCGTAAGTATGGCCTTCAAGGTTGTTATGAAAAACAAGGGGAAAACCCAAGGTGGGGAAACCCGGAGGGCTCGGCGTCGTGCTCCGCACATGATCGTAGTCGTTATAAAATAACGAGAGGGACGTGGTGACCTTGGAACCGAGCTGGGCGCGATAGCCCGATTCATAGGCCATCACGGTTTCTGAAGCGAAGTCCGGCCCACCATCCAGGATGCTTTGCGGAAATGGCTTGGGCAGGCCGGTAGGCTCGAACAAATCCCGGTCAATGCGGGATGGCGTCCGGACCGCCCGCGAGACCGCGGCCCAGAACATTTGCTTCGGGGTAAGATTGAACTGCAACCGGCCACTGGGCTCTTTTTCCCAGCCGGTATAAGCGTTATGTTCGAGCTTCGACCCCAGGGTAAAAAACAAATTTTCCCGCAGCTTGATTTCGTCCTGGAAAAAACCGCTGTACAAATTCTGGTCGAGGTGCGCCGGCAAAAAAACCAGGGTCGGCGCGGGGCCAACCACGTCGCCAGTATAGCGATAACCTAGCCCCCAGACGATTTTATCGTACTCGCCCCAGTCGAAGTGATGCTGGAAATCCAAGTCGTAGGTATTGAGGTCGTCCGTCAGGATTCCGGCCGGGAGAAAAGCGGTCTTGGGCTCGGGCAGGGCCAGGTGCGTTTGATCGTAATACAATTGCAGGCTCGCATTGGAGTCGTCGGCAAAAGCATGCGACCAGCGTCCGAGGATGTTGTCGCCGTCCACCTTTTCCCTCCCGCCCGTGGGAATGTTCTCGTTGCCCGTGTAAGCATCACCCTGCAGGGTCAGGTGGTTTTGCGCGAAGGCCTCGTCATCGATGCGAAACCCACCCTGGGTCATGTTCCAGGAATCCGAAGCATCCTTCCCGTTGGGCAGGACTTCACTGCCGCGGTCGGAATATTTTCCATAGACTCGAAAGTAAACATTGGGCGCAAGCGTGCCGCCATAGCGCACCCCGGCAAAATCCCGCAGCTCCGTCCCCCCGCCCCCCTCCACATAGGATCCCTGCGTGTCCTTGGCGCTCTTGCTGGTGATGTTAATCACGCCATTGACCGCATTAGCGCCCCAGAGCGTGCCACCGGGCCCGCTGATGACTTCGATCTGGTCAATGTCTTCGAGCAGGTAATCCTGCACATCCCAAAATACGCCTGAAAAAAGCGGTGTATATACAGTCCGGCCATCGATCATGACCAGAAGCTTGTTGGCCAGGTCGGTATTGAACCCGCGCGCACTGATGTTCCAGGCATGCGAGTTCTGCTGCGCCACCTCCAAATTATCGGCCAGCCGCAATGCCTCCGGGATGCTCGAGGCGCCGGAACGGTGAATGTCGTCCTGGGTGACGACCTGGATGGCGGAAGGTGCATCCAGCAATTTTCCCGGCTCGCGCGAGACCAACGTCACCTCGACATCCATGAGTTCTTCCACGCTCAATTTCTTCAACTCGCCCGGGCCCGAAAGATCCGGCGAGGGCTGCGCAAAAACGCTGTGCGAGAAAATTACGAGCCCAAAAACCACGCCCGTCACAAGCGGCGGCCGGTTGCAACCAAGCCCGCTATATAGATCCGGGAATTTTTGCGGAGCGGGTGTCTTCATCGGTTCATTATGAGATAAAAAACCCGGGCGCATTCAGCGGATTTTGCAAAACAATGGGTGTAACAGGTGAATGACTTCAGGCTATTCAACCTGCTTATCTGCATAGGATTTAAGCCCTTCAAATCGAATGGCAAAGAATTATCTCTGAGTAATAATCCTCAGGCCAATACACTTGCTGTATCAATCGCTGTGGTTACTCTGGCGTAAGAAAAAGGAGGAGCAATTATCGTCCTCACCTGAAACGGATACCATCTCCCGACCCCTTTGATGAAAAGCGGGGAGCTGAGTCCTAGAATCGATTGGGCCTGCCACGCAACCGTGCACATCAGCAAAAATACTTTTTTCTATCATGGCCACGCGCCCTCCAGTTGCCCCGCTGCACTTTCTTCATCTCGAAGACAACATTCCTGACTCCGAGTTGATCAGTGGCGTTATCACGCAGGAATGGCCGCACTGCCGCATCGACCGGGTGCAAACGCGCAACGAGTTTCTTTCCGCCATCCGCGGCAACAGCCTCGACCTGATCCTGTCCGATTTCACCATGCCCGGTTTTAACGGGCTCTCGGCCCTGGCGCTTGCCGGCCAGTATTGTCCGGAAACGCCCTTCGTCTTTCTTTCCGGCACGATCGGCGAAGACGCCGCCGTGGAAGCGCTCAAGAACGGCGCCTCCGACTATGTGATCAAAGACCGCATGAGCCGCCTCGTGCCCGTGATCCGCCGCGCCCTGCAATCGGTGCGCGAATCCGAAAACCGCAAAGTGACCGCGCGCAAGTTGCGCGAGCAGGCCGAACTGCTCGACAAAGCCCGCGACGCGATTTGCGTCACCGACATCGAGGGCCGCGTCACCTACTCGAACCACAGCGCCGAGCGCCTTTTCGGTTGGGCCGGAACCGAGGTGGAAGGACAGCTGCTCTCGGAGCTTTTGGCCAAGCTCGGCTGCACACCGCAAATAAAGGCGGCCCATCTGGCCTTAAAAGCGGCGGACTCCTGGACCGGCCAGTTGCGGATAAAGGGCAAGGACAGCGACCCGCTCGTGGTCGAAAGCCGCTGGACGCTGGTGCGCGACGCCGAGGGCCAGGACCAGTCGATCCTCATCATCAACACCGACATCACCGAGCAGGACAAACTCGAAAAACAATTTCTCCGGGCCCAGCGCCTCGAAAGCATCGGCACCCTGGCGGGCGGCATCGCGCATGATCTCAATAACACCCTCACCCCCATTCTCATCGCATTGGACATGCTCCGCCAGGAAATCACCGACCAACGCCTGGTCCGCCTGCTCAATGTCATGGACACCAGCGCCCATCATGGCGCGAACTTGATCCGCCAGGTGCTCACTTTTGCCCGGGGAACGGGGACCGACGGTGAGCGGATGCCCGTGCAACCCTCCCTCATCATCCGTGACGTCGTTGAACTAATCCGTGAAACTTTGCCGCGCTCCATTAAAATCAGCCTGGATGCAGCCGAGGTTCTCCATTTCGTCAAAGGCAACCCCACCCAGCTCAGCCAGGTGGTCATGAATCTGTGCGTAAACGCACGCGACGCCATGCCCGATGGCGGCCAGCTTGCCATCAGGGCGCAAAATATCGACATCGATGAAACCGCCGCCAGCGCCAATCCCGGTGCCTTGCCAGGCCGGTATGTTTTAATCGCGATTGCCGACACCGGTTGCGGCATTCCGCCGGACATTATCGACCACATCTTCGATCCTTTTTTTACCACCAAGAAACAGGACAAAGGCACCGGCCTCGGCCTCGCGACTTCACTCGGCATCGTCAAAGCCCATGGCGGATTTCTCCAAGTGAAAAGCTCCGTGGGCCAAGGCAGCGAGTTCCGGGTCTACCTGCCGGCGATTTTAGAGCGCGCCGAGGCTGGTCACCCACCCCCGGCCAAGTCCGCCACCGTTCACGGCCAGGGTGAAACGTTACTGGTGATCGACGACGAAACCAGCGTGCGTGAAATCGTCGGCGCCACCCTCGAAGCCTACGGCTACCACGTCATTCTTGCCGCCGATGGCCACACCGGCATCGATCTTTACCGCCGTCACGCCAATGAAATCAAGGCCGTGCTCACCGACATGATGATGCCCACCATGCCAGGCACCCAAGTCATTGCCACCTTGCGGGCGATCAAGCCCGACCTGCCCATCATGGCCATGAGCGGCCTGCTCGAAGCAAAAAAGCTCGACCTCACCCTTGCACCCGGCCGCCTGCAGATACTGCAAAAACCGATGAACAGCGATCAACTCCTCCACGCCGTTCACGACCTGCTCAACCAAGCGAGCACAGCCACAGGGTGAAGCGTTCCCCCGACGAGCCGTTCGATCTCGCTCACGGCTATTGCCGCGGCAACGGCCCTGTGCCGGTCGAAGGTCGCGCCCGGCGGTCGCCCTCGACCAAAGTCCAAATGTTTGGTCCATGACTCACGAGGAGCAGGAGGATCATTCTCGTCCGCTTTGGGCAGCGTCTGCCGACGGCAATTCCCAGCTAAAACCATAAATTTGATAAAAAACATTATTTTTTTACAATAAATGCCCGATATTTCACTTTAGTTACATTTTTATTACAAATTATTCTTGCTTACTAGGGACCTCGTCTTATTTCTGAAGGCATGATCCCCCTAGCAAAAATCCTACTCCTCGCAGATGCAGTCTCCGGGGTTAAAACCGGGAGCTTTTGGTTATCGCCCATGGTCACATCGGCCGCAGCTGGAATTTGCGGCGCAATTTTAGCCGCTTTCTGTCTCGGCGCATTTTTGTTTCACCGCAGAAAAATTGAGACCCAGCATTTGGACGCCCTGCCCCCGCGCATTCACCTCAAGGGTTTTGACAACTGGCAGCCAAAAGCGTCGGACGATAATTTTCTGGGCTGTGTTCGTCTCAATTGGGCGCAACACACGAAACAGGAAAATAAACTTCCGCGCATGTAAGGCATTGAGTTGTGGTTCCGCCGTGGCTTTGGCAAAGGTGGATCGTATCCTCCGCAGCGCGTAGGGCGAAGAAGGAAGCCTTGGCGGTGGAGTTCGGCCTGCCCAAGGAGGGAACCCGGACAGTATCCCTGCCAATCCACGTGCAGTGAACCACCAATGCGGCGAGAAGTTTTTCGCTTGGAAAAAGCTTCGGGCTGGGCTTGGCGCTGGTGCGCGCGCCGAATTTAACCACGGCCGGCATAAGCTGGCATACTATGGGCTAGAAAAAACAGTGGCAGCCAGCAGTTTCCGCTGAAAGCTTTCCAACCCATGACCGACTCTCCCATTCCATCTGGACGTTCAAGACTGCAACAAGCCATCAACCTGCGCTTGACCGTGCTGGGGTTCGCGCCCTTGGGCGACCCGGCCAGTGTCGCTTGGGCAGAGTTGGCCGCGCCCCTGCTGGCCAGGCAGCAGGAAGAATCCCGGCTGCAGCCCGTGCACCTGTGTCCGGTTGACGCCCGGATCCAGGCTTACTTGGATCGGGCATTGGCCAGCGCCGCGCCGGTTCCAAGGCTGCCGGCACGGACGTTCGTGCTCGATGAACCGGACCTGGCCCGCGAGCTTTCGCTCCCGATCACCGCCGATTATTTCGCCTCATCGTTGCTCAAAAGCTACCGCTTGCGCAATGGCGTGCTGCACAATCCGGCCAACGACCGGCGCACGACCCAAGGGGTCTTTCACATCGCGGAGGGCGGCCTGCCCATCCCGGACGACAAGCTGGCGGTGCCGGCAACGGCATTCGCCCGCCTGCTGGACCGGGCGCTCCGGCCGCCGCCCGAACTGCTGAAGCTGCCATTCACGGCGGGAAGCGCGGACGAAGCCGCCTGTTTCGTTTCGCTGCTTCTGCGCCCGCTGGTCGTCCCGGCCGTACCGGGCTTCATCGGCGAGAAACGGATGGAAGTCCGGTTCTTTGCCCCCGGCTCGCTAGTTTCCAATCTCGATTTTGTCGAAAGCATCTTTGGCAATGCCGGCGACCCCCGCCTGCCCGAGCACAACGCCGCCCTCGATCCGGCCGGCTGGACCGGGCACACCGGCTGCGTCATCCTCGCCCCACACCTGACTGCGGTCACCAAGCGCGAACTCGGGCTGCCGGACTATGACCAGGCCACGGAGCGGCAGCGGCGCGACGGCATGTGCTGGCGCAAACCGGACGAACCCTACAATGGAGGCTCTGCTTTCAAGATCTGTTCCCGCGATGCCAGCGGAGTGATCGTGACGATCATCGCCGACAACTATTACGGCTATTGCAAGAAAGAGGTGAAAACCCAGGTCAGTTACTCGGCTAATCTTTTCGGCCTGGCCGAGGAGGAACATGCCGGCGGCGCCCTGGTTTATCCGGCGTACGATTTAGGCGAGGAGTTTTCCGGCAACCTCCATGTGCAGCAGCGGGGCCATTGCTTCACCGAAGTGGCGGAACGTTACCAGGCATGGATGGAGGTGAAACCCGAGGGCTACGCCGTGGATCGCGCATATCCCAACATCATCTATGTGCCAGAGGATGTCGCGTTCGATTTGGATCAGCAGCAACTGGGCTGGATGCAGGCTGGCGTCATCCAGAGCCTGCCGTTCCGCGCCGGCCACACTTATGTCCGCCCGTCAGGATACAAAGTGCACCTCGAACAACCACCGGCCCACACGGCCTGGCATATCGTGGGGACCGTCGCCGAAGGCACGCTCTGCCACAAACCGTGCACCGTCTCCGGCGGTGGCAAATCCGAGATCTCGAAGGCCATCTCCGACGCCATCCTGCCCGGCCCGATTTTCGTGGCGGATTTCGACCGCGACATGGACCGCGTGGCGGAATTGATCAACCGCGACTGCTCGAACCGGTTTTGCATTCCCGACCGGTGCGGCACCGACTTGCGGCCCATCCTCAGCCCGGAGCGTTCGCTCGGCTCGGTCATCAAGCTGCTGACGCCGGACGACAAGGAATACTCCAAGGAATACAATGCCTGGCTGCGCTCGATCCCACAGTATGTGAAGGAAATCGTTTTCGTCGTGAAGCGGCACTTCCGTTCGGCGTGGGGCGACCAGTGGCGCGAGCATTTCTCGGTCGACATCCTCAACGGGAATCCCGGCAACGAGTTGAAATGCGACAACCGCAAGCTCACGGCCAGCTACCTGCGCGTGGGCTTCGATGCCGACGGCGCCTGGCGCGTGTTCGGCCTGCGCGAGGATTTTCATCCGGCGGCCAAGGTCCAGATGGAGGATGACATTACGGCCTCGGTCGTCGTGCCCGCCGGGGTCGTGTCTCCCGGCGAAAGCGGCGCCGCGTCCGCTTCGCTCAAATTCGTCGAAAACTGCGAGCTGCGGCTTTTCCAGCGGCCGGACGATGCCATCCACCGCGGTTACGACAAGCAGGCCGAGAAGGAACTTGCCCAACCCGGAAACTTCATCTCGAACTTCGAGCCATTCACGCAGGCGGATGCCCGCGCACTGGTGGACGAAGCGATCGGGTTCTCCAAGTTCACCGCGCCGATGCAGGCGCTCGTGCGCCTGGCCGCCGCCGGCGCCCCCGGGCCGGCCTATTTTGTGTCATCGGCCCATTTGCGGCTGGTCGACGGCAAGCCCACGAAGAACCCCCGCTACCTGCAGCAACGGCCCGACCTCGTCGATGCGCGCGGGGTGCACCTCGCGCGGATGGCCACGCGCCTTTTCCGGCGGCTGCCGGCCGACGCCCCCGTGCACACTCCGGTCGATGCCATGGTGCCCGGCCGGCGCAACAATCCGCCGGATGCGCAGGCGCGCATTCGCGCGCTCGCGGTCTTCAACCCGATTCACTACCTGGAGTTGCCGGAGCTTTTTGCCGAGTTCATCAGTTCGATGACGGGCAAGTCGCCCTCGACGACCGGCGCCGGCTCGGAAGGTGCGCTGACCAAAGGCCCGTTCAACGCCCTGCCCGCCATCATCGACCTCAATGCCGCGCTGGTCTCGCAGGTTCTCATCGGGCTCCCGGCGTTTCTTTCCGCCGCGGGCTACGTCGGGCCAAAATTCCAGGTGAACCACGACGTGAGCCTGCTGGTGCCGGAACTGTGGTGCCGGATGTCGGCCGAGGAGCGCACGCCGGAATTCCTCCGGAAGCACGGCTACATCGAAAAATGCGAGGACTTCATGTACGAAGGACAAAAGGTGTTCGCGAGCCGGCTGGGTTGGCGGATCACCGCCAAATTCGGGCGGGTGTTCCTCGGCCGGGTGTTCACGCACCCGCACTCGATCTTCACCACCGAAATCCTGCAGCCGGAAAAGCAGGACCTCGCCATCTTTGCCGACGGCATGGACAACATCTGCTCCACCCACCAACGGGTGGCGCAAAGCTATTTTGCGGACGGCACCATCTCGCTCGCCTGCCCTCCGCTCAAGGCGTTGCTCGAAATCATGGCGAACGGCCAAACCTCCGCCGGCCATGGATTCGACGCGCCCGAATTCCGTGCGCTCTTCACCCGTGAGCATCTGCTGGCCAGCGACTGGTATGCCGCGCGGCTGGAAGCCAAGCAAAAAGGCGACATCGCGCTCTGGCGGCGGCACGTGCAGACGCTGGAGGAATTCAGCAAAAACCCGGCGAATGCGGACGTGGTGAGACGGCTCGGATTGTCGGAACGGCTGGCCGCAGCCAAGGCCGAGGCCGCGCGCGTCGCCCAAAAAGACTACCTCGCCTCCCTCGCCGGCACCCTCGGCGTCCAGCCGCTGAAT
>Ga0210402_10001234_pt1 | contig 26518 bp, 24 predicted proteins | sample IncBWC7MmetaG_FD_161055 | JGI IMG/M metagenome (GOLD analysis project Ga0210402, IMG submission 161055) | Forest soil microbial communities from Barre Woods Harvard Forest LTER site, Petersham, Massachusetts, United States - Inc-BW-C-7-M | ecosystem: Environmental > Terrestrial > Soil >... | reverse complement strand
CACCATTCAGATCTACGGCAGCGATGCTGGTTCCGATACCACCGACTTCATACGACGTGTATGGCGTTTGAAGTGTTCCGTCCCCGTTGCCCTTGAGGATTGTGATTGTGTCGCTAAACCCGCTGGCCCCGGCTACGTCGATTTTCCCATCTCCATCCCAATCTCCTGTCACCACAAACGTCGCGCCATTCCCCGGATATTCCACAGGGGACTGAAATGTTCCGTCGCCGTTGCCAAGCAAGACTGATGCGTTGCCATCTGCCACGACCAGGTCAAGTTTGTTGTCTCCGTTGAAGTCAGCGGCGGCCACACTCACCGGCGGGAAGCTGACGGCGTAGTCGACGTGCGTCTGAAATGTACCGTCGCCGTTGCCCAGGAAAATAGAGATCGACTGGGAACCCGCGTTCGCGACCGCGAGATCCGGGTGTCCATCACGATTGAAATCGCCCATCACGGCTGAAACCGGCCCGCCCCCCGTTGTGTAGTTCACCGGTGACTGAAAAGTTCCATCACCTTTCCCAAGTAGAATCGAAATCGTGTTCGAACTCGAGTTCGTGACGGCGATATCGACACTCCCGTCGCCGCTGAAATCGCCCACTACAGCAAATCCAGGATCGATCCCGAGCGGATAGTCCACATGACTCTGAAAAGTGCCGTCAGGCTTGCCCAGCAAAACCGACATGCTTCCGCCAGAAGAGCACGTAGGATCGCTGCCACATTGATTGAGCACCGCTACATCTTCAATTCCATCCCCGTTGAAGTCACCCGTTGCCACAAAAACGGGCCGGAGGCCGGTGCCGAACGCCGCGTTACTGAAAACATAGCTTTGTGCCGACAAGGAAGCAGTAAAAGCCAATCCGCTCCAGACCATAAGCATTCCGACAATCGTCTTTGTGGTGTTTCCCGCCTTTAGCGTTCTCATAAGACCGCTCCTCGAGTCACCGGACGTCAGGCTTCTCTACATAGTCGAACTTCTCCCGCGCGACCGCGTATCCACGGTGGTTAAAGGGAGGTTGTTGCAGAGTCAGGGTCCTGAACAACTGATCGAACCAGAAAAAACCGGCGCCAAAAGTTTTGTCCATAAACTCGCGATCATTCAGCCACTAACTATAGTTCTGCGCGCGAGATCGACCTCCTCGTTATGTTCATGTCGCGCTACAAGGTGCCGACCGGGGATAATCTACTCATAGATACGGACGAACGCTCCCAACGGCTCGCGATTGCCGCCGTGAAGATTTCGGGGAAGGAGGGATGTTAACCGGACTCAAATCTGAGTCCGAATGCTACGGACCGGATTATTATCACACTCGTGGACGCGGTTGGCATGGCTATTTGTTCGGGCTTACTCGCTCGAGCCGATCTTGCCCAACAAGATCGAAATAGTGTTGTCGCATCCGTTAACACTCATCAGATCAAGCCGTCCATCCTGGTTGAAGTCGGCGGCGCTGATGGCGAACGGACAGTTGCCTGTTGGAAACGACAATAGCTTGCGAAATGTGCCCTCTCCTCGGCCCAGTAGAATATCCACGCTAGGTTTTTGTGTAATGACCACCAGATCGGGTTTGTTGTCCTGATTCAAGTCAGCCACGATCGCTCGATTCGCGTTGCCGGAGACTAGATAGTCTGTTCTAGCGCCAAAGGTACCGTTTCCTCTCCCCAACAAGACTGTGACAACATTCGAGAGTTGATTGGAAATTACAAGGTCTAGTTTCTGATCACCATTCAAATCTGCGGTTACGACACTTCCCGGACCGCCCCCCACCAAATAGCTGACCTCGGGGAGGAAGGTACCGGCGCCAGTCCCCAGAAGAATCGAGACTGTTCCAGATCCGAAGTTAGACACGGCGAGATCCAGATTCCCGTCGCCGTTGAAATCGCCAGCGTCGACCCAGTCGGGGTCATCGTCGACGGGATAGTCGATGTTGCTTTGAAAGGATCCATCGCGGTTTCCAAATAGAACCGAGATAGTATTCGTTCCTTGATTTACGGTCACCAGATCGAGAACACCATCGCGGTTCAGATCTACGGCTAACCCGTACGCTGGAGCTGCACCGGTGACATACCTTACCGCCTGCTGGAAGGTTCCATCTCCATTTCCTAGAAATACCGAGACCGTGTTGAGCGCATAGGACGGAACAGCCATATCCAATTTCCCATCATGGTTGAAGTCACCAACAATCGGGGCCTGCGGTTGCGAGTCGGAGGCGTAATCAGCGAGTCCCTGGAATGTCCCGTCACCATTGCCCAGTAGCACGGAGACGGTATTGGAGCCCGTCTCTGCCACGGCGAGATCGGGTTTCCCGTCTACGTTGAAGTCGGCGATTGCAGCAACCTGTGGACTCATTTCAACGGCTAGATCAGTGCGAGAATATGCGACCGTGTTCGACGGACCGCGCACAGAGAAAGACGCCACATTCGACACCCCGCCACCCGGGCCAGGATTCAGCATGGTAATCGAGATGGTTCCTTTTCTTTTTAGCAATGTGCCGGGCACAGTTGCGCTGACGCGATCGCTGGTGAGAAATGTGGTGGCCAACGAAGTGCTGTTCCACTTCACCACCGAACCAGCGACAAACCCTGCTCCTCTCACTTTGAGCTGAATTTGCTCTGTGCCTGGTGCAACTGCATCGGGCACCAAAGGTTGAGTGATGAAGGGCACGGGGTTTGACTGGCCCTGCGTCATGCAAGACCACATCAATAAAAGGGAAATCAGGATCGTTCTCACAAGCTGTCTCCAGGCAGAGTTCAGTCGATTAGTTCTTAGCCTCTTCCATCTCAGCATGCTTGGCCTCGGATATTTCTCGGCAAAGTGCTGGTGGATGCCGAAACCATTGCTCAGGCCGTTCAGCCGCAATTCGGTTTCCGCAATCCAGTTCTTCCCCACTGTTTGATAAAGAGGCGAAGAGTCGCGGCATATTACTGGCGCCCAAAAGATTTGGATTCCTTGGGCGCCCTTGACAAACCCTACGACCCGCTGCTGGGCCGCAAGACCTACGACATTTTTGCAAGCTATTGGCCCTATGTTCCGGCAGACGACCCAATTGGTCCGGTCTTTACCAAAGCGAACAAATACGTACTGACCCGGGCTCGACAAAACTCGACTGGGCCAACAGCCACAAGATGCGCAACATTCGATGACTTGCGGAAGGTCAAGGCGGGCGATGGTCCGGACATTGTGCTGTAGGGCAGTTCAACCCTCTGTCCGCAGCTGTAGGAAGCGAATTTCATTGCCGGTTTCTATGCTCACCTGTCCGATAGTTCTTGAAAAGGGCAAAATATCCCACCACACCATCTTCCTTTTTGTGAGGAGGGTGAATACCGGACAGGGTGTATGCGTGAGAAAAACGGTCGAGAAACCGGCCCGCAGCGTAAAGATGCAGAAGCATTCGTGCTCCACGGCTCCACGTAGCTTCCTTAAGCGGCCTTTTAAGCTAGAGTTGTTAGCACACAAGCAATCTATGGTCACTTCCATGAACTGTGACCTGTCGGAACTGCTAGTGTGCTACAGATGAACGACGCGCTCTCTCACTCTGACGGTCCTGCACTGACTCTCGAAACGGAACTGATCAGGTGGCTAGTAGTCCTGCCAGTTGCAGGAGACTCTGTGTACTCATAGGTTCGATTGGTCGCAGGACTAGGCGGGTTCGCGTGTAGCCCGCATTCTCCCCTTTTCTATAGGAGAGTTTCCCGGAGCGCCACTATGAAAACACAGCTGTCGTCCACAACCACACTCGTTTTAGGCTTAGTCATTTCTTTCTCTCTGGTGGCCCATGCCCAAGACAAGCCTCGCCCTGAGGCTTACTCGGCGGTAGCGATCGGCACGGGTGGAAGCGTGGGTGCGAAAACAATGTCGTTTAATTTTCGTGTCACGCAGTACACCAGCGATGAGGAACTGCAGAACTTCGCTCAACTAGTCAAGGAGAAGGGCAGCGATGCCCTTCGCCGCGCATTGGAAAAGGAAGACAAGGGCCGCATAAACCCTGTAACCTCCACTGGTAATCAGATCGCCGTGGCGCGTAAACGACAGGAGGGCGCCGACACGATCATCACTATCGTCACCGCTCGGAACATGCCCTTCGTTGAGCTCTATCGCAACGGACGCACGACCGACTATCCATTCGGTTTCCTCCAGGTGAAACTTGACGCCAGTGGCAAGGGTACTGGTCAAATCATGGCTGCAGCGAAGATCCGGTTCGATAAGAAAAAGGGTCAGTACGAGATCGAGAGCTATGGCAACCAGTACATTAAGGCCACCAACGTCCGTCCGCAATAAGAGATCACTTTCAAGTTTCGGCATCGGGCGACTGAGTGATGGAGTTCGGTAGGTCGCGCCTATGTACGACCTTCGCCTGATGGAGTCGTGCCCATGAGCACGAGACTTCCTCCCAGTCCAGCGGCCAGAGAAGCGGCGAGCGTCCCGATCTTTGATACGTCGAGAAATAAGGTGTCGGCGAATGCCAACGTTGCAATGAACAAAGACATTGTGAAGCCAATCCCACACAGGCAACCAGCGCCGAACAACTTACGCCAAGAGAGGGTGTCGGCTTTAGAAGCCAACCCACTACGTACCGCCAGCCAGGAAAACAACATGATTCCGATGGGCTTGCCGATCCACAGCCCGAGCGCAACTCCCAGCCCAGCCGTGCTCGTCAGAGCGGGCACGACTTTACCGAGAACGTGTACTCCGGCATTGGCGAGGGCAAAAACGGGCATGATCACCAGCGATACCCAGGGCTGCAGCCCGTGTTCGATGCGCGACAGAGGCGTCTGCAATCGTTCACTCTGCCGTTCAAGCTCGTAGGCGGCGCTTTCCTGGCGATGTCGCGCGTCAGATTGTTCTTCAGAGATTCCAGCGATCTGTTGAAAGATCTCCTGGCTGCGTTTGAGGAATTCGGAAATCCCAAGAGATGTCTCGGCGGGAATGGTGAATGCCAGAACAATACCGGCGACGGTTGCGTGCACTCCGGATTTGAGCGTGGCTAGCCACACGAAAATTCCAATAACGGCATACACGAGAGGCCTGCGGACGCCGAGCCGGTTGGCAAGAAACGAAGTGCTCACCCCTGCCAGCGCGGCAATCAGGCTCTTGAACGAAATTCCGGACGTATAGAAGATGGCGATTATCAGAACCCCAACAATGTCATCGACAATAGCCAGTGCCGTCACGAAAATCTTGAGCGCGATGGGAACTCGCCTGCCGAGCAGGGCCAGCACTCCAAGAGCGAAAGCAATATCGGTAGCCATCGGAACAGCCCAGCCGTTGACGGCTTCTGATCGCCGATTCAGTGCGAAATAGATCAGGGACGGAACAACCACGCCACCCAGCGCTGCGGCAAATGGCAAGGCGGCCCGCTTCGCCGACGAGAGTTCCCCCGTGAGAATCTCACGTTTGATCTCCAAGCCGACGAGAAAGAAGAAGATACACATGAGCCCATCATTGATGAAGTGGTGGAGGTCCTGCGCCAAGATGTATTTGCCGAAGCCGACGCTGACGGGCGTGTGCAGGAGAGTGTTATAGCTCGCTTCCCAGGGTGAGTTAGCCCAAACGAGTGCCGCTACAGTCGCGAACAGCAAGAGAATCCCCCCGGATGCCTCTAGACGTGCGAAGCGGAGGAACGGCCCCATAATCGTGTCGATTGGGAGTGGTTTCGTCTGAATCATCTTTAACCTTTTCTGCAGCCGGGGAGCCGACATCGTTTATGGAATCATTACGCTCAAATCCCCCAAGCGGGGAACTTGATGGCAAAGGCCTGTTCACAACAGCCACCACGGAACGAACCTTGGTTAACCCTGCCTTCGTACTCTCGCAGAAGCGGATCGTGACATTCTAAACTTTAGAGCGAAGTCGAATCCCCGCCAATGGGATTCGGGGGCCGCTCGTGCATTTAATTCCGAAACTTGAGAAGTCCGTGGAGACTGCCAGTGCCCTGAATGCCACGATGTCGTCGGTGTCCGAAATGGGCACACAACACACGGACATCGTTCTGAACCCTCAACTCGCTTCAGAGACCCCAACTTGTTTTTGCGGGTCGCGCTGCTCTTCGCTTCGGCGACGGTTGTTGCGTGGCGCTGGATGCTGCTCATGCTACCAATTTTGGCACTCGGAGCGGCTATTGCCTTTTTTGGTAACGATCACCAGACCTTTCGGATAAGGATGAAGCGCTTGCCGAATGATCCGATTGGTGACGTGCGGACCGTACAGTGGCAGGTGTCGCGATGCGCAAACCGTCCGACTAAAGAGAGCCGTTTCCCGGGGATATGGAAAATGACTGGAGCAGTGAGCGAAGAGGTAGAGCCCGGACGAGAGTCCTTACCATGCCGTTCTCACGTCGCCACCAGCCGCAGAAGGCTTGCTCGTCAGAGTGACGGACACGCAGGGGACGCCACCCATCGGGATCAATGTCTCGCATAGGAACGGGGGATAGATCCGCGCGAGACTGATCGGCGTACAGCGGCAATCCATCGGTGAAGCTGACATCCATGGAGTTGGTGTCGAGGCGAAGACCTACGTGCAGCGCTTTGAGGGCGCTCTCTTTCGCACTCCAAAGCAGAGTCACTGGCAACGCGCGTTGCTCATCGAGTGTTTGCTCAACGAGTGCCTGTTCGTGGGCTGTGAGGTAATCGGCGATGAAGGCATTGCTGCGTGGCTCGATCACTTCCAGATCACAGCCGATGCCAGCCCCGGGCAACGCGACTGCATACATGGCGATACCAGCACGGTGACTGAGTGAAATAGTGACAGGCGCTGCTTGGTTGAACAGAAATGCCTCGGGTGCCCCCGACGCCGCGGCTCGTATTTCTATCTTAGCAAGGGCGAGACGATCACATCGCAGGTTAAGGTGGGCAGCCAGCGCGCGTTTCGCCGTCCAGCGACCTAACCGCCAGTCGTTGCGACGTTTAGCAAAACGCATGCGGCCGAGGGAAAGGATTTCTGCCGGGCTCAGCCATTGATTTTCTGCTGGCACATCGGCTGCGGTCTGCTCCAGCCAGTACACGTTCATTGAAGCTACCCACCCCGAACTCGGCCTTTCCCCGACCCATCTGCCGTGACTAGGCCGCTTCCACGATCTCGAGTACTGCCTTTGCTATTACGTTCTCCTCACTCCTTATCCCACGCTCCACCGCGTGGACCAGATAGGGGCGAAGACTTGCCGACGGAATAATGTGATTCAGCGCGCCCACGCTGAGCGCCCGGTGCACACTGTGAATGTGGTCAAATTCGCTGGCCATTTCACCTAACTTTTCGGAATATACGACTTTGAAAAGTTCGTTCCACTGGGCGCGCAGCCGTCCTTTTTCCACGCTGTCGGCCTGAAGCATCGCCTGATTTAGAGCCTGGAGCCGCTCATCCTTACGAGTCCTGGCATCAACCTCACCGGCGAAAACAACGGCAGCTGCAGGAGCGCCGCCAATAACCGAGGCGTACGTACCTTCCAGAGCCGCGACTTCAAGCTGATCGTTGAGAGCCCGCGAGAACACTACGTATGCGCCGCCGTGATACCTCGAGATTACACAGAAGACGATAGGGCCCTTGAAGTTGACTACGGCCCTGCCAATCTCTGCCCCGTACTCAAGCTGCAAACGCCGCATCGACTCCGGCGAACCATCAAACCCTGATAAATTAGCCAAGACCACGACCGGGCGATTGTTGCTGGCAGCATTGATGGCGCGCGCCACTTTCTTGGAAGACTGTGGAAAGAGCGTTCCCGCGCTCCATTGATCCGGTCCGTCGGCGGGGACCAAACTTCTCTTCGTCGCACTGTACGCATCGGCTGTAAGCAAAGGTATCCACGAGACACTCCTTGGTATCTGAATCAGTCTCCGTTAAACTGTGCGCGATCCGCCGGCAACTGGCCGGGATCTGAAAACAGGTTGATCAGGAGGTAAAGAATAGGAAATACACACAGCGGACCATTTCGCCCTCCCGCAGCCTGTGCTAAACAAAGCTGCCGGCTGGGTCGCCAGTCGGATCGTCTTCTTGTTACTCCTGACAGGTGGACTGCGCAGTGACTGAGGTCACTAGACATTGTGACGGGATGGCGCCTCCTGCCTAGGGAGATCGCTGGGAGTCAAAGCCGTGAATCTCCTACTTGGCCCGTCCTGGACTAGTCAAAGCGCCACGTTATGAGGGCTTTTTCTAAAGAAGCGCCGTGTAGAAGTTAGATGTTCTTTGGAGTTTTCTCTGCTGACCGGATAAGCGATGAGAAAGGCTGCCACTGCGCCGGATAACATACCCAGCAACGCCCAACCCAGACTCTGGTAAGTGAACGAAAACGCAATTCCAGCAATATTGATCGAATGGAGGGAACCCCCGACCAACGCCTCCTTCGCCTCCACACCAGATCGGAGGAAACTCGGAACGACGATCCCTGCGACGACCAAAGTGATCGCCAACTCGACCAGCAGTAGAAGCAGCGAGGGAACGTTTTGCTTACTGAAGTGAACTCTCTTCACATGCAAAACGATTCTCTTGAGAAGTTCGACTCTCGCGACGCTCTTGCAATCTGTCTTCAAGTGCTTTTCGATGTCCAATTGCTTCACCGGACCCATCCGGCTCGCAAATTCGATCGTTTCTTGCATCGCAGAGTGCGTCATAATCTTTTCCTCCGTGGTGACCCTTCGATCTCTAACTGCCCCGCTGGTGCTGACGTACACGGACAACTCGAACTGCACAACGACTCCACCGAGTTTCCGGTAAAGGGTCCTCGACGCATCCACAGTAGAAGGTGTTCGTCGGTGTCACAATTGGGACTGTCCTCGATTCGCTGAATAACGGTTCCCGATTGCGCATTGAGGTAAACAGCCTAATCTAACCTCGGTTTGCTCGTGGCGCCGTTCTGAGGTTGCATCGATCGTTCCCACTGACCGAGAGTCGCTGCTCGTTCGTTGCACGTAGCAACCAACCACTCAATGTGGTTGTCTTGCGCCAAACATCCTCCTCTGGAAGAACGCGACGAGACTGGCTCGGATAGATCAGCGTTGAGTTATGGACGGACCAGGCCAAGGCGAATGGCATAGCGCACCAATCCGGCAGTTTCATGAATATCCAGCTTGCTCATTAGATTTGTCCTGTGAGCAGAGGCTGTTTTCACGCTTATTCCCAAAACAGAAGCGGCTTCTTTGGTTGACTTGCCCTCAGCCACTAATTGAAGCACTTGGCGTTCGCGAGGGCTGATGGGCACGGCCTCAGGTTGAGCACCGCCACGATACGCCTCGATCACGCTCCGGGAAACCTCCGGACTGAGGTAAGTCATTCCGCGCAGGACTTGGCAGATGGCGTCGACCAATTCCTTAGTTCCCTTGGTTTTCAGGATGTAACCAGAAGCACCTGCTTTCAAGGCTTCCAGTATGTATTGATCCTCCATGTACATCGTGAGAAGGATGGTCTTCGTCCCGCGCGAGATTGAGGTGATCTGTCGACTGGCCTCAATTCCACTTAGCAGCGGCATCGAGAGATCCAAAACGGCTACTTGAGGCTGCAGTTGTCCGGCGAGGCGGACCGCCTCCTGCCCATCAGATGCCTCTCCGACAACACGGAATCCGTGGCGCTCCAGAAGCGCACGAAATCCTTCTCTAACTATCTCATGGTCATCCGCGAGAATGATTTCTACCGGCATATCTAAGTATTGAGGGGCACCTGAATGCATAACTCGGTTCCAAGTCCGGGAGCGGACTTAAGCTCAAGCGATCCCGCGACAGCCTTGATACGCTCCCGTATTCCGAGCAGACCCAGCCCGTGTCGTGGCTCTTCCCCGGAAAGGGGTTGGGTCTCAAAACCGACACCATCATCTTTTACGGAACAAACGACTATGGCGTTCTTCTCGGATTTCTGCCGCTCAACCTGAACGGTCACGCTCGACGCTTTCGCGTGTTTCGTCACGTTGGTCAGCGCCTCCTGAACACTGCGATATAGAGCAGTCTCAACCAGGGGCGAGAGTCGTTCGGGAGTCGAGCCTTGTACGACGACTTCTATCCCTGATCTTTGCGTAACTCCCTGCGCCAGAAACTGGAGAGCGGGTACGAGTCCAAGAAGGTCGAGCATCGGCGGTCTCAGTTCGTGAGAAAGACGGCGCAACTGCCCTTCCATTTCCGCCAGACGGAATCTAACGTCCTCGATCAGAGGTTGCGAACTAGGTGGTAACACGTCAGCCAGGCGTTCCAGCGCAAAGTGTACGTTCGTCAAGAGCTGCCCCGCCTCATCATGAAGAGCGTGAGCGATGCGCTTGGCCTCGGCTTCCATCCCCTCATTCAATTGCCGCAGGGCAGCCTGAGCTTCGTGATGTCCACGGTAGGTCAATTCAAAAGGCGACAGGCTTTCGACGAAGAAATTGCCGGCCACGCGCGTCTTACGCACACACTCAAGGGGTTCTTTTGTCCTCCGTAGAACCGCCACCAATGCGTGATGGTAGATACCTGCCACGTCAACCATCGCGGCCCCCTGCTCTACCGCCCGCCGTCCGAGTTCGTAGGCGAGCTCCAGACCCTCCTCACGAGGTTTCTTAACGTACTCGCACATAGCTGCCTCATATGCGCGCAGCAGGGATCGGGAACGCGGTTTGGTAGCCGATGCCATCCTCATTTGGAACTTCCTAAAAATCTCGCAACCAGCACCAGAGCATCATCCGAGTCTTTTCCATGAACGGATAGCACGCGATCTGCAATCTTCTGTGGCGACTGGACGACATTCACTTCTTCATGGAAATCGCTGGCCACACCGTCGGTCGCGAACGTCAGAGTATCTCCGGGCTCCACAGGCACTGCGAAGGCGCGCAGGTCAGGTACCTGCCCACCGATGAAGCCTCTTGCGAGCAGGAGAAACTCTTTTACGGGCGCAGTTTCGTTGTGCGAACGTACCAGCACGCCCTCGACATTGCCTATTCCAAGCCAGGTCATGGTGGAGTCGGTGAAATTGAAAGACGCGATGCTCGCGGCCACGCCGCGGGTACCAGCCAACCCGGATTGGCAACGATTCACCAAAGAGAGCACTGATTCGCCCGCGTGATGTTTAAGAGTCGTCACCACAGTTTTGGCCGCCTCCGCGGCCTCCAATCCGTGTCCCAGCCCATCGACGACTGCAATCAATATGCCCTCGCGAAACGGCTGTATCAGATGCTTGTCACCTGATGTGCGTTGCCCTCGAAGAGGGCGAGCGGCAACACCACAATCCAAAACGTTCTCTCTCAATCCTTCCATTTCGTGATGCGAACCGTTGTGCCCTGCCCGAGCCTGGACTGAATATCGAACTCGTCCATCAAACGTCGCACTCCCGGAAGGCCCAATCCGAGTCCCCCGGCAGTAGAAAAGCCAATTTGCAATGCCTGTTCCACATCTCGGATTCCCGGCCCGTGGTCCTCAGCAACGATCTGGATGCCTCGCCGCGCCGAGTTCGTAATGGGTCGAATCACGATTTCACCACTCTTCGCATAGCGGACGATGTTCCGGGCCAGTTCCGAGATTGCAGTGGCGATGAGGGCGAGTTCGGTAAACACAAATCCGACATCCTCGGCTAGTCTCCGTCCCTCTTGGCGGGCCTTGACTATATCAACGTCGCAGCTGATCGGGATTCGCACCCCATCCGCTGCAGGGGGTGAAATCGTCGAGATAGGCGTGAGTTTCGCCGATTGAGAGGTCTTGGGCATTCAGGTAAATCTCCGTCCCTTTTCGCGAAGGACACCGGTTTCGGCAAAGTCCACCATCTCAAGTGCCATCAAAGACATCGCGGTTAGCCTTTTCCGGTGGTTCGGTTCGGCGATGGGTCGGTTGTGTCATCGAGTCCTAAACTCTCCCGCTTGAGGATACGAAGATTCGCCAGAGCATCTTCGATAGCGTACCGTTCAGAAAGACAGGCGGGGGTTGGTGACAGAGCCTGGAGGCGCAGCAAAATCGCAGCCTCAGCGGTCGCTAAGCGCTCTTGCAAGATGTTCATGTCGATTTCAACCAGCGCATCTCGATAAAGCCGCCGCCACTCTGGTCCTTCAAGGGGTTTCATAACAGGGTTTCCCACGCTCTGACTTTCCGTAATCTGGATCTCCATTTCAGACTCTTTCTGCACTGGTGCAAGTGCGGGTTTGGCATGACTGCAGGACGATCTCACTTGGTTTTCATTGCTTCCCGCCTGACTGTGAACCGAGGACGTCATGTAGCGAAATCGTGACGGGCTTGTCATTTGCTCCATGGAACACCAACTCAAGGTCACCCGTGCCTTCTATCTCCTCGCGGAATTCCCCATATTGATTGGTTGTCGCTCGGATAACACGACCGCGCAGGTTGGAAAGCATCAACGGTACATGACTTCCGACGACCTCAGGCTCGCGCAAGTCCAGCAATTGTCCGGTAACGACGACACTCCCACCAACCTGGGCCTCGATCTGCAGATCAACTTGAAAGGGATCCGCACGGTAGAGCATTCGCCTGGTCCCAGCGCCTGCAGATCGAACTCCCTCCAAAGCTGGCTGCAAGAAACTGTCAAAGAGGACCTCGATCACACCGCTTACCTTGCGCACCCGTGCCCATGGAGATCCGGCGAAGGCCGCTTTGGCGATTCGAACAGCTTCATTCGGTGGTTGGTGGCTCGCCTCTGTCGCTGCCATCCGCCGGACTCGGCGCCATCGGGAAATCGTTTTCAGGCAGCGCTCGCAGCCGCACTCCAGATGCCTCTCCATTTCTAGTCGCTCGCTGCGCGACAGAACCTGATTTACGAGATCGATCCCCTCCTCAGTCGTAAGGTGTTTCATTACTCACTCTCCACTAGATGGTCCGGAAGCTATGCCGCCCCGGCGACTGGCGGAGCTAAGTCCCGTCTATTGAATAAGGGACATCTGGGCTCCGAAAGATATAGGGTGTCGAAAATAAATTTGGAGAATTCCAAGTTACGGCGGGAACGGAGGCGCGTAGGTTGGCTAATCTATTGTTCTTTCAGTGATTTTTCCGACAAGCACGAACGGGGCCCAGAAGTATGGATGGGGATTTTCCCGCCTGAGGATTCGCATCGCACCCCGCAGAGCGAGTGCCGCATCACCGTTTTGCATGTAACTTCTATAAAACTCTTGCATGAGTTCCGCTGTGCTGCGGTCGTGAACATCCCAGAGAGAAAGAAGCAAAGTCGTCGCACCAGCGTAGAAGAGGCCCCGCTGCAAGCCTAGCAACTCATCGCCTGCAGCCACAAAATTCATCCCAGTAGCGCAACCGCTGAGGGTCACAAGCTTTGCATTCAGTCGCAATTGATAGAGATCGTATAGGTTTACGTATCCGTCTCCCAGCCGGATGCCCGAGAACATCGGGTTGTCGCTGCGGTAAACGCCATGGGTAGCGATGTGCAGCAAGGCGGTCTCCGGCCCTCTCTCCAGCAGGATTTTGGCGGTGGCTTGCTCGCCGAGGTAGAGTTTGGCCTCTGGCAGCAAAGCCGCAACGGATTGTGCCTCGGTTACAATCTCAGGCGCCCGATCGTCGGGAATCCCAAGAACCAGGGAACCCTTCTTTTCGGCCGCGACCTTCTGCTGGCAGAGAGCAAAGACCGCCGCGCTTGGCGCGTAGGAAACTGCACAACTATCCCCAATGTATTCGTCGCCATTTCGCAGAGCATGGAACGGAAGAAAGTGCAGCGCCCCGTGCGGCACTACGACCAGGCGTTGCTGACGAAGCCGAGGACGCAGTGGCCTCATTAGGTCGGCGTAAAGAGCCTCCAGATGACCAAGCGTCGCGCGCAGTAAGGGTTGTTCAAACTGTCGCGTGTGGGCCGCGCCCATACTGAATTTCGAAATTTGAAACCTGAGGAATTGCAGCAAACGGGTAACCTGGGAAACGGCTGCGAGGGTCGTGATTTCGATGGTTTCGCGCGTGACAACCGCCGCTACGAGCCGGTCTCCGGCTGAGTAGTATTCGATCAGCGCCGTATCCGTGGGAAGAGCCGCTTGCAGGTTCGCCACCGAGAATTGTGATGGTTCTTCCAGACTGACGTTCTCCCGTTCCTGTGCAGGCAGTTCGCGCAACGTTCGCAGCAACTCGTTCTCGCGCTCTCGAGCCATCCGCTGTAGTTCGTCGATGCGCTGGCGGGACATCTCTTCGGGGCGCAATTGTTCCAGCTCAATGCGGTGGTAATACCAGTTGAGCTCTTCGCGTAAGTCGCGAATCTTTAGCACTTCCTTAGTCTGTCCCGCGTCGCCGCAGGGCAGACCGCGGCCGGTATGGAAGATCATTCCGGTCATGCTGCGAGATTTCGCAGCTTCCATGCACGTCAGGGCCTCGTTTGCTGAAATTTCCGCGCCTTTGCTGTCGACGTGTAAGTCAACGAGCGCTTCGTAGACCTGCAGCCGGTTCTTGACGAACGAGATCTTAAGTTCCTCGCGATGCAAGTGGGTACGCAGCGTCTCAAGAGCTTTGCGCGCCTCTTGGTACTCTGCACGGGCGGCCGTCCGATCGCCCCGACCTGAAGCAATCTCTCCGAGGAAGAAGTGGGTCTGGTAGATGAGTTCCGGCGTCTGTACGACCGACATTTTCTCGCTAGCCGCCTTTGCTTCGCGTTCCGCCTGGTCAAGATCCCCGATTTGCAGTGCGATGCGAGTCAGCAGAAGACGCGCAAGCACGGCCTTGCCGGGAAGGACAGACTGGTCAAAGAATTGGGCCGCAGCTGCGCCGAGTCGCTGCGCTTCGGTGTACTGCCCTTGGTTAAACAGCAAGACTCCTTGATACAAATCGAGCAGTGAAGACCATACAGCGTTTTGTTCGCGGGCAAACATCCCTCTGGCTTTCTCGAACCGTTCGATTGCATCTGGCGCTCTTCCTTGCTGGCCACATGCGATTGCCTCGTTCGCCAAAGCTCTTGCGGCGTCATACGCGATCCCGAGCTTTTCGAAACGGAGGAAGCCCTCGCGGGCAATCTCCCTCGCCTCCTCACTGAGGTTCAGTTCTAGATAAATCTCCGACAGGTCCAGATCACACAGGGCTAGACGGTATTCGTCGCCCGACTCCTCACAGGCCCGTTTGGTCGCAAGGAGCATTTCGATCGCACGACTGTATTCGCCGCGGAAGTAGTACAGGTAAGCAATGTTGTAGTCCGCCTGGTCACGAAGTCGCGGCATGTTGTACTTCACGCACAATTCGCGAGCTTTTTGATAACAGTCCAGAGACCGGGAAAAATCGTTTAACCCGATCAGGCACATCGCCATGTTGTGCAACGCTACCGCCGAATCTTCCCACTCCCCATACTCAGCCAGTGTCTTGTAGGCGCGTTCATAGTGTGCCAAAGCCTCGTCGAGCTGATCCTGCCGATGAAAGATGTTACCGACGTTGTTTTCGAGATTCGCTAGCCGCTTGCCCTCACCCAGGCGGGTGAAAATTTCTCGTGCTCGCGTCGAGGCCGCGAGTGCTCGCTCATACTCGCCCAAAAGAATCAACGGTTGAATGGAGCTATTCAGAGTGATTGCAGCTTCTTTCCAGCGTTCCCGGGAAGAGTAGATCTGGTAAGCCTCGTCGTGGAGCCCTACTGCGGCGCGATTCTCGCGACAAGCGAAGAGTGCATTCGCTTTCGCGCGCAGGGCCAATGCAACACTTTCTTGCTCGCCAAGTGTTTGCGCGATCACCACTGCCCCTTCTGCAAGGCGCAACGCTTCACGAACGTCCAAGCGGATCTTCTTAACGACTAACGGGGCTAGCTCCTGTACCACTTCTGCTCGGACGAGCATTGGATTGCGCGACAGGAATTCTTGGCGATCGGCATCATTTTCGATTTGCGTCAATTCCGGCAGGAGTTCAGCGAGCAATACATCGGCACGGGCAACAGACATCAGTCGAACCCCAATTCGTCGAGTTTCCGACGCAGCCGTTCGATGCATTTCTGGCGGATAAAGCCGATCGAACCGGCAGCGAGGCCTAATTCGCCCGCAACCTCACGGTATGGACGCGGGGGGGTTTCGAAAAAGAGAAGGTCAACCAGTCGTCGGCATTGTGGAGTCAATGTCGCAATCGCGTCGCGCAACGTCTGCTCCTCATGGACCTGCTGCATCAGGGTTTCCGCAATCGCGGGAACCTCCGGTTCCGGCACATCGTCCTGAGAATCGCTGCTTACCAATCGCTGGCTCCGACGTTTCCAGACACAGCACTGGTGATACGCCACCTGAATCAGCCATTTCGGTAATGCTTGTGGGTCGCGCAATTCCGGGAGGCGTACCAGGAGTTCCATGCACGTTACTTGAAACACATCGGCCGCCTCATGGGCCGGTAGCCCACACTTAACGGGGATCGAGTAGATGAGAGCCTTGTACTTCTCGATCAACAATGACCAAGCCTCCTCGCTTCCCGAAAGACATTCTCGGATGAGACGATCGTCCTCCATGGCCGCCGTGCCTTTCATCATTGCTTCCACGAGGGGAGTCATTTTCGCGCGTTCTCCTCCCCAGTTCTCCGGTAGAGTTGCTCAACATTCCAGAGGACATAGGGCTCCAGCACGGCGGGATGAAAATTCCCAATGACTTTCTTTGCTCCCACCAGAATGTCAGGACTGGCCAGGAAAATCATGGGCTGATTTTCCGCCAGAATCTCCTGCACCCGGTCGTAAAGCATCTTGCGTTTCTGGAAGCTAGTTGCCGTTAGTTGCGTTTCGAGTAGGCGGTCGATCTCGGCCTCCCATGGCGTGGCCGGATGTGCTTGTTGGGGATTCCAAAGATGGGTAGCGCCTCTCGATAGCCAGACGTTGAGGTCGCTGTTCGGATCTGCATCGAAACTTATCAACCCCAGCACACAAGCGTCATACTGTTTCGTCTGCGTGATCCGATCAATCAACGACCTGAATTCGAGGGGCACGACCTGAACACGCATGCCAAGCTGTTTCAGGTCATCTTGAATCAATGTTGCCATCTTCGTGCGGTCCGCATTGGAGGAACTCGTCAAGATCGAAAATTCCACCGTCTTTCCATCGGGATCAACCAGGACCGTCTCGCCGCTTGCCTGGTTGGTCCATCTGAAACCGAGTTCGCGCAGGAGTTGCCGTGCGTGTTCGAGCGAACGCTCGGGATGTGCAATTGCGGCGTCTGCCCAGCGGAGATTTCCGGGAGTCACCGGACCCCAAAGCGCTGTGCCGCGCTTCTGGTACACCAGTCGTATGATCGCCTCGCGGTCAACTGCGGCCGATACAGCCTGTCGAAATTTCACTTCGCGGAACCATTTCTGTTTCGTTGCCATCTCCGGTCCGCTCTTCTCGCCCAGGTCGTTCAAATTGAAGAATAGAAAGTTGTATTCGAGGCCCGGACCGGCATCGAGCATCATGTAAGACTGTTGCTGGCGAGACAGTACGGAGAAATTCTCAGCACTGAGCCGGCTGATCATGTCTGTCTCGCCAGACTCAAAGCGCAGCACCTGGGCATCGGCGCTCGGCACAAATAGAAAGACAAGCTCGTCCAGATACGGCAGGCGGTACCCATTCGCATCTTTCTTCCAATAGAAGGGGTTGCGTTCGAGAATTAATCGCTGCCCCGCGACGTATTCCTTCACGCGAAACGGGCCGAGCCCTGCCCACTGGCTGGCTTGCGCAGACAGCGACCCCGCGTGTCCGAGTTTTCCTTCCAGGTATGGTTTTTCCAGCAGGTGGCGCGGCAAGATCGCCAATGAATCAAAGATTCTCTCGCCCACGCTGTAGGGTTGTGCAAGCCGAAATACCAGCGTGTACGGATCTACCTTATGAACCGCGATGGGTTTGCCGCCGACGATCAAAAGGTCTCGTTGGGGAGAGTGCAGGGTTTCATCTAGATAAACGCGAAAAGTGAACACTACGTCGTCCGCGTCGACAGGTTCACCGTCAGAGAAACGCAAACCCTGCCGCAGCCTCAACGTATACTCAAGGCCGTCAGAAGAGACCTCCCAGGACTTTGCAAGGGCCGGCTCCGTAAGTTGCGTCGAGCGGTTGATATGAACGAGGTCGGCCTGCATGGCGCTGATAACTTCCCGCGAAGGCGCGTCCAGAGCGAGTATTGGGTTCAGCGTCTTCGGTTCCGCGCGCAATGAAACCGCAAGGCACCCCCCAGCGCGCCCAGGCTCGCCGGATAGGGCGAGCAAGTCTTCTCTTGGCGCCCCTTGTTGGGAGTGTGAAGCCGAAATTAGGCTGACGGTCCCCGCAAGTACGAGAACGAGGCGTAGCAAACTTAGACCCCGACGTGAATTTGCACTGTGATTTCTCACCCTATACCTCTTGACTCCAACTACCCATCTTCAGCGAATCCGCCCGCTCCTCTAGGGCAGCGGCAAGGCCGAGGTATCCCATAAAAAATGGCGCCACGGCCAAAGCGGGCAAATACATCCACCAATACGACATCAGCACGCTGTATTGCTGCAGATTTGCCAACAGATTTCCCCAGCTCGCCACGGGTTCCGGCACCCCAAGGCCCAGGAACGACAAGGTCATCTCAGCCAGCACGTATTGCGGGATGAGAATCGCCGCTTGCGTCAGCAACACACTTGAAGTCTCCGGCAAAACGTGCCGGCGAAACAGGTAGCTATCTGAGGCCCCGAAGCCACGCGCTGCGCGCACGAACTCCCGCTCCTTCGCAGACAACACCACGCCTCTAACGAGTCGTGCCGGACGCGCCCAGCCGACCGCCGCTATGACGACGACGATCAGAAGAAAAGCTTCAAGAGGGCTGACTGCGAGAGGAAGGAACGCGCGCAGCGCAAATAGCAAGTAGAGCCATGGCAACGCGAGGAACAACTCGGCAAGGCGCATCAGTACGTCATCTCTCCAGCCACCGTAATAGCCCGCTACCGCACCAATCCCCAGGCCAATGGAAAGTGTGATGGCAGCACCCAGCAAACCGGCGAGCAGCGAGACTTGCCCACCGTAGAGAATTCGGGAAAGTTGATCGCGGCCATAGCCGTCGCTACCCAGCAAATAAATGCGGGCTCCGTCGGCCCGAAACAGGTGTAGGCGGACAGGCACAAAGCCCAACAATTTGTAACTGGCGCCAGACGTGAAGAACTTCAGCGAGATTGGTCGGCCCGTGTCTTCGTCATATTGATTGACCGAGCCTTCGCTGGGGCGGAGCGGGTAAAAGAACGGACGCACGTGAATATTACCTTGACGGTCCACAAGGTGGAGTCTCATCGGATGTACGTAAGCGTGCTCCCGATCCTGCTCCACCGGATCATAGGGTGCAAAAAAGCCACCGCAGGTAATGACGATGTGCAGTGCGACGAGCACGACGAGCCATTTGTCAAGCTTGCGATAGCCGGTCACGGTGCGACGGCCTCCCTACGAATCCGCGGGTCGGCTCGGTAGAGAAACAGGTCCGCGATGCAGTTCCCCATCACGAGGAAGAGTGCTGAAAAAAGAATGCCACCGAACACTACATACAGGTCACGCGAGAGAATTGCTTCTACGAGGAAGGGACCGAGGCCCGGCCAGCTCATAACGACTTCCACCAGCAATGAGCCGCTTAAGAGCACGCCGATGCTGAAACCAAACAAACTGATCAGCGGATTGGCCGCCGCGGGAAGAGCATATCGATACAGAAGCCGGCGACTTGAAATGCCGTGACCTCGAGCCGCGCGCAGAAACGGCGCACCCAGCACGCCAACCATGGCGGCTCGCACATGCCTCACGAGCAGCGGCAAAAATGACAAAACCAGTACGAGAACCGGCAAGAACATGTGCCGAGCGAGATCGTGCAACCGGTTTGTTAGCGATAGGTCCTCAAAACCGATCGAGACCAAGCCACCAGTCGGAAACCATCCGCTGCGCACCGCGAATAAGAGCAAGCCTAGCGCGAGGGCAAGATCGGGAATTACAAGCAAACCTGCGGTTGTAGAGGAGATCACGAAGTCCGGGAGACGCCGAACGTGCTGCGCACTCCAGACTCCGAGGGGCAAGGCAAGGGCCCAGGCGAAAAGCGTGGCTGTTAGCGTCAGCAAGAGCGTGTTTCTGGCCCGAACCCACACGAGCGGCCCGACGGGGCTGTTGTAGGAAAAGGAATAGCCGAGGTTCCCGTACAGGACAGATCTTACCCAACGCGCATAGCGCACTGGCAACGGTTGATCGATTTGATATTGCGCGCGCATGGCTGCGACCGTTTCGAGACTGACCTGGGGATTCAAACGCATCTCGTCGAAATAACTGCCCGGTGCGAGCGATGTGAAAAGAAAAGACAGGATCGATACTCCGCACAGGAGAACAACGGCGTGTGCCAGCCGGCGAAACAAAAAGTGCACTGCAAACGTGAACCCATGCAAGGGCCGGTCCTTGATCTCATTGCCGGCGGGAGGAAGCTCCGTTTGGTTTGGTGGTCGGACCCCGCACAAAACTTTCTGGGGAACGTCTTGTGCCACAATCCGACCGCGGTCCATCAACGCCACTTCATCGCTCAGATGCGCAGCCATTGCTGGATCATGTGTGATGAATAGGTACGTCAAACCGAGCGAGGATTGGAGATCCAACAACAAATTGGCGATCTGCGCCTGCACGGAGCAGTCCAATGCAGACAAGGCCTCATCCAGAATCAAGAGTCTCGGTTCAAGCATCAAGGCCCGAGCGATCGCCAATCTTTGTCTCTGCCCACCGCTGAACTCGCGAGTTCGCCGGGTGGACATCTCACCATGGAGACCTACCCGTTCCAAAGACTGGACGGCCCGCTCGCGGACCTCATGTTGTCCCCATTTCCGCTGCACTATTAGTGGTTCCATCAAAATCTCCAGGGCCGTAAACCGTGGATTGATGGAGCGCGCGGGGTCTTGAAAAATAAGTTGAATTTGCGGACGCACCATGCGCAGTTCCTTCTCGCCGAGGGCTGCAAGATTGCGTCCTTCAAACCAGATTCTTCCCGATGTGGGTCGCTCGAGACATGCTAGACACAGAGCCAAAGTGCTCTTGCCAGAGCCCGAATCGCCGACCAGCGCGAGCGTTGTGCCCGAATCGATCGACAAAGAGGCGCCGTTGAGCGCCGACACCAAGGCTCTCGAGCCCAGGCCTCCTGCGCTCCGGTAACACTTCACGAGATTTTCTACCTTTATAAGTGGCTGCATAGGCGTTCGCCCGTCCATGTATCAGCCGCCAAAGCAAAAACAAGAAACTGCCCGTCGATCGCCAATTGATACGGCCGGCGGTTCGCGTTGTGTGCAAGTCTCAAATCGATCCTGGCACCGTGGCTCGAATCGGCATCCATTCGATGAGATAAGGCCGCGTGAGTCTCCTGTGATGACGGGCAGCTTAGTCTTTCGCTTGCCTTCGTCGGTACGTCCGAGGGGCTGCGGTAAACACTGCAGCAGCGCGCGGGTGTATGGGTGCAGAGGCGACGCGAGCACGGTGGTCGTTGGGCCGATTTCTACGACCCGCCCCGCATAAAGGACGAGCACTCGATCTGCCACGCCTGCAAGCAACAAGGGGCTGTGGGTGATCAGAATGATCGCTAGCCCGAACTTCTGCCTCAGGCTCAAAAGGACGGCAAGAATCTCACGCTCCGTTGTGGCGTCGAGAGAGGCCGTGGGTTCATCGGCAACGATCAGGGATGGCCGGCAAGCAATTGCTTGTGCGATCAGCACGCGTTGCCGCTGTCCGCCGCTCAATTCATGGGGATACGAGTCTGCGATCCTTTCGCTTTCTGTGGGAAATAGCTCCGCAAGGATCTGCCCCGTCCTTTCGCGACGGAATCGTCTCGGCAAACGTTCGTGCCGACGCAGAATCTCGCCCACCTGATCGCGGATCTGCATGGTCGGGTGAAGCACAGTTGAGGGCTCCTGATCGATCATGGCGATGCGCCCACCACGAATGCTCTCAAGCTCTCGACGGTCCAACTGCAATACCTCGCGATCCTCGAATCGAATAGTCCCCAGTTGAACTCTTCCGTTTGCCGGGAGCAGACGGAGAATCGATGCGGCGAGAGTGCTCTTCCCCGATCCCGACTCTCCGAGCACGCCCAGAATTTCCCCCGGCCCAATGTCGAAACCAACATTCACAATAGCCGGGCACATCTCGTCCGTCTTCGAGATGTATCCAACAGAAAGATTCCGAACTTCGAGAATGCGCGCCATGTCCCGGACATCAGAAACGAACACATGCCCCAATCTCATGCAATGCGAACGGATCGTTGCAAGTGAAAGAACGCCTGGTTGTTAAGGACCGCTTCCACCGCCGCCAAAATCTCCCGACCGCAGCCTTTGTTAACTGCTCCGCTGAAGCCAGCGCTGCGAGCCGCTTCAAGATGACTCTGCGACAATGCCTGAAAAGTAATCAGGAGCATCGGAGGGTGCGGGTTGACTCTGGAAATCTCGCGCGCTGCCTGGAAGCCATTCATAAGCGGCATGCGTAAATCCAATATCACAAGATCAGGCGCGAGACGCTGAGTCTGCTCGACAGCCTCCCATCCATTCACTGCTTCGCCACATACTCGCCATCCAGAGTGACTCTCCAGAAGCCTTCGCAGCGATACACGTGCCGTAGAGACATCGTCTGCAATCAATATTCGCACCGGAACATGACCTAAGAAAAAAAGAGGCGAGGATATTACTCTTAGTGAAACTGCGACGCACTCTGCTTAACAAAGCTATGCTCGTCCAGCATTGATGCCATTTGCCCTTTGTCGGCACAATACAGCTTTTACCGTATGGGAGCCTTCCGTGGTTAGGGTCTCTTCCCTACGCACAACTCGGTAGTTTTTCCTTTGCACCTACAAGGACCTTCCCAATTGATCTGGGTCGATAACTACGGTAGTTTCTCGCACAGCCTCAAGTCCCCTCACCGCACGGCGTGTGCGTGGAGTGGCGTTTTTGGAAGATCTCATATGTCACGCTGTCTTTGATTGCTGACGTCCGGCGGCTGCGATTTGACTCGATTGCCCGATTTAGCTAGGAGGTGGTTGTCATGGTAGTCGTTGTGAAGAGCAACGTTTCTCCCCGTTTCAAGAGTCAGCAAGACACTGAGTTTACGGCGGCGTTGTTGCGTGAATTGGTCGCTCACCTCCGCCAAAATCGCACCCAACTTCGTCAGGAATGGGCCCGCCGCATCCAGGAGGCGCAATTGCTTACGGCGATGAGCGAGGAAGAGATTTTCGCCGAGGCCACCTCCGTCTATGACAATTACGTCGAAGCGGTGGAGACTGGGACCTTCGAGGCTTTGCAAGCCTACGCCCGCAATCTATCGGAGCGCGTGATTCCACGAGGCGTAGAAACAGACGAAGTTGTCGGGATCGTCTTGCTGCTGCGCGATGTCCTCGCACGGTCCTTGTTTGCCAAATACCAGGATGACTTCGATAAGCTGAACAGCATTCTGGACGCTTATGAACCCGCCGCCAACCGCATCGCAAACACCGTGGCGGTGGGCTTTGTGCAGGAACGTGAACGAATCATTCGCGAGCAGCAGGAGGCTATTCGTGAACTCTCCACTCCTGTTTTGCAGGTGCGCGAACGCTTGCTCATTCTTCCTATCATTGGAGCGATTGATCCCCATCGCGCTCGCCAATTGACGGAGCAACTTCTGCGGGCGATCCGGACCAATCGTGCCAAGGTTGTGGTGATTGACATTACCGGCGTCGCCGCCATGAACTCCGTCGTTGCCAGCCATCTCGTCCAGACCGTGGAAGCCTCGAGGCTTCTCGGCGCAATGGTCATCGTCACGGGTCTGTCGCCGGAAATTGCGCAGACCCTGGTTACAATCGGCGTGGATTTGGGGAAGATGCACACCGTGGGCGACCTGCAAGGTGGCATCGAGGAAGCAGAGCGGCTGTTGGGCTACAAGGTAATTTCAATTGTGGAAGAGGCTCCGCAGGCATAGGAAAAACTAGCGATGGAAGTTCCTATTCTCAAACAGCAGCATTACCTCATCGCCACGGTCCAAGCCGCCCTGACGGATGCGGACTTGACCCATCTGCGGGATGCGTTGGTCGAACGAGTCGGGAAGTTTCGTTCTCACGCAGTCATCGTAGATGTGACCGCATTGGATGTGATGGATTCCTTTGCATCCCGGACGCTCCGAGATCTTGCGTACATGATCCGGTTGCGCGGAGCCGAGACCGTGATTGTCGGTATCCAACCAGAGGTAGCTTTCGCCATGGTCCAGTTGGGGTTGAATCTCGAAGGCGTGGCGACAGCCCTGGACTTGGAGGAGGGACTGGCTTTTCTGAATCACAAAGGGAAATCCCGGGGAGCTGGAAGTAACCTCTCCCGCAATTAACTCGCGGACTCCAAAGGCATTCCTCGGCGAGGACCTAATGTGGACGCGCCAGGAGCAAACAAAGATGCGGAATTACTGCACAAGATGTAAAGACCTGCTAAGGAACCGAGCGTGGCTTGTTGCGGTGCTGTTCGTAATGCTCTGGACTGCGCCAGCCAAGGCCGACAGCCGAATCATCGTTCGGACGACCCTCGGTCTCCAGGGGCTTCAGCAGCTCTGCAATACTATCCCTCTCCCGATCTGTTCTGTAGTCGGCAGCCTGGGAGATCCCCTCAACCAACTCTTCCTCGTCAACTCGCCGCTGGACGCGACCACCATCCTCAATCTCTTGCGCTCGCTTCCAGGGATCGTAGATGCGGAACTTGACCAACTCGTCAGTCTCCTTGGCGGGCTGAACAACGTGACCACACCCCCAGCCGCCCTTTCTGAGTCGTCTCTTGTCACTTATTACAATTCAAAGGTTTGGAATGGCTATGTAACTCAGCCGGCCGCACAAATAGTTCGCGTTGCGACCGCTCAACACCAGTTCAATGTTGCCGGCACCGGAATCGTTGCCGACATCGACACGGGCGTTGACCCCAATCATCCAGCGTTCGCGGGTGTGCTGCTCCAAGGCTACGATTTCACCCGCAATCAGTCGGGTGCCTCGGAGCTCAACGACTTGTCTCCAACCGACTTTCCCTATCTACCGCCCCCTTGCGCGCCTGCAAACTGTCCGCCTGCCAACGTCAATCAAGAAAGCGCGGCCATCCTTGAAGGGTGGGCCGCAACGATCCTCGATACCAATCCAAATTATGCCGCATTTGGCCACGGCACGATGGTGATGGGTGTCATCCACTTGGTGGCTCCAAAAGCTCGCTTGTTGCCACTCAAAGCCTTTAGTTCCGCCGGCACGGGTTATCTCTCTGATATCTTGCGCGCGATCTATTACGCAAATCAGAACGGCGCGAACGTCATCAACATGAGCTTCGATCTCATGACCAGTTCCACAGAGTTGTCGACCGCCCTGAATCAGGCCAACAACTCCGGCATCATTTGTGCAGCATCTGCAGGGAATGACGGCAGAGAGGAGGTTGTCTATCCTGCCGCGATCCAAACCGATGTCATGGGTGTCGCCTCAACCAGCGATCTGGACACGCGTTCTTCCTTCTCCAACTATGGAGACAAAGTCGTCTGGGTCGCTGCGCCCGGAGAAGCGATTGTCACAACGTACCCGTTCAGCACTTACGCCGCTGGCTGGGGAACCTCATTCAGCGCGCCCTTCGTTTCCGGAGGGGCCGCACTTTTGCTGAATCTGAAACCTGGCACCAACGAATCACGTGCCGCCGCCGATGTGGCTCATGCGGTGTATGTCGGCCCCGACATGGGTAGTGGCCGGTTGGATTTAGTGCGTGCTCTGTCCGCGGCGAGAGGCGACTTTTCTATCGCGGTGGCTCCTTCGAGCGTGGCTATTCACCGCGGTGCAAGTCAGAAAATGACGGTCACGGTCACCGCATTGCAGGGCTTCACTGGAACTGTAAATTTGAGTGTTAGCGGCTTACCGACGCAAACGTCGTGGGCTTTTAGTCCGGCTTCGATTGTGGTTGCCGGCGCCTCTGTCCTGACCCTGCAAATCGGGCAGTCGGCACCGACTGGGATCTACAAGCTCACGATTAGAGGAAAGAGCGGAAGTCTTGTGCATTCCGCTCACGTTACCTTGACGATTCGATAGGCTTCGGAAGGTGCGTTGCCACCGCGACGGAATCACTGCGATTTTTGGCCTGAGAGACTAGCACGAGAGGCAGCCCAACAAACGCAGATTTCGCAACCGATTCATTGCCGTTGAAATTTCTTTCCTCGTCACCCGCCACTCACATATTTTCCGACAGCCCCCGAGGTTTACATTGCGGTTCCGGACGCGCGAACTCCGTCCGGCATGTACGGAAGGTACCTTGAGCACGGCCATCCGGAAGGGGATCGACCCTAACGGCCGCGCCTTCAGTCCTGTCATGCCCAAATACACTCTGAGCAACCAGGACATGGCGACGCTTATCCACTATCTCAAGGAGCTTTCCAGCCGGCCTTCCCCGGGAGCCACGGAGACAAGTATTGCACTCGCAACGGTGATCACTGACGATGTCGCTCAGGCAGACCGGGGATGCCATGCTCGAGTCTCTGGATGGGAGTGTCCGGGGGCACAACTTTCTTGGGGATGCTCCTGGGGATATGCGCCGGATGCTCTCGATGGGGATCATGTTTCTGAACTTTCGACGGTGGACACTGGCCCACTGGGTTCTTACGGGTCCACCCAACACCTGGCGTGCCCAGTTGGAGGACTTCTACCGCGCGGAGCCAGTCTTCGCGTTGGTCGGAGGCATTTCAAACGACTCGTGGAAA
>Ga0210402_10001233_pt1 | contig 26532 bp, 23 predicted proteins | sample IncBWC7MmetaG_FD_161055 | JGI IMG/M metagenome (GOLD analysis project Ga0210402, IMG submission 161055) | Forest soil microbial communities from Barre Woods Harvard Forest LTER site, Petersham, Massachusetts, United States - Inc-BW-C-7-M | ecosystem: Environmental > Terrestrial > Soil >... | reverse complement strand
TTTTGGCGAACGATGCGATGCGTCTGCCGTTGTCGATGGTCGAAAGAAATGCTTGGGGATCGAATTTGCGGCGTTTCTTGGCCGCTTTGACGGGTGTCATGATGGGGCCCCTTTCAAGAATTCCGAATGCGCAGAAGGGAACTTCCCATGAACTAAAATGTTACATATGCGGATAAACTGCAATCCGCTCGACGAAAATAATGATTCCACCCTTGGTGTCGAAAGTCAACCTATTCGTTCCGGGCAATCTTGCAATCTTGCGGCAGTCGTCGCAAAACTCGTCCGTGAACTGCTTCCCGTATTCGGCACAGCGCCGAAAATCCGACAAACCCATCCGCTCTCCCGGCACAGGTTCGTTCATACGTTGTCCTTCTCGCGCTCGGCGTCGTCCGTCATGAGGAAGGAGCATAGCTCCATTTCGGGCGGGGTGTGCCAACTGGGAACACCCCTCGAATGGGCATGCGCGCCTTTCGCGCGCTCACGTCTAGGCTAAGGAACCGGGACGCGAGGTGTGCTGAGCATAGGCGACGGTGCGGGGAGGCAACGCGCGGAGGGAGTCAGTGCCAGCTTTGCGGCAGAACACTCGTCACTTGAATTTCATTGATATCTCCACCTTGCTCAGGACACAAAAGTTCGCCTTAAAGAGCGCAGCCAGGGGTGCCAATGTCGAGCGACGAGCGGCGATTCCTTTAATTGCATTGTTTTTAGCAAGTCAAGACGGGACAGGGCAGCCTGGACTAGCGTTGCTTGGTGCTGCCGGTCGCTGGCCCATGGATTGATGGCGCTCGATCCGGACTCTTTCATGGAAGGACATGAAAGGGGCGGGCGGGAAACCTTTTCAGGCGCTGGGCGAGCTGCGCGATATGCACGTGCTGCGGGAGCGGATCGAGAGGCTGAACGATCGCAAGAGTTTCAGCTATTCGCCGGGCGATCGTTTATCGCGTGATCATATGTCCGGTGACCCTGTGGCGATCAACCTGCTCAATCACGTGCATGCTGAATCCAAGCAGCTTGCACTCAAAGATCCCAATCAGTTTGATCGCAAGCAGTGGGAGCGGCAGTGGAGCGAGGGCCCTGCCGAGGCGCGCGGATGCGTCCGGGGGCGTGGTGTATCTGCATCTGGCGCATGAAAAATGGACCGCTGCTCATAGGCACGGTAGATCATCGCGTGCTCGGAGGCAGCAGCTTGATGAGCAAGTTCCGTATTGCCTCAGGCTGGTGCTCTCCAACTTCGCCGACCAAAGTGTACGAACGCTCGAATCCCCGCGGTCCCTCCACTTTCATTTCCCAGTTGTCATTTGCACGAGACCCGACAATTGACACCCGCCAGTCTCCCGCCACATCACTAAGCACATGTTCGACACCGGCAAGAATCTCCCTGCGCGTTCGAGAGTCCCCCGTATTTTGCATCTCGACCGTCACGGCCATGTCTTCTGTATTGTACAAAGTGACCAGCAACTATTTCTTGAGCAAACGTTTAAGGCCTCGCGGATGACGTCCAGTCGAGTCATGGTTGGACGGTTCTTCACTGAAAGGCGCTGCGAGGGAGCTAAACAGCGTGGACGCATGCGCGTGTGCTTGATCAGGTGCGGGCCCTGAGCCACGAGTCGGCTTCGAATATCGCGAATGGTATCTACCAAGCCACTAGGGAGTTCGCGCAAGGCGATCTCCAAGACGACGATATTACATCGGTGATCATCAAGGCTAATCATTTTTGAGTTCCCGACTTGCGTCGGCGACGTTTTCTGTCCGTTTGATTGCTGTTGAGTCCGCTACTTCGAAAAGATGCATGCTTTGACCGCACAACCTAGGGCGCGATTTCGCACGTAAGGTCACTCGCGCGAAAGCCGGTCGCTTTGTTCCGCAAGCACCTCCAGGTTGGGTTAGGGACACAAAGCCCACAAACGAAGTACCTCGGATTGGGGACTGGTCCCTCGTAACTATGGTGCCCGCCCCAGCAGTAGTACAGTCAAATTGGGAAGAAACGTTTGTAAGGCACGAGCCGATTCCGAAGGTTACACCATCATGACAACCGCATTTGCACTCTTGGTATCCGCGGACCCAGTTACAATCCAGCAGTTCAGCCCCGCCCTGCGAGAATTGTCCATTTCGCTCGATGTCTGTCAATGCGAGAGAGCGGCTATTAGCCTTTTGAGCCACAGAAAATTTGATGCTGTTATCGTTGATCTCCAGCTACGGGAACAGGCCGGGGTGATCATGGACGAGGTGCGTCTCTCGGCATCCAATCGAACGGCGGTGACGTTCACCATCAGCGGTGTTGATGTAGACGGCACAGCAGCCTTCCGCAGAAGGACGGGTTTTGTCTTCGAAAGGCCTCTTTCCACCCAGTCAATCCGCGGCGTACTGAAACCTGCTTACGGACTGATATTACGAGAACGGCGGCGCTATTTTCGGTGTCCCATCTCTAGCCCAGTCACCATCGTGAGACGAAACATGCCGGAAGTTCGCTGCCAGAGCGTGAACATCAGCGAAGGGGGAATGGCCGTGAGTACATCAGTTCCTATCAACAACGGGGAACCTGTGCAGGTTCAGTTCAGCATACCGGATCACAAATTACCATTCCTGGCAGAATCGACAATCTGCTGGCTGAAAGCGGGGCATCTCGGTGTTCGCTTTGTTTCGCTTTCATCGGAACGCAAATCTGAACTACAAGAGTGGCTGTCCTGAAAAGCTGGAATAGGCGCTTCCGGAATCCATTGCGCGTCAATTCCAGACGGCTGAGAACTCCTCTCTAGCGGTCTTGGCGATTGAAAACAGGATTGAGAGGCTGGGTATACCGTCATCCTGGTTCCCAATCGTCCAGGCTACCCGGCGGCCGTCGCTGTCCCGATTCGTAGGCGCACTTGACACCTGGTACCTATGGCGCTCTTCCGCGCAGGAGTGTCAGTTTGGCGAGAAGATTCAAAAGTCGGGGGGCAACATCCATGAAGGTTTGCGTGAAGGGCCTAATGCAATGCGCGAGCGCTGGCTGTGTCTTTCTGGTGGCGACGTGTCTGGCAGTCGCTGCTCAGCGCGGAAGTGTGGCTGTGGATCAATCCGCTAGGGTTCTGTCCCTTGAGAACGCTTGGAATCAGGCCGAAGTCACACATGATGCGAAGGCTCTCAGTACGCTGCTTGCGGAGACCTTTGATTTCACAGACGACGATGGGCGCTTTATGAACAAAAGCCAATGGCTGGCTCATATCAGAAACGGAGTCGATCATTACGACCAACTTTCCAGCAGCGGTATGTCGGTTCACCTGTACGGGAATGTTGCCGTTGCTACCGGGATGTACCAATACAAGATAACTGAGAAAGGAAAGGGAGTCGTGCGCTCCGGTCGTTTTACCGATGTCTGGATTCAGCAGAATGCCAAGTGGAAGTGCGTGGCGAGCCAAGCGACACTCATCAGTCACTAAGTAACAGCCTACGCCCTTCGGGACGAGCACGACACCCAGTGCTTCCTTTCCAACCCACAACCCCAAGGATCATCACGTTCTGTCTTCGTTTCCTCCGGGCTCCGACCTGTGCTCCCTCCCGCAAACTTCGCGCCCATTCCCCCTCCTGGCCGCCTCGGTCGTAAAGAGCGTAGCGCCCGCAATCGGGAGGTTATGGCAGAACGGATGAACGACAGAACCGTCGCGACGGAGCAGCGAGGTGGCTGCCGGAAGTCCGGCACTCTGGCCAAGATTTCGGCACGCCAGGAAGTCGAATACATGGGTTTAGTTCGGCCCGAGGGTCGTAGATTCAAGGAGATGAATAACCCCATTTGCCGTGGCATGAATCGTGCGTTCTACTGGCATCACAAGAAAGGCAAGGGCTCAGGTCCTTTGCAACACTCTGACTGGCACTCCAATTGATGACGACATCCCCTTCCCCATCCGGGCGGTTGGAGTGCAAGCAGAATGGTTTCCCAATGAGAAAGGATTGGCAAGCCTAGCGTGCCAGGCTCCCTGTCTGTAGCCAACGGAGGCGATTCTTTGAGAACCGTCCTTTTCAATCTTATGCTTCAACGCTTCAACTCGACGGAGGTCGCAGAACGCATTACTGATCGCATCATCGAGGAAGCCCGGCATGGAGAGCAGCACGTCCGCGACTACCTGCGAAAAAACCTTGAGTTCACCAAGCCCGCAAGCGACGAAATAGCAGAGATTCTATTCCGTTATAAGTGCGCGTTAGGGAGCCCTGAAACCACAACACAACGCCGCTCAGACCCCATTTAGACCAGAGCAGAATGCGAGCGTTCGCCAGCTGACGGGAGGATAGCCGAGGCCGTGGTGAGAACAGTGCTCAGCCGATTGGCCGCAAAAGTCATTGCTTGCTCGGGCCGGGGTTCGGGATCGCTCTGAGGGACTTGCAAAGGAGAATTTGGTTGCCCTCTGGGAGCCCTACGAACAATGGAGGGACAGCGTGGTTCTCTCCACAAACACGCGAAGTGTGAAAGTGCTAGAATCAACAACCGAAACGTCAGTGTGGCGTGGCTAACACTCCTATAGTGTGTGTTGGATGGTCTTAGTAACCCCAACTACTTGACAAACGCTGTTGTGAGTGCAACCCAAATATTGGTCAATTATTGACCAGCGCCTGTCGAACTTCCGCGTTATGGCGGCCACAGTAAGTGCGGAATCCTTCCTGGGGCTGCCGACATACCGTCCGCACTGCCGACATATGGGCAGTCGCAAGGCCTTAAATCTGGCGGGAAACTCAGGGCCGCTGCGTGAAATGTTCAACATACAATGTCTTGGTCGTTTGGGTCCTTTGTTTGCTACCAGGTCCTTTAGGAGTGATTCGTTGGCGACCGATTCGCAGAATCTCGTTTCGGCGTATTGTGCCATTGAAAAAAGGCACCGAGTCCTTCTCTCGACTGACCGAGCAGATGAGAGACTGACCTGGCGATTGAGAGTCCCGCTAAATGAGGCGCCAGAGATTCTTTTTCGAACTCACCCCATGGATTATAGCCGCCGAAGACTTTGGAAAAAAGCACCAGTCTCGCGGTACGGTGAACGCGGCACTCGAACGCAATGGCTTTGACCCAGTCGAAACAAGAAAGGTTCAGCACGAAAAGTTGGTGATAGCCGGTCCGGTCCTCCCCCCTGAAACTACTTTGAGTGCGTACTACGCTCTGTGCGATCAACGCCACAGCGGAAGGAGGATTCTTTAATGGGGGCCCGTTTGAAGTATGATCTGGTATTGGAACGCCAGAAGGCGGAGGAGGCCCTTCGTGCCTCCGAGGTCCGATACCGTCGCCTTTTTGAGACGGCCCAGGATGGAATACTAATTCTCGATGGGCACTCGGGATTGATAACCGACGTAAACCCCTTCTTAGTAAACCTATTGGATTATTCCCGAGAGGAATTTATCGGCAAAACACTTTGGGATATTGGCCCATTCAGAAATATTGAAGCATCGAAAGCTGCTTTTCAACAGTTGCAGGAAAAGGAATACATCCGCTATGAAAACCTGCCTCTTGAGGCCAAGGGTGGGCGCCGCGTCAATGTCGAGTTTGTCAGCAACGTGTACGGGGTGAATGGCACCCGGGTAATCCAGTGCAATATTCGTGACATTACGGCACGCAAGTACGCCGAAAAACAAGTAGGCGAACAAGTCCAGCAATCACAAAGGATGGAGGCGGTAGGTCAATTGGCAGGGGGCCTTGCCCATGATTTTAACAACCTTCTCGGTGTGATTGTGGGATACTGCGAGCTCCTGGAGCACCGGCTCAGTCCAGACGGCTCGAATCGAAGGATGGTCGAGCAGATTCACAGTGCAGGTACCCGTGCTGCGAGTCTAACTCGGCAGCTTCTGGCGTTCAGTCGTCGCCAGGTTTTGCGCCCGCTGGTGCTGGATTTAAATAGACTCGTGAGCGGGATGGAAATGATGTTGCGCCGGCTCATCGGTGAGAACATCGAAATCACTACGAGACTGATTCCCGATTTGAGGTGTGTCAAAGCTGATCCCAGTCAGATTGAACAGATACTCATGAATCTGGTAGTCAACGCGCGAGATGCAATGCCCAGTGGCGGCACCATCACAATCGAAACCGCCAATGTTGAGTTAGATGGCAGTCGTGAGTACCCCGAGGTCATACCCGGCTCTTATGTGATGCTGGTCGTAACTGACACAGGTGTGGGTATGAACAGTGAAACCCAGGCTCGCATCTTTGAGCCATTTTTCACAACCAAACAACCTGACAAAGGAACCGGCTTAGGGTTGTCAACCGTCTACGGCATTGTGAAGCAGAGTGCCGGCTACATCTATGCCTACAGCGAACCAAACCGGGGAGCGACGTTCAAGGTGTATCTGCCTTATGTCGAAGGCGAGCCAGAGCTCCCCAAGGGGGAGGAGACATTATCCATACGCGGAGGACGTGAGACGATCCTGTTGGTTGAGGATGACGATCTTTTGCGAGAGCTGATACGAGAGATTCTCGAAGGATTCGGCTACGCCGTGCTGGATTCAGGGCACCCACAGGAAGCAATTCGCACCGCGGAGCGGCATCAGGGACCGATTGCTTTGCTGATCACCGATGTGATGATGCCTGACATCAACGGTCGCGTTCTTGCACAAACACTAACCGCCGTAAGACCTGAGATGAAGGTGCTCTATACGTCTGGATACACCGGTGATGTCTGTGTCGAGAAAGGCGAACTCGAACCGGGATGCCCACTTCTGGACAAACCCTTCACCCGAACCGCCCTAGCGAAAAGAATACGGGCGCTCCTCGATTCGCCGGAGTCCTGATGTGTACGTCCCATCCTCCAGTGGCAGTGAGGTCGAGTAGGGGAAGAGCCGCCTCGGGCAAGGCGCCCGGAACGCTATCCATCCCTCAGCTATGGTCGTGCGCGCGGACAATCCATGTGAGAGCGGAGAATCCTGCGAATGCATCCTCAGTTTTACGCAATTTTGTTTTTGGGGAAAGCAGGTGCAACTAATGTGATCCTTACAGCTCAGACGCTGAACTTCCAACCAAGTACCGTATGGTTAGCGACCGCTCAAAGAAGTGATGATGCACCAGGGTGCGGTGAGCATTAGGGAGGATGTAATGGGAGAGTCTAAAACCTCTACGCAGGTGGCGAGGGGGAATACCGGCGCTAGCCCTATGAAGAGTGTGGCAGACACTCTTGAAAGTGAACTCGACGTCGTGATTCAGGAATGGCTCGCTCGAGTCGATAAGGAGCCTGAGCTGACTGCGATCCCTCTGAATTTTCAGGAGCGCACTGGCCATATACCGCAACTTCTGCATGATGTGATTGTACGGTTGCGTCTGGACGACGAAACGAAGGATCCGATTTCGCAGGCGGCGGCCCGCCACGGAGACTTGCGGGCCCAACAGGGCTACACGGTAGCCATGGCGGTAGAGGAATCTCGTCTGCTGGAGCTCAGCATTTTTTTGACGCTGCACAGAAGCAACAATCACTTGGAATTCAGCGCGATCCTATCCGCTGTTTTGACGATTGCGGACGAGGTGGATGCGCAAATGAAGCAGCAGATGTTGCGCTTCATGGCCGCAGATGCCGCGAAAGCAGCCAAAGGAGCCAAAGGAGCCAAAGGAGCCAAGCATACTCTTCCTCGATTCAGCCAGATGACAAGCCCAGAGCACAAACGTACCAAAGCAACGAATACGAAAACCGGACAGGAGCGCGTCCTGCGCGTTGCGAGCTGACGCAGACGAGGCGGCAGGAGTTTTGGCGTAGGTTCCGTGACGGAAGAGCGGTTCCAAGTGGATATCACCATTCCACTAACAACCCGGTAGTGAGTGTAATCGCCAAGGTTGCGTCATGAACGATTCTTGCTGGGAACCACGGACGATCTGACGCGCGGTCTAAACAGGGCGTGCGGCTGCGCGGATTGTTGCTCGTTCCCCAAGGGACGGAAACTATTGGCCGCAAAAAGCAAGAAGGGCCCGATGAACTCGCAACACCTTGCCTTTCGGCCCGTAATAGATGAAGCCCGAGTTCTTGAACCTCTTCATGAAGAAGCAAACGCGCGATCGCGTGGTCCCTACCATTTCTGCCAGCACTTTATGACTGATCTTCGCAATTGTTGTCTCGCGTGCTCCACGCCCATCGAAATGGGCCATTCGGAGGAGAATATGGGCCAGTCTTTTCTCGCTGGAACTACAGTGTTGGTCAACTAAATCCTGCTGATATCTGATATTCCTGGCCAAGACATATGCCCAGAAGATGTTTGCCAGTTTCACCTGCCGTGTCAGTGCGAGCATCATGGCCTTCTTCTCAATCCGCAGAAGGCTGCAGTCTGTCATGGCGCTGGCAGACGCGGTGCGGGAAGACTGGCCAGCGACGGAATCTTTGCCAACAAAATCCCCAGCACTCAATATGTCGAGGATCGCTTCTCTCCCGGCTTGGGATCTGGCGCCGAGTTTTACCTTTCCTTTTTGAATGACAAACAAGGCATCAGCTGCATCCCCCTGAGCATAAATGGCCTGTCCCTTCGTGAGTGACATCATGCTCCTACCGTCGCCGACGGTTGAGAGAAAGGTCATCGGATTGAAAGCATGTCCTTGTTTGGTCATTTGGGGGCCGTCGATCCTTTAATCAGTCCGTCTTCAATTTGAGCACGCGGACGGATGATAGCGATGCTCAATATTGCACATAATTGCCTCGTATCCGGCGGTTTTGAAACTTCGAGAGAGTTCCACATCCGTCAGCTATGGTCGTGCGCGGACAATCCACGTGAGAGCGGGGAATCCTGCGAACGCATCCCCATTTACGGAATGCTATTTGGGGAAAGCAGGTGCGACCAATGTGATCCCTATAGCTCAGACGCTGAACTTCCAACCAAAGTATGGTGTGTTTAGCGACCTTACCGAAGAAGTAACGATGAACCAGAGTGATGAGCATCGAAGGAGGATCTCATGGGTAAGTCTATGAACTTTGCGCGTGTGGCCGGCGGGAATGCCGGTGCCGCAATTGTCGAGAATGTGGCAGATATTCTCGAGCGACACCTCGATGCTGTGATTCAGGAATGGCTCGAACGGGTCGAGAAGGAGCCGGACCTAGCGGCTATCCCTTTGAATTTTGAGGACCGCACGGGCCATCTCCCTCAGCTTCTACGAGATGTGATTGTACGGTTGCGGCTGGACGACGGAACGAAGGCTCCGATTTCGCAGGCGGCGGCCCACCACGGAGACCTGCGGGCCCAACAGGGCTACACGGTAGCCATGGCGGTGGAGGAATCTCGTTTGCTCCAGGTGAGCATTTTCACGACGTTGCACAAAAGCCAGAGTCATTTGGAATTCGAGAACGTGCTTCCCGCCGTTGTGTTGATCGCGGACGAGGTGGATGCGCAACTGAAGCAGCAGATGCTGCGCTTCATGGCCGCAGATGCCGCTAAGGCAACCGCGACAACGAAGATGGCAAGCGTACCGAAGGCGGGCTAGATCGCACAGTATACTGTCGCGAGACTCAGCGAGATGACAAGCCAAAGGCAACTTATCGCACCGAATACGAAGGGACACGAGTGTGTCCTGCTCGTTGCTGCTGACGCAGACGAGGCGGCAAGAGTCTTAGGCGAATTAAGTTCCGTAACGGAAGAGCGGTTCCAGGTGGAGTGGGTTACCGAACTTTCTCGTGGAATCGAGCGAGTGTGTGACGGAGGGGTGCGGGCGGCAGTGGTTGATCTGAACCTGCCCGATAGCAAGGGTGTCGAGACGTTCGATAAGCTTTTTCAGGCTGCGCCTGGTGTGCCAATTTTGATCTTGAGTGAGGCTGATAGAGAAGAAGAGGCCAGGCAAGCCGTACAGCGCGGCGCCCAAGACTACCTGCTCAAGGAGCAAGCCGATGGCTATCGGTTAAGGCGGACAGTGCGCACGATGATGGACCGCTGGGAGGCCCAAGCAGTGTGGCGGGAAAATGCACTCGCCACCATTACACTCGATTCGATTGGAGAGGGAGTCGTGCGCACGGATCTATGTGGCAACGTCACCTATCTAAATGGATTAGCAGAAAGGATGAGCGGATGGTTTCGAGAGGAGGCACTGGGACGTCCGGTTGCGGACGTGCTCAGGCATATCGATAGTGTTAGCGGCGCGGTCCTTCCCAATGCCGTAGTCATTGTCACGCAAGGAGATAGAAGCTCAATGGCTACGACCAGATGTACAAATTGCACGCTAGTTCGACGAGACGGTTCAGAACTTGGAGTTGAGCACCGAGTAGCGATTATCCATGACCAGAACGGAGATGCAATCGGGGCAGTGATTTCTTTCCGCGACGTGAGCACGGCCCGAGCCGCTTCGATCGAAATGTCGCGTGTAGCACAACATGACATCCTGACTCATTTGCCGAACCGAGCGCTGTTCGACGACCGCTTAACGCAAGCGATTTCACTGGCTGAGCGCCAGAAGAAGCAACTCGCGGTGCTGTTTGTCGACGTGGATCAATTCAAGAGAATCAACGACACACTCGGCCACGGCGTCGGGGACAACCTGTTGCGGTCGATCGCTGGCCGATTGACGGCTTGTATCCGGCGGACGGACACGGTAAGCCGTCTGGGTGGAGATGAATTTCTGATTCTACTCTCTCAAGTGGAGCACGCCGAAGACGCAGCGGTCACTGCGCGAAAGATTCTAAGGGCGATAGCGTCACCGCATATCATCGATAACAAGAGTCTGGACATCAATGTCAGCATTGGGGGCAGCACCTACCCCGCCGATGGGCAGGACGCGGAAAGTTTGGTAAGTCAGGCGGATGTCGCGATGTACGAAGCCAAGCAACACGGTCGCAATAGCTACCAGTCGTTCCGAACAGACATGACCACACGACTGGCAAAAAGAGTGTTGTTAGAAGCGGATTTGCGCTTGGCACTCGGGCGGAACGAGTTTTTACTGCACTACCAACCCAAGATCAATCTACAGACAGGTCAGGTCACGGGAATGGAAGCGCTGATCCGCTGGCAGCATCCGGAGCTGGGAATGCTATTTCCGGCGAGCTTCGTGCCAATCGCGGAAGAGTGCGGTTTGATTCTGCACATCGGACAATGGGTGTTGGTAGAAGCATGCAGACAAGCCCGAGAGTGGAGTGATTCGGGGTTCGGGGTTGTACCGATTTCGGTGAACGTGTCCGCAGTCGAATTCCAGTCCAAGGATTTTCTGTCAGGAGTTCGGGCCGCGTTGATCGCTACCGGGATGAACCCGCAAAATCTAGAGCTCGAACTAACCGAGACCGTGTTGATGCAGGACGCGGAGTCTGCCGTTGTCACACTCCACGCGCTGAAGGCGATGGGGGTGCGGATGGCCATTGATGACTTTGGCACGGGCTACTCCAGCTTTACCTATCTGCGGCGTTTTCCAGTGGACACTCTGAAAGTCGGTCAATCGTTCGTGCAGGAGATCACGGAGGATCACGAGGGGTCACCCCTTGTCGGCGCTATGATCGGTATCGGAACCAGTCTGAAGCAGCGAGTCATTGCAGTGGGAGTGGAAAACGTTTCGCAGCTCGACTTCCTTCAGCGCCACGGGTGCGGCGAGGGGCAAGGCTCTTATTTCAGCCAGCCCGTTGTGGCCGAGCAGGCGACGAGGCTGCTTAAGTCTGGCGTGCAAGAAGGAATGGTTCATTAGAGCTCGCTTCTTGTGTTGCTACCCCCTGCAGCGTTCGAGCCGGGAGATGACCTTGCCACCTTGCTGCCACCTCCGCCTTGCTACCTTCTAACGTGATTCAGGTTTGCCGAAGCGCAGTTCGCGCGGCGTACGACTAACTCAACGCGTGCCGGCGCTGAACTCGAATACCGTCACGCTGTGAAACTTCTGCCCCGGCTTCAACTCGGTCGAGGGAAAGGCGGCGTGGTTGGGAGAGTCAGGGAAATGCTGCGTCTCCAGGCAAAATGCGAATCGCCGGTTGTAGACGCGGCCTTCTTTTCCGGTGATCGATCCGTCGAGAAAGTTTCCTGTGTAGAGCTGCAGTCCAGGTTCGGTCGTGAGCACCTTCAGAATCCGGCCAGTGGTGGGCTCATACACTTCGGCCGCCTCCGCCAACTCGCCTGGCGGATGATCCAATACGAAGTTGTGGTCGTATCCTTTGCCGAGTTGCAACTGGGTGTCGTCCGAATTAATCCGCTCTCCGATGGCATGCGGGGTTCGAAAGTCGAACGGCATGCCCGACACTGACTTCAGTTCTCCCGTCGGAATAAGAGCCGCATCCACAGGAGTCATGCGGGAGGCGTCGATCTTCAGCACATGCCCGAGTACGTCGCCTTTGCCCTGGCCGGCCAGATTGAAATAGGAATGGTTGGTCAGGTTGAGGACGGTATCTTTATCGGTGGTCGCCGAATACTCGATGCGCAAAGCGCTCCCGCTCAAGGTGTAGCGCACGGTCGCGGTGAACGTGCCGGGAAAACCTTGCTCGCCGTCCTTGCTTACATAGGTGAGTTCGATTCCATCCGTTGTCTCTTTGGCCCCCCAGACCACTTTGTCGAAGCCGCGGGTGCCGCCGTGAAGAGCGTTGTCGCCGTCGTTTTTTGGAATGGAATACGTCTTCCCATCAAGCTTGAAGCTGCCGTGAGCAATCCGATTCGCGTAGCGCCCGATAATGCCTCCGAAATGCGCGGTCTGCGCCTCGTACTTGTCGACCGAATCGCAACCCAGCACCACGTCGTCGATCTTTCCGTTTCGATCGGGGGCGCGCAGGGAAACGACGATCCCTCCATAGGTCATGATGCGGGCTTCGACTTTGCCATCGGACAACGTGTAGATATCGACCGCAGTCCCTTCGGAGGTATGCCCAAACGCCTGCTTGGCGACGCTTGTCTTCCCTTGCATATTTGCTGTCAGCATAAGCAGAACCGCGAAAATTGCATACCGGCCGTTAGCCTTGTTTGAAGACATAGTTCCTCTTCTCTTTTCTTCTTCTGTGCGAAGCCGTGTTTTTGCGACGGTGCGTCATGCATCCACCACTGAGTGTGCTTCCGCGCGTGATGCCGTGCGCGTAGGCAACAGACTATCCTAAAATTAAAAATCCTGATTCTAGACATGCGCCGCACCTAAGCGATTGTATAGGCAAAGGAAGGTGGCAAAGTGCGGAGCGAAGATCCTGAAGGGCGATCGCAGAACTCTCCATGTGCCCTTGTAATCCGGCAAACACGTGGTAATATACCTGTCGTTAACGTACACGTTAAAGTAAATCGCTCCACGGCGAACCCTGCCGATCAGCGACGGCGAGCATCGCGACATGTCCTTTCTTGGCATTGACGTCGGCACTGGAGGTACGCGCGCTCTCGTCATCGATGAGGGAGGGCACGTCATTGCCTCGGCGACGGAGGAGCATCGACCCTTTGCCTCACCGCAGATCGGCTGGGCGGAGCAGGATCCTCGTGACTGGTGGCGCGCGTGCGGCGTGGCGGTGCACAAGGCGCTGGCGCAGGGCCGTCTGCGAGGAGATCAGATTTCGTGCGTTGGTTTGTCTGGACAAATGCATGGGGCCGTCCTGCTGGACGAGCAAGCGCGCGTCGTACGGCCTGCACTGATCTGGTGCGATGTCAGGACCGAGAACCAGAGCCGGGACTTGACGGCGCAAATCGGTGCTGCGCGTCTTATTGAGCTCGCGTGCAATCCCGCACTGACCAACTTCACACTGACCAAATGTCTGTGGGTCCGGGAGAACGAACCCGCGAACTGGAGCCGGGTGCGCTCGCTCATGCTGCCTAAAGACTATGTGCGATTTGCGTTGACGGGCGAACGCGCAACCGACGTTGCGGACGCCTCGGGGACTCTGCTGCTCGATGTCGCCCACCGCCGCTGGTCAAAGGAGATTCTAGGGCTGGTTGAAATGGACGAGTCTCTGCTGCCCGCCCTCTATGAGTCGCCCGAAATTTGCGGACAAATCTCGGCCGCCGGCGCCGCCGCTACCGGCCTGCAAAGCGGAACGCCAGTCGTCGCCGGTGCGGGAGATCAGGCGGCGGGCGCGATTGGCATGGGCGTGGCTTCGCCCGGAGCAGTGAGCGCAACCATCGGGACCTCGGGAGTAGTTCTCGCCGCAACCGATGCTCCAGCGCTTGACCCCGGAGGGCGCTTGCACACATTTTGCCATGCCGTTCCCGGGCGTTGGATGGTGATGGGGGTGACCCAGGCTGCAGGACTTTCGCTACGTTGGTTCCGCGATCAGTTTGGAGCAGCGACCAACGGGAACCGTGATTCCGGCAGTCATTCTTACGACAGGCTCACCGCCGAGGCGGCGAAGGCTCCTCCGGGAAGCGATGGTCTGCTGTGGGCTCCTTACTTGATGGGCGAGCGTACTCCTTACCTCGACCCAACCGCACGCGGGATGTTAGTTGGCTTGACGGCGTCTCATACGCGGGCTCACGTAATTCGGGCGATCCTCGAAGGAGTCGCTTTCAGTTTGCGCGATTCTTTCACGATTTTTCAAGAAATCGAAGTTCCCGTGAAGTCGATTCGCCTGGGCGGTGGTGGCGCGAGATCATCGCTTTGGCGCCAAATTCAAGCCGACGTCTACCGACAAACAGTCGAAACCGTTGAGGCGGAAGAAGGCGCCGCCTACGGAGCCGCAATCCTGGCGGGAATTGGCGCAACGGCGTGGCCGTCGGTTGACGCTGCCTGCGAGGCAGTCGTGCGCATTGCCGGGAACACGACTCCGAATTCCGCGGACTCGCTGGTTATGGACAAGGCGTATGCGGTGTATCGCCGCATGTATCCCGCGATGAAGTCCATCCTAAATTGATGGCTGCAGCGGCAGGGAGAATACGGTATGACAAGTCACAGCGATTATCAGCCCCGTGCGGAACACAAGTTCTCCTTCGGCCTGTGGACGGTCGGCAACCGCGGACGCGACGCGTTTGGCGACGCTGTGCGCCCGCATATTTCCCCAATTGAGATTGTCTCCCTGCTGGCGGAGGTGGGCGCGTGGGGCGTCAACTTGCACGATAACGATCTGGTGCCAATCGATGCCACCGTCGCCGAACGCGACCGCATCGTCCGCTCGTTCAAGGAGGCCTGCGAGGCCAACGGCATCGTTGTTCCCATGGCCACTGTCTCGCTCTTCTTCCATCCGGTATTTCGCGATGGAGCTTTCACGGCCAACGATCCCGAGGTGCGCGCGTATGCTGTTCAAAAAACCATGCGGGCGATGGACATCGGAGCGGAACTGGGCGCGAAGATTTTTGTCTTGTGGGGCGGCCGCGAGGGCGTCGAGACCGACGCTTGCCGCCGCGCGGATGAGGCGATCAAGCGATTGCGCGAAGCGGTCAACTATCTTTGCGAATACAACATCGAGCGCGGGTACGGAATGAAGTTCGCTTTGGAAGCCAAGCCCAATGAACCGCGGGCAGATATCTATATGGCCACAACCGGGCAGTACCTGGGCTTCATCCCTACTCTGGATCATCCTGAAATGGTCGGCGTGAATCCCGAAGTCGCCCACGAACACATGGCGGGACTCAACTTCATGCATGCGGTGGCGCAGGCATGGGAAGCGGGCAAACTTTTCCACATTGACCTGAATGATCAAATGCCAAATCGATTTGACCAGGATCTTCGCTTTGGGTCGTCCAACCTGAAGTCGGCATTCTGGCTGGTGAAGTTTCTCGAAGACGTTGGCTACGACGGGCCGCGTCACTTCGACGCGCACGCCTACCGGACCGAAGACTATGAAGGAGTAAAAGACTTTGCTCGCGGCTGCATGCGAACCTACCTGATCCTGAAAGAGAAGGCTCGGCGTTGGGGCGCGGACAGGGACATACAGGCGATCCTCAGTGGGATTGCAGGAAATGGAACCGATACTCTTAAACTGAATCACTACTCGAAAGAGGGCGCATCCAAGCTGCTAACCCTGGTTTTTAATAAAGATGAGATTCTCAAGAAGCGTTTGCCGTACGAACGTCTCGATCAACTGACGGTTGACTTGCTGCTGGGTGTTAAATAGCGGTTGCGAGCGTTGAAGCAGGGCACTTTACAGATCGGTGAGGGACAAGAGCAATGACGTCACTGTTGACGGCCTATGTGGCAACTCGGCTTGTAGGCCTTTCTTCCGTCGATGTGGTGATTGTGGTTTTCTATTTTGTCCTGGTGCTCTCCATCGGCTGGTACTTAAGGGGACGGGCGAACACCGGCGAAGACTTCTTCATGGCTGGCCGTGAGATGACGGCGTGGGTCGCCGGTCTCAGTTTCCTCTCGGCTAACCTCGGCGCGCTCGAATTGATGGGCTGGGCGGGTTCCGCCTACCAATACGGCATTCTGGCGACGCACTGGTATTGGGTCGGCGCCATCCCGGCGATGCTGTTTTTGGCGCTGGTCATGATGCCGTTCTACTACATTTCCAGAACCCACTCCGTGCCGGGCTATTTAAAACTGCGTTTCGGCGAACCCGCCCGCGCCATGTCCGCGCTTTCCTTCGCCTTCATGACGGTACTGATGAGCGGCGTCAACATGTTTGCCATGGCCAAGGTCATGCAGATTGTGCTCGGATGGGACATTAATTTCAGCATCTGGGTTTCGTCTCTGACGGTGGCGATTTACGTAACCCTGGGCGGCCTGCGCTCGGCAATCTTTAATGAAGTGCTGCAGTTCTTCCTCATCTGGGCCGGTGCGCTGCTGATTCCGATCCTTGGATTGTACGAAGCCGGCGGATGGACCAACCTAAAATTGCAGATCGCTCAGCGAACATCGGAACAGTACGTCCATCTCTGGTCCGGATTGGGCTCCTTCACCACCAATCCCATGGGAATCCATTGGACCGGGATTGTGTTCGGACTCGGTGCGATTCTATCCATGGGCTACTGGACCACCGACTTCCTTGTCGTGCAGCGCATTCTCGCCGCGAAAGATATTCGCAGCGCGGAAATGGCGCCCATTATCGGCGCCGGATTTAAGATGATGGTTCCCTTCATCGTGATCCTACCCGGACTGCTGGGCTTGGCCTTGCTTCCCGAAAAGCTGGTTCCGGAGTCGGTGGCCGCGGTTACTGGAGGCCATAGCTACAACGACGTTCTCCCGCTCATGCTCGCCAGGTATTGCGGCCCAGGCCTGCTCGGTCTTGGAGTTACGGCGTTGATCGCGGGTTTCATGTCCGGAATGGCGGGCAATGTAAGCGCATTCACGACTGTCTGGACGTACGACATCTACCGTCCGCTGATCAATAGCAAAGGCAGCGACCATCATTACGTGAATATGGGACGATGGACCACGATTATCGGCGTGTTGATCAGTGTCGGTACTGCCTATCTGGTGATGCAGTTCGCCAGCATCATGGACTATGTGCAGGCATTGTTTAGCTTCTTCATCGCTCCCTTATTCGGTACCGTCGTACTCGGTATGCTCTGGAAGCGGGCGACCGGGCCTGGTGGATTCTGGGGACTGCTGTGCGGGACGCTTTCTTCGATCGGGATGTGGACTTGGGTAAAACTCGATCCTCCGGCGCTGCGTTATGTGGCACTGTCGCCCCACGCCAAAGGCCTTGCCCAGGATATGTATCAGGCGCTCTGGTCTTTTGTAGTTTGCGTGACCGTGACCGTGGTGGTGAGTCTGGCGACGAAACCCATGCCCGACGGGCAGTTGACCGGCTTGGTATACGGGTTGACGAAAGTTCCATCCGTCGGGGACGTCCCCCTGTACCAGAAGCCTCTGTTCTGGGCGGCGGTGGTGACGATTATTTTCTTCATACTGAACATCATTTTCTGGTAAACGATTTTCTGGGTAAGTGGAGGCAGGCAGCATGATTTCCATCTGGTTTTTTATCGGCATTTCCTTGGCCGTGAATGGCGCGCTGATCCTCGCTGCGGGAATTTACCAGCTGGTAAATCCTCCAGCCGATCCTGGCGTCGTGCTCTACCACTTGCACGCCAATGTGTGGTGGGGAGCGGCATTGCTGGTGTTCGGGCTTGTTTATTGTTTCAAATTCGCGCCGCGCCGACAGCAATAGGAACCCGTGGCGTAGGGCAGATTCGTATCCGGGCATGCCGGAAGTTCTGACTCATGAACTGCGCCTCCAGGCGCTCGCTCTCGGACGGTGCGTGAACCCCGCCCCGGAAGGGGCATCGAATTCTGTACGAATTGCGGTATCGCCGAAGCGATACGCTGATACAAAACCAACGAACACGGCGGCCTGCCAGCCAAGCTACTTCAAGTTGACCGCTTCCTTCAATGGCAGACTCTGTGAAGAACCACCCACCAAAAATGTATACTCGCCAGGAACCAGCTGCCACGCATCTCGCTCAACGTTGAAGATGGATAGATACAGCGCGTCTAATTCGACCTTTGCCTCTTTACTCTCTCCCGCATTCAGTCTGACCTTACTCCAGCCGACCAGCCGCTTTGGCGGTTCCCCGGCACTCTCCGGCAGCGCAGCATAGACCTCAGCGATCTCGGCTCCAGCCCGATTGCCGGTGTTCGTCACCTTGAAACTGAGGTGGACACTCTTTCCTGGCGTAACTTTGAGATCGGAATAGCTGTAAGTGGTGTAGGAGAGACCGTAGCCGAAGGGAAATAAAGCCTGTTTTCGCTCAGCGTCGTACCACTTGTATCCAACTTTCAGCCCCTCGTCATAGGTTACTTGGAATGGCGGCAGGCCCTTCGCAATTGTTTTCCATGCATCGGGCTCGCCATTCGTCGTGGACGCCTTGGGAGGTTTGACGAGGATGGGATGCGGCAGATCCGCCTCACTCTTTGGAAATGTAATCGGCAGTTTTGCGCTCGGATTCACCTCGCCGAAGAGGACACGGGAGACCGCTTCGGCGCCTCGGCTGCCCGCATACCACGCTTCCAGGATGCCGCTCACCTGATCTGCCCACGGCATGGTTACCGGACTGCCAGTCTCTAGCACCACGATCGTGTGCGGATTTGCGGCCGCGACCCTGGCAATCAAATCATCCTGGCGATCGGGAAGCGAAAGGTTATCAAGATCCATTCCCTCGCTTTCCCACTGGTACGCGAAGACGACGGCCACGTCAGCCGTCTTCGCCAAAGCGGCTGCCGAAGCAGGATCAGTACCCGGGTCGTACTGAACATTCGCGTGAGGGGCCTGGGCCCTGATGGCCTTCAGTGGTGACGTCGGAAACCATATGTGGGCCTGCCAAGTAGTCCTGCCTCGCCCCGGCGGCACGATCGCGTTGCCTCCCGGCGGGTCAACTTGGGCTGATCCTCCGCCCGAGATCATGCCGACGTCGGCGTGCGCTCCGATCACCGCAATGCTCCGAATCTTGGAAGCTTCGAGCGGCAGTTGCGAGTGCTCATTTCTGAGCAGCACAATGCTTTGTTCCGCAATCTTCTGCGCCACCTCGAAACCGCCTTCCACATCCACCACACTTTTTTCCGGGGGATCATCGATTACGCCGCTCGCAAACATGGACCGCAGTATGCGGTGAACATGCTCATCCAGTTCAGCCTTTGGAACCTTGCCGGATTCCACGGCTTTCTTCATGGTGTCGCGGTAAAAGATTTCACCGGGCTCCTCATGGTCCAATCCGGCGGCGGACGCCTTCAGAGCACTGTGCGTTGCTTGCCAATCCGACACGACAAAACCCTTGAAGTTCCAATCCTTCTTCAAGACATCGGTCAACAGGTACTTGTTTTCGCAAACATAATCGCCATTCACCCGGTTGTAGGAACACATCACCGCGGCAACGTTGGATTCGCGCAATCCAATCTCGAAGGCCAGTAGATCGCTTTCTCTCATCGACCGCTTATCAATGTTGACGTTGACGGCGTTGCGCCCGCTCTCCTGATCGTTGAGCGCGTAGTGTTTTATGTCGCCGATAACGTGTTGCGCCTGCTCTCCCTTCATGACCTGGCCCACCATCTTTCCCGCTAGCACGGGATCTTCGCCCATATATTCGAAGGTGCGTCCATTGCGCGGCTCACGCGCCAGATTTACGCCCCCGCCCAAGGACATGTTGTAGCCCTGGGCTCGTAACTCGCGCGCGATCAGAGCACCGTATTCATAGGCGGCGTCCGGATCCCAACTTGCCGCACCGGCGAGATTGTCCGGCAGAGCCGTGGAATATCGGCCATTCTCCCCGCTGTTCCTCACGCCATAAGCCGCGTCCGACATCTGGATGGCGGGGATCCCCAACCGTGGAATACCCACGACATATCCAGCGCCGCCGTTTGATTTCACAGCCAGCGGGCTGACCGGGCCGAGGCTGGCCATGCCGGTCCCGTGCAAAAGGGAAATCTTTTCATCGAGCGTCATCTCCTTCACCACCAGCGCCGCCCGGTCATCCGGGGAAAGGCGGCTATTCATCCAGGGCGCCGGTGACGCCTTCTGTTCCGAGCCGGTTTGCGCGAAAGCCGGCAACAGCGCAAGACTGAGGATCGCAATGCCGAGCGACACTCGGTTCCAATGGAGTGAGCGTAGGTGTAGGTGTAAGTTCATAGATATCCCACTGTGAATTTCAGTTCTCAATTGGAATTTTGTCAAGAGAAAAATCGATTTTCTTCGTCGACACCCGGATCGCCAGCAGATGGGATTGCGGAGGTCACTTACAAACAGCAATCGCCCGGAGTATCCCGCGAGTCCCATCGCCTGGAAGCGAATCCTGAACTTCTGTATTCATGCCCTTGGCACGGTTCGGCTACTGACGACGGAATCGTCCAACTTCACCCTGGCCAGTCTTATCTCTCGGAACAGATGCAGGTTGGACGACATCACCACCCCGGGGCTGAGATGGACAGTCGGCGGGAAAGGCACCTTGCTGGTGAGATTGTCTACCATGAGCCGAACCGCCATTTGGCCCTGGCGATGGGGTTGTTGATAGATCGAGGCCGTGATGATCCCTTTTTTAAAGTAGGGAGACATCTCCGCGAAGAGATCGGTCGTGATCAATTTGGTTTTTCCGGCAAGGCCGCGTGCGCCGAGGGCACGGCACACGGGAAGGCAGTTGACGGTATTCACGTAAAGTCCAGCGAGAGTTGGATCGTCGCCGAGAAGGTCAAACGTCTTTTGAAAACTCTCGTCTTCGTCCTCGTGTCCTTCGATCACGCTGGGGATCTTGCCGCCGCGGCAGTGCTGCGGAAAGGCTTCCGAAAAACCATCGGTTTTCTTGCGATGATCTTCAGTATTCAACATACCCGCAACCACGGCCACTTTTGAACCCGGCGGCACAAACTTCCCCATCAACTCCCCTGCCAGCCGGCCATTCAACCACGGTTCTACACAAACGATACTCGACCGCCGGCTTTCGGGGGCATCGGTGGAGACACAAACTACGCGGATGCCTTTTTCTTCCGCGTCGTCGATGAGAGGCGTGAGACGTTGCGGGTTTCCTGCGGTGAGAATGATTCCGTTGACGCCGCTCTTCACGAGTTCCTTGAAGGCCTTGGCATCCCCCTCCCCGAGCGCGCGAATCGGGCGGTTTATAAACTGCGCACCAAGCTGTGCAGCGCGACGAGCTTCGTCCAGGACCCCGCTCCAAAGTTGATCATAGAAAAAATGGATTTCCCGAGGTATGCAGACTGCGATACGAAAGCGAGCCTTGGAGACCGACAAAGCGCGCGCCGCCAGGTTCGGCGTATAGGATATTTGTCGCGCAATCTGCAGTATTCGCTCGCGCGTAGACTCGTTGATCCCGTCGCGCCCATGCAAGGCGCGATCCACCGTCCCGATCGAGACGTTCGCCAGTTCGGCGATCAAATGGATTCCGCGTCTCTGTTTCTTCACGCCCCAACCCACATGTTTTACTGTTGCGGATCATACAACTTATCGTGATCGAGCGCGTGGCAAAAAACTGCGGAATTTCTTTTACGTGTACGTTGACGGTGCTATACTTCATCGCGCCCGTAAACGTCGAGTCCGCTCGTTTCGAATCATACTGCCCGCGAGGAGTGCCGCCCCATGCACGAATATCGTATTCGAATGTTTGCGACGCTGGTGGTTGCCCTGTTTGTAGCGGTAGTCGGCTCCGTCGCGCAGAACACGAAGCCTGCGAGTGTCCTGCCCTATTTGAACCCCTCCCTGCCGACGAATGAGCGGGTTGACGACCTGGTGGCGCGGATGACGCTCGAGGAAAAGGCATCGCAACTGGTGAACCAGGCGCGAGCGATCCCGCGGCTCCAGGTTCCTGCCTACGACTGGTGGAGTGAAGCCTTGCATGGAGTCGCCAACGCTGGAACCGCCACCGTGTTTCCGGAGCCGATTGGACTCGCCGCCACCTTCGACGTTCCTTTGATCCATGAGATGGCAGTGGTTATCAGCACGGAAGCGCGAGCGAAACATAACCAGGCGGTACGCGCCGGCCGGCGGGACATCATGGAGGGCCTGGACTTCTGGTCGCCGAACATTAATATTTTCCGCGATCCGCGCTGGGGACGCGGACAGGAAACCTATGGCGAGGATCCATTTCTCACGGGGCGGATGGGGGTAGCCTTCGTTACCGGAATGCAAGGCGATGACCCGAAGTATTTTCGAGTGATCTCTACGCCCAAGCATTTTGCCGTGCACAGTGGGCCGGAGCCGTCGCGGCACACCATCAATATCGAGGTGTCGAAGCACGACATGGAGGACACGTATCTGCCCGCCTTCCGGGCCGCCGTTACGGAAGGCAAGGCAGAGTCGGTCATGTGCGCTTACAACCGGGTCAACGGAGAGCCAGCCTGCGCAAATACCTTTCTGCTCAAAGATCAATTGCGCGGCGCCTGGAAGTTCAATGGGTATGTCGTGTCCGACTGCGATGCAATTGTGGATATCTTCAAGGGCCACCAGTTCACCAAGAGCATGGCCGAAGCCGCCGCGGTTTCGATGAAAACGGGCATGGACAATGAGTGCGCGGACTTTTTCACCAAGGCCACGGACAACTCCGACTATGGGAAGTATCTGGACGCTGTGAAGCGGGGTCTTCTGAGTGAAAAAGATATTGATGTTGCGCTGAAACGCCTGTTCACGGCACGTTTCCGGCTGGGATTGTTCGATCCTCCCGAGATGGTGCCCTATGCACAGGCGCCGGATTCGGAAATCGACAACGAGGCGCACCGGGCGCTTGCGCTGAAGCTGGCGCGGGAATCGATGGTGCTGCTGAAGAATGACGGTGTGCTTCCGTTGAGTCCGGATGTCCGAACGATTGCAGTCTTCGGGCCGCTCGCCGAATCGGTCAGCGTGCTGCATGGCAACTACAGTGGCACGGCGTCACAGGCGACCACGGCTCTGGATGGCATCCGCAAACAGTTTTCCGGCGAGGTCACCTTTTTGCCGGGGATGAACTTCCTGCGACAGCCAACGGTCGTCCCCACAGACGTGCTCTCGACCGGCGACGGTCGAGCCGGTTTGAAGGGAGAATATTTTTCCGGCGAGAATCTTGCGGGTACGCCGCAGGTGGTCCGCGTGGACAAGGCGGTGGATGTTCGGCGTTTCAATCAGGATCCATCCGCGCTTACGCCGCCCCCCGGCATGAAGGATTTTTCGGCACGCTGGACAGGCTTTCTGACGCCCGCCGAGTCGGGTACTTTCGAAATCGGTCTCGCGGGTTCCATGAACCAGCTGTGGTTCGATGGACAACTGATTGTGGATGACCTTACGTTGCACGATCCGACACCGACGACCAAGACACTCCAACTCGAGAAGGGGCATCGCTATGCTTTGAGAGTCCAATACCTGCGCGGGGGTGTTGGTACGAAACTGGTCTGGCTGAATTTTATTTCCGATCCGATCGCCGAAGCGGTTGCCGCGGCAAAGCAAGCGGATGTGGTCGTCGCGGTTGTCGGCATCACTTCAAAACTTGAGGGCGAGGAGATGCAAGTGGACGTGCCCGGCTTTAAGGGAGGCGACCGAACCAGCCTCGATCTGCCAAAACAGGAAGAGGATCTTCTGGAAGCGCTGAAGGGCGCGGGCAAGCCGCTCGTCGTTGTTCTAATGAACGGCAGCGCGCTCTCGGTAAATTGGGCAAATGAACACGCGAACGCCATTCTCGACGCTTGGTACTCAGGCGAGGAAGGCGGAACTGCCATTGCCCAAACGCTGGCGGGCGTGAATAATCCGGCTGGCCGGCTGCCGGTAACGTTTTACAAGAGCGTCGAGCAGTTGCCCGTCTTTGAAGACTACTCGATGAAGAACCGGACTTACCGCTATTTTGACGGCCAGCCTCTTTATGGGTTCGGCTATGGACTCAGTTACTCGAAATTTAACTACAGCAATTTGAAGCTCTCTACAACGAGTCTGAAGGCGGGCGATTCCCTGAAGGTGGAAGCGGATGTAAGGAACGTGAGCCAGCGCGAAGGTGACGAAGTTGTGGAACTATACGTGAGTTTTCCACGGTCTCCGGGTGCGCCGATTCGCGCGCTGCGTGGGTTCACGCGGGTGCCTCTCGGAGCCGGCGAAACCAAGCATGTCCATTTCACGCTGGATGCGGGTGATTTGAGCGAAGTGAACGAAAAGGGAGATCGAATTGTCGCCGAGGGGGCGTATCACATCAGCGTGGGAGGAAGCCAGCCGGGAACAGGCGCTCCACTGGCGGAAGCAGAGCTCAGGATCAGGGGCATCCAAAAACTGCCGGAGTAACAGAGTTGTTGAGCCGGTATCCATTTAGCATACGGATGTGAGCACAGAGAAACGAATTGGGCTGGCGCGAGCGCTCTCCAAGATGGGCTATTGCTCGCGATCTCAGGCGGCTGTTTTGATTCGTGCTGGACGCGTCACTGTGAATGAGCGAATCGTCCGGGATCCGGAGCGCTCGGCGCGAATGCCTCAGGACCGGATTGAGGTTGACGGTTTGCCGCTCGACAAACAGCCGGCGATCTACCTCATCATGAATAAACCGCGCGGCGTAGTGACGACCGCATCCGATGAGAAAGGACGCGAGACGGTTTACGACCTGCTGGAGCCGGGGTTGCCGTGGGTCGGTCCCGTGGGACGGTTGGATAAGGCGAGCGAAGGGCTGCTGCTCTTGACCAATGATCCGGAGTGGGCGGCGAAGATCACTGAGCCGGCCAGTCATCTGGATAAGAAATATCATGTACAGGTGGATTGCGTTGCGGACGCCGATCTGCTGGCGAGAATCACTCGAGGTTGCGCGGTTGGGGCCTCCGTTGAGCGCGAGTCGTTGGAGCGTGAACCCGCTGAACCTTTGCGCGCCAAGGGAGCACGCCTTCTGCGGCATGGCGATAAGAATAGCTGGCTGGAGATTACTCTCGACGAAGGCAAGAATCGGCAGATTCGGCGTCTGCTCGAAGCTCAAGGGGTTCGGGTATTGGGTCTGGTGCGAGTGTCGATTGGGCCGCTCGAGCTGGGCGATCTGAAGAAGGCCTCGGTGAGACGGTTGACGGCGGAGGAAAAGAAGACCATCGATCGGGCTTCGCGAGCGGTGGCGTAGGGACAGCCGCCCTCGGCTGTCGCTACGTTCGCTTCGCTCAAGAGAGGCCGTGGTTTTGCAGGTAGTCCTCTGCCTGACGAAGTAGCTTGCGCTCGTTGCTGTAGGCAAGTTGGCTGGCCGCGTCGGTGAGGGGCACCCAGAGAGCTCGCTTGACTTCGATACGCATGTCGGAAGCGAGGTTGTCGATTTCGCCGGAGACATAGCGCATCAGGTAGAAGCTCACGATTTTGAAAACGCGTTTGCCGTCGCCCCAGGTGCGGACGTAGACATACCTGTTGTCGGCGAGCTTTGTGACCGGTTCGGCCGTAAGGCCGGTCTCTTCCAGCACTTCGCGTACGGCGGCAGCCTGCGGTTTTTCGCCAGCGTCCACCAAGCCTTTGGGTAGGGTCAACATGGCACGGCTGCGCTTGTGCGGCGTCTTTGAAGATGCGGGTTTGAGACTCTCTGTCAGTGGCTCGTTTATCTGTGGCTCGTCTTTTCGCGGCTCAATCAGGGCGACGTGCCAGACTCCCGAAATTTGCTGAAGCACGACGCCGCCGGCTGAAATTTCCCGCTCCATCACTGACACTCTATCGCGAATCCAACGTTGCAGTGACCCCGAGGCAGCTGCCACACAGCTGCGCTCGGCTTGGACGGGCGGTGGCGCCCCTTCCCACACGAGCGATATGGACACAGCATCAGGAGTTCCGTAGCTTCCCCGTCTCTTCCTGAATGCGCTGCCAGGCGCGTTCCACGTGGCGAGCCTGTGTGTTGGTTTGCCCGACGCAGAATCGAAGCGTGAATTTGCCATCGAGCTTGGTATGCGTGAGGTAGAGGTCGCCACTGCGATTCAGCCGCTCCATCAGGAGTTGATTGGCCTGATCTTGGGACGTACGATCTCCCGCACGCAAACGGAAACAGACGAGGTTGAGCTGGGCGGGGGCGGCGAGTTCGAAGCGCGAATCGTCGCCCACCCAGGCGGCGAATCGCTCGGCCAGACGCACGTGCTCGCGAATGTGGTGCTGCAGGCCTTCGATCCCGTAATAGCGGATCACGAACCAAAGCTTGAGCGAACGGAAACGGCGCCCGAGTTGGATGTGCCAGTCGCGGTAATCAATGACGGCGCCAGATTCCGTCGCCTGGTTGCGCAGGTACTCCGGCAGGACGGAAAGCGTTTGGATCAAGTGCTTCCTGTCGGCGACGTAGAAAACGTTGCAATCGAAGTTGGTGAACATCCATTTGTGCGGGTTGAAGCAGTAACTGTCGGCGAATTCCACGCCAACGAGAACGAAACGA
>Ga0210402_10001232_pt1 | contig 26543 bp, 17 predicted proteins | sample IncBWC7MmetaG_FD_161055 | JGI IMG/M metagenome (GOLD analysis project Ga0210402, IMG submission 161055) | Forest soil microbial communities from Barre Woods Harvard Forest LTER site, Petersham, Massachusetts, United States - Inc-BW-C-7-M | ecosystem: Environmental > Terrestrial > Soil >... | reverse complement strand
GGAGGCGGGATAGGCGGGGCTTGTGTTTGCGAGGGATTCATTAGCTCTCTCTGGGAGCAGCCATTATAGAAGCTCGCACGAGAAAGCGCTCGAACCGTATCTCCGCGCACTCCGCGTTTAAGGTTTTGATCTGCCTTCGACAACGCAAGCTCTTGAATCGCAGAGTTCACTGGGCTTGAGCAACGGCGCAGCATCAAAACAGTTTCATTTGCGCGCCGGGCTCGGCTTTGGCGGCGGGATGCGTTCTCTGACTGTAGCGATCGTAATCACTGGGGATGCCATATTTCTGCCGCAGGCGCTTCATGAGCTGGGACAACGGCTTTCGGTACGATTCCGGAAGAAACGCGCGGTCTTTGTATCGTTTCTGATAGCTTTCGACGAGCTGGGGGAACTCCTTTTCCAGAAACGGCAGGAAGACAGCCGCCGAGCAGGGCTTCAGGAACAGGGAATTGGCAGAGACGTATTTTCCGCCCGCTTTGGCCGTGGCTCGAACCAGCGCCTCCAGGTCGCGTGGCGAATCGGTGATGCCGGGGAGCACGGGCGCGCAGATCACACCGGCCGCGACGCCTGCCTGGTTCAGCTTTTGCATGGCCTCCAAACGCAGATCAGGACGAGGCGCGCGCGGCTCCAGAATGCGCGCAAGGTCCGCTTTCAGAGTGGTTATGGTGATGTTTACGAACAGGCGATTGTTCTTTGCAATCTGTTGGAGGATCTCGGTGTCCCGCAAAACCAGATTCGACTTCGTAACAATGCCGATCTCGAGTCCGCGATGCCGTGCCAACTCCTCGAGTATGGCGCGGGTTACTTCGAATCGCCGCTCCGCTGGTTGATAGGGGTCGGTCGCGGTGCCGATCGCGATTTCTTCCCCCGGCTTGACATGGTGGAGTTCCTGACGGAGCAGGTCTGCGGCATGTTGTTTCACGAATATCTTCTGCTCGAAGTCGACGCCGTCCCTCAGTTCCATGAATTCATGCGTGTAACGGGCATAACAGTATTTGCAGGCAAACTCGCATCCACGGTACGGATTGATCGTCCAGGTAAAGGGCATGCGCACCCCGGTGCACCGGTTGAGCAAAGAACGGACAGGAAGCGTGAAGTATTCAACCTCGTGCCCTTGACGCATGGATTCTCCCTGCGAGGCCAGGCGAGCAATGCCCACGAGCCTGGGCTGCGAGTCGGGAAGAAGGGGAAGACAAGCCATGAGTTCATTCGCCTTTTGTTCGCTATAGAGTAGACTCGCAAATTGGGTCTGTCAACTATTTTGTGAGGTAGTATCTTTCGCGAAAAATTTGGGTACACCCTATCGGCGGTGGATCTCGTTCTTTGGCGCTACCGCAGAGGCTCAGTAATTGTCAATGAGCGCTATGGCCTGATAGCTCAGTTGACAATCTTGTGCGAGCAAGTCAGGCATGGTTAGAAGATCGCCACGCTGCTACTGCAGCTTCGCGTACTCCGCTTTGGCTTCTTTCAGGATGGGAATGTCGGGATCGGCGCCTTTCCAGAGCGTCAAGAAAGCGTTGTAGGCGGCCTTGGCTTTGGCTGTGTCGCCAGAGAGGGCATAGGCGCGGCCGAGTTGAAGATGCGCGAGCGAACCGAGCAGGAAGTTCTGGATGATTCCGGGATGATCGAGAAACTTCTGGAATTCGGTGGCTGCAGCCGAGCCGTTCCTTTGGGCAAGGTAAGCCAGGCCGCGAATGTATGCGGGATACATTGTTGCGTTTCCGGGAGGAGGACTGCCGAGTTCGTAGGGGAGCGAGGGTTCGAGCGCGACGACCGCCCGGTCGGGCACCTGTTGCGCCATCGCAATCGATGCCTCGATTGCGGGGAACCAGTACACCTTGAGATAAGTGTTGGTAGGTTCGGACTTTTGCAGCGCCGCGAGGATGCTCTTGGATTGAGCAGTTTCGCCGCTGCGTGCCAGCGCCAAAGCCGAGAGGACTCTGACATCACGCCCGGGAGCGAGCGCCAACGCTCGCGCGACGGCTTGGCGCGCAGCAGCCACGTTGCCGAGTTCAGCTTCCCGCAGTCCCTCATAAACGAGCCACTGTGCGCCGGTTTCTTTGGCATCCGAGCGCACAGCCGAATCAGAAGCACGGCGGGCGAGATCGCGGGCTTGTCCCAGGCGACCGTAGTAGGCCTGGGTGTCGGCGTGGAGGTTGAGCATCTGGTCTTCTTCGTTAGGGCGGCCAGCCGCCCAGGCCATGTCGCGCTCCATCTCCGCCGTGTCCCCCGACAGAAATGACAAGTCGTAAAGATTGGCCCGAAGAATGAAGTCATCGAAGCTTTTCTGCTGTGCTTGCTGGATCGTCTGCCGGGCATCCTTGAGCCGGTTGACAACGATGTAGAGGCTCGCCAGATTGCCATAGCTAGATCTTGTGGGCTCCAGCCGCAGGGCCGCTTCGGTCTCCTCGATAGCTTTCTCGTATTGGCCCAGATTGGCATAGAGAAAACCGAGATTCCCGTGAGGCACGAAGTCCCGCGGGTAACTTTTCGCCCAGAGTTCGTAGGCTTCCGTGGCTTTCTCCACTTCGCTGGTGACGTTCTGAAAGTACAACGCGGAGATGCGGTATCTCTCGCGTTCGCTGACGTGGTCGCGCAAGTCGTAGGCCTTCCTGGCATAGTCCGCGGCCAAGCTCGCCTGACCAAGATTCGAGTAATTGATGGCCAGACCGGCATCGGCCATGGCGAAGTTGGGGTCGAGTTCGATGGCCCGCTTCATGAACGGAATGGCTTCGGCGTTGCCCTTGGTGCGGGCGGTCGTGATACCCATGCTGTAAGCCTTCAGGGCCTCGAGCGACGGAGTGGTCGCTTCCACGGGCACATCGAACTTCTGCACTGAAGCGAGCGATTCGCCCAATCTGGAGCGCAGTCTGGTTGCCGCACTGCTCAAAGCCTTGAGCACGCCCTCTTTGCTGGGTGCCTCCGCTTGCTCCTTGGCCAGCGTGTCCCCGGTGCTGCAAGCGGCAGCCTCCAGACCGATCACATATTGACTCCCGAGGCTGGAGACCGAACCGGTCAGGATGGCCTTGCTTCCCGTGCGCAGGCAGAGCTCCTTGGCCAGGTCGGCGGTAACGTGTTCGGTGGGAGCACGGCCCATCAGCTTCAACGTCGCGCCGATCTTGCGGTCGGAAAGAATGTTAAGGAAGGGAGACTGCTCGAGTTCAACCGCCAGGGCCTGCTTGAGAGTACCGTCGAAAACCGGGTCACCGGTGGAGTTGGCGAAGTCGGTGAGGACGACGGTATCTTTCTCGGTGAGTGGCGTGGCGTTCGTCGCTGAAATCGCGGAACGCGATCGCCAGTAGAGGCCACCAGCCACTAGGGCATCGAGGGCCACGAGCGCAACCGGCAGCAAGATCTTCCACCGTGAACTGGGCGGTGCCACAATTGGCGCAACTGGAACCGAAGACGAAGCAGGCTGGGTCGCCGCTATGCTCCCCGAGGAAGGCGACACAGGAGGCGCGGTCGGAGTGGGTGCATCTTGCGCTACCGCCATCGCTCCCGAACTCGCGCGTGCGCCGTGCCGCGATTCCGTGTCCCGCTTCAGCCGGAGCAACTCGGACCGCATCTCCTTCGCACTCTGGTACCGCAGCTCCCGGTCTTTCTCCATTGCCCGGTTGATAATGTCTTCCAGCTTGGCAGGCAGGTCGGGATTCAAGCGCACCGCAGGGGTCGGCTCCGCGTCCAGAATCGCTTTGAAGATCACGGCAGAGCTTTCGCCCCGGAATGGCATTGCACCCGTTGCCATCTCATACAGCACAGTGCCGAAGGAAAACAAATCGCTGCGCGCGTCCAGTTCTTTCGCCCGCGCCTGCTCGGGGGACATGTAGGCGACGGTGCCGAGGGCGGAGCCAGGACTGGTGAGGTGCTGGTCGTCGATGGTGCCCGTCACAGTGTTTGATGGCACCTGCTTCGAAGCGCTCACTTTGGCCAGCCCGAAATCAAGCACCTTGGCATGTCCTCGCTTGGTCACGAAGATGTTTGCTGGCTTGATGTCGCGATGGACGATGCCTTCCGCGTGCGCAGCATCCAGCGCGTCGGCTATTTCAATGGCAAGGGACAGGATCAACTCCGTCTCCATCGGACGCCCCGCTATGCAATGCTTCAGCGTCAATCCATCGAGAAACTCCATGGCGATGAAGGCATCACCGTGCTGGTCGTCAATTTCGTAGATCGTGCAGATGTTGGGATGGTTCAGTGCAGACGCCGATTTGGCTTCGCGCTCAAAGCGGGTGAGGGCCTGCGGGTCTTTGGCTACGTCATCGGGCAGGAACTTAAGCGCCACAAAGCGGCTGAGTTTGAGATCTTCGGCTTTGTAGACAACACCCATCCCTCCACCGCCGAGTTTCTCGACGATGCGGTAGTGCGAGATGGTTTGGCCGATCAAATGACGAAGCTTGCGCCGCACCATCCTAGGGCTCAAGCTGCGACAAGTCAATAAAAAGCCTTCGACTTGGCCGCAGATCCAAAGGTGGTGGATTGTTGACGTAAAATCGCGGTTACCACTCATTGAGGGATTTCCAGCTCTATGGCTTACATACATCAACAATCGATCTCTTGCTCGGCAAGCCCGCTTTAAACAAGGACCTAATGTCTGGTTTGCCGGGAACCTAGGAAGAAGAGATCCAAGTTACTGCAGAGGATTTGCGGTCTTTGGCGCTTGTGCTGCGCGATTGTATTCTGTAAGTGTTTCCGCGATTATTTCCGTCCGGCCGCCTTCGCCCGGCTGTTCGATGATGCTGATTACGTCCTGATTGCCCATCCACACGGCGCGGTGCGCGTCGTATTTTACGCCGTAAGCGTTTAGCACAGGTTCGCTGTAGCTTTTCGACGGCGGTCCGTAGGCTTCCCGCAATCCGGCGAAGAGCTCGCCAAAGGACTTCGGCCGATATCCTTCTATGGTCGCGCTCGGGGCAACATAGACCATGTCTATCTTAACCAAATGGCCGCCGTCGAAGGTGAACGTATCTACCCTCATGGTCTCCTCGTCACCGCGGCCATCGTATTCCAGACGTGTCCCACTGGTTGCTTGCTGCTTGGCGAGCATCTCTTTCGCACAATAATCCTTTGCCTTGGTTTTAGACGCATTGCCCGCGTTCTTGGACAACTGGTTCACACTTTTCCAGTCTTTTCCCTGGCACGCTCGTAGCATATCGCCAACAAATCCTTCTGAGAAGAATTGCCCAGCGGTCTCGCCGAGCAAGTGGCCACCGCCTCTCAATTCCCGCGGCTGCTCCTGGGAAAATACCGAGGCGCATAAAACCAAGCACCCGACCACACACAGAATTGTCTTTTCCATTTTCTCTCCGTCGCTGTTTTAACACAGGCACTGCCGATCTGGGCGGAGCCTTCGAGCTCGACATAGAACGCCACCATTCTTTGCTGTTGACAGCATCCTATCAGGTCGATAACATAGATGAATGGATATTATCTCATAGATAATACAGATCTTTGACAACCTAACCTGCGGCACCGTTCGCTTTTGCTTTCCCGCCATCAGGATGCTTGCTATGGAAGAGCTAATTTCTCATCGTTAATTTCCCTGGGGCAGTTCCAGAAATGGAACGCGAAAACAGCCGCTACTACCTGTAACTCCCATGTTCTCTAGATTTTGCGTGTAAGTCCTTAAAACTCAAAGATCTAGCACGTTGTCAAAAATTAAATCTCTTGTTTTCAATATGTTGCAGACAAAGGGGGGAGGGGGCCCAGTACTAAACAGTAAACTCCGTTCCGATTCGGGAAATGAGCTTACTGCGTCGGCTTCTCGAACATTTTGGGATCGATCGCGGGGTTGATCTGAATCGAAGTGTATTTTACTGTGCTCGAATCCTTGCCGTCCTGTTTGTTCTGGTGCAGATAGGGAAAAGTTAGACCGTCTGCGGTTCGCCAATCGCTAAGCTCAGTCTCGCCTTGAAATGGACCCGACTGTCCCATTCCCTTATAGGTCTCTCGCAGAATTCGTCCAGTCTTGGGGTCTACGTACCAACGGATCCAGGGAACCGCGCCGCCAACATCCACGATCGCAGCCTCGACCTCGCCGATTTTTTCCGTGCCTGCGGCAGTGAATGTGATCGCAGGATCGTTTACGTGCTGCGCCAGATAAATCGGATCATGATGAATCTGGGTTAAGCTCTCGGTCTTTTGCGATGCCGGCAAGTCGCGCGTTCCTCGACCTTCGGCTGACATAAACCCCGCCTGCGATGAAACAACGATTGCCAGATTGCCTTGCGGTGTTGGAATACTCACATGCATCCGATCAGGGAATACGATGGTCACCTCGATCGGCGTGGGAGTCGCGTCTCCCGGATCGCTTTCGGTGAAGTTTACTCGCAATGACTTTACGGACTGCAGCTTATCTGGCCCACCCAAGGCCTGGGCCACCTTTGCAGCCAAAGCCTTGCCTTCTGGATTTGAAGCAGCAGGTTTGGCGGGACCTTCTTCCTTCTCGCTTTTTTCACCGGAAGGCGGCGGAATTGCAATGTCTATGTTGGTCACTGGACCGAGACTGGACAGCGGCTTGTCGAACTCCGCCGTGTTGCCCACGACCAGAATCGCGAGCTTCTCTTTGTGCAGGTATTTGGCTGCCGCGCGCGCTACATCTTCCTTCCCGACTTTCTCGATCCCGCTGCGATATCGCTCCAGATAGTCCGCCGGATATCCGTAGAATTCGTACGCCATGCGTTCGCGGAGCACTTTGTCAGGCGAGTCAAAATTGAAAACGAATGAGTTCAGGATGGAATCCTTGGCCCGTTTGATCTCTTCGTCTGAAATTGGATTCTGCTGTAGACCGTCGATCTCTTTGTAAAGCGCCTGGATGGATTCCACGGTGGTCGCGCTCTTGGTACTCATAGCAATGCGCACGATCCCGGGATGGTCAAACGCTGAGCCTATCCCGCCGCCTACGCCGTACGCCAGCCCTTGCGCGGTGCGGATGCTCTTGAACAAACGGGAAGAAAAGCCGCCGCCGAAGGCTTCGTTGAAAACCTGAGTGGCGTAGTAGTCTGGGTTGTCGCGCCGGATACCCAGGTCGGTCATGTTAATGGAACTCTGGTTCACATCTTCTTTTGGAATCTGGTAATAACCAGGCTTGGCGGGCTGGAACTCGATTTTCTCTTCTTTTACCGGCTCTCCCTTCGGCCAATCACCGTAGACCTGACGAAGTTTGGCTTCCATGGCGGCAGAATCAAAGTCGCCGACGACGCCCAGGATAATGTTGTTGGGATGTACGTGGGCGTGATGCCAGTCGACCAGATCCTGGCGCGTGACCGCGGCAACCGTAGCGTATTCGGGTTCGCGAGCGTACGGATTGTTCGCGCCGTAGGCCAATTTCCTTGACTCACGGCTCGCGATCCCGCTGACATCGTCATTGCGGCGCGAGATGGCATCGTCCATTTCTTTTTGTGCCAGATCGATCTTCTCGGCGCGGAATTCGGGTTCGCGCAGCACATCGTTAAACGCTTTGAAAACATCGTCGAAATCACCCTTCAAGCAAGACCACGAGATCGTAGTCGAGTCCGCATTGCTGCCGGTTTCCACTTTGGCGGCACGAATCTCAAGGTAGTCGTCCAGTTGATCCCCGGTTTGCGCCTTGGTTCCACCAGTGCGCCAGACTTCGCCGTAAATATCCAGCATTCCGACTTTGCTCGCGGGCTCGGAACGCGAGCCCCCGCGGATGCGTGCGGTGCCATCGATGACCGGGAGTTCGTGGTCTTCCTGAAGAAAGATCACCATGCCATTCGGCAGTTCGATGCGCTTCGGCTCCTGAGGATGAAACGCGGGCAGAGGCGGAATCGGAATCTGCTGCCAATTCGTCGCTTGCGCAGCGGCTCGCGGAACTGCCGCGCTGATGACAACTAGAATCAAAAGGAGAATGCGCAGGAGATGAGTTTTCATTGCGCTCCTCCTTTTTGGTCCGCTGCTGGAGCAGCGGGCTTGGTTTCGATAATTCCCACTGTACGATTGGTTGGAACAAAAGTTTGATTGGCCACGCGGCGAATGTCTGCTTTGGTGACTTTGTCAATGCGGTCGACCGAGCGGAACAGTTCGCGCCAGTCGTCGTAGCGCGCCTGGTATAAAGCCAGATTGTTGGCCAGGCCTTCGTTGCTGCCCAGGCTGCGGATGAGATTGGCCTTGGCCCGCGTCTTAATCATCTTCAGTTCCTCATCACTAATGTCTTCGTTCTTCAGCTTCTCAATCTCGACATGGATGGCATCGGCCATTTCTTCGGGCTTGTGGCCAGGAAGGGGGAAGGCGTAGAAAGCAAAAAGATGCGGATACTTATTGCCGGGCAAGCCCGTGAACCCTGCAGAATCAGCGGCGATTTTCTTGTCCCGCACCAGCGCGCGATACAGCCGCGAAGTGCGTCCGCTCGACATCAGGTCGGCAATCGCGTCGTACACGGCGTCATCCGGGCTGCGATAGTCAGGCCGATGGTAGCCCTCAAGATAGAGCGGTTGCGACATATCCTGCAGCACTACGCGCCGCTCGGCGTTTTGCGGCGGCTCGGTCGTCGTGCGCTCATCCGGCCTGGGTCGTGAAGGGATGCGGCCGAAATATTTTTCGATGATTGGCATCGTCTCAGATGCCTTTACATCGCCCACCACGGTTACGACCATGTTGGACGGAATGTAGTACTCGTCGAAAAACTTCTTGGCGTCGGTGGCGGAAAACGAATTTAGATCCGACATCCAGCCGATCGTCGGTCGATGGTACTCGTGTGCTTGAAAAGCCGCCGTGGTGAATTGTTCGAGTAGTCGCCCGATGGGGTTGCTGTCGACACGCATGCGGCGCTCTTCGATCACCACATTCCGCTCCTTGTAAAACTCGCGCATGACAGGATGAAGGAACCGCTCCGACTCCAGATAAGCCCACAACTCCAGGCGGTTCTCGGGGAACGAGTAGAAGTAGTTGGTCTCGTCGTCGCTGGTATTAGCGTTCAGGTCCTCGCCGCCGTTGATCTCCACGATCTGAGGAAATTCGTTGGGCTTCACGTATTTGTCGGCTTCGGCGACGGCATCTTTCCAGGCCTTCTCCAGGTCCTTCAGTTTCTTCTCGTCCCGCCCGACGGGCTTGTCGCGCTCCGCGATGTAAGCCGCGTAAGCCTGCTCAACTTTCTCCAGAGCAACTTTTTCGGCGGCGTAATCCTTGGTGCCGATTTTGTCGGTGCCCTTGAACGCCATGTGCTCAAACATATGCGCCAACCCGGTCTGGCCAAGAGGGTCCTGCACCGAACCGGCATCCACGTGGGTGAAGAAGGAAAATACCGGCGCCTCCGGGCGCTCGCAGATCACGACGGTCAGACCGTTGTCCAGTTTCTTGACCGTAGTGCGCTTCTCGAAAGAGGCGACATCTTGTGCGACTGCTAGCGCGGCGAGTAACAGAACAATAACGAATGATTTTAAAGAGCGGTTGCGGCTCATCGGACCTCCACGAGGTTGGACGCGAATGAAGGGCAGAAGTTTGAAATTACGTGGCGGAAGGGGAAGTTGTCAAACGTGGGATCAGCCGAGAGTTTACAATCCAGCATCAGAGATGATGATGCACCGGGAGCCGGGGAGGCCGCTTGAGCAAACCAGAGGTGGTTGAAATCGACGGCAAACATCTGAGCCTGACGAACCTGGACAAGGTTCTTTACCCCGCCGCTGGGTTCACTAAAGGCCAGGTGATCGATTACTACGCCCGCATCGCGCCTGTTCTGTTGCCGCATCTTGCGGGACGTCCCCTCACTCTGAAACGCTATCCCGAAGGCGTGGACAAAGAATTCTTTTTCGAAAAGAACGCGACTAAGCATCGTCCGGACTGGGTAAAGACTGCGCCGATCTGGAGCGAAGGCAACCAACGCAATGTAAATTACATTCTGGCGAACGATCTGCCTACGCTGATCTGGATCGCGAATCTTGCGGCCATTGAACTTCATCCGTCGCTTTCGCTGGCGAAAGATATTTCTTCGCCGCGCAGTATGGTCTTCGATCTCGATCCCGGCCCTCCCGCGAATATCGTGCAGTGTTGCCAGGTGGGAATGTGGCTGCGAGAGATTTTCGAGCATTTCGGGTTGCAGAGCTTTCCTAAGACTTCAGGCTCCAAGGGGCTGCAGATCTATGTTCCCTTGAACTCGCCCACCGGTTACGAGGTCACGAAGGCCTTCGCTCACGCGCTCGCGCGTTTGCTCGAGAACGAGCACCGGGAATCGGTTGTCTCTGACATGAAAAAGCAGTTGCGTGTGGGCAAGGTATTTGTGGATTGGAGCCAGAACGATGAGCACAAAACCACGATCAGCGTGTATTCGTTGCGCGCACGCGAACGCCCTACGGTCTCCACCCCGGTGAAATGGGACGAAGTGGAGCAGGCCCTCAAAAAGAAAGACGTGACCCTGCTGGTGTTTGAAGCGGGTCAGGTCCTCGATCGAGTGCAGAAGATGGGAGATTTGTTCGAACCTGTGCTCACTCTCAAACAGAAGTTGCCGAAGCTGGCGGGGATCGCGGAAGCCACGCCCCGGCCAGGACTAGACCTGGCGGCCCAGGCAGAAGATCCCGGTACCAAGAAAGCGAAAAAGAAAAACATGAAGCCCGCCCGCCGGCGCTCCGTCCCGAAGCCGAAGGGCCGGAAGGTATAATCCGGCTGATTCTTTGATTTTTAGCCAGTTCGGAATCGTCGGAACGAAATCATGGCGCAACTCTATGCCGGCACATCGGGGTGGGCTTATCCAAGCTGGAAGCCCGACTTTTATCCCGCCAAGTTGGCCCAGGCTAAATTCCTGCATTACTACGCGACGCAACTCAACGCAGTCGAGGTCAACTTTACCTTTCGCCAACTGCTGAAGGAGACCACCGCCCAGAAGTGGATCGAGGCCACGCCCACCGGATTTCGTCTCAGCATCAAGGCGCACCAGGTCATCACGCATATCAAGCGCTTGAAGAAAACTGAAGACTTCATTCCGCGCTTCTTGAGCACGATCGAACCCATCGCACGCGCGGAAAAGCTGGGGCCGCTCTTGTTTCAACTGCCACCGAACATGAAAGCAGACGCTACGCTGTTGGGAGAATTTCTGAGTGCTCTCCCACGAGCCGTTCCTTCCGCCTTCGAGTTCCGGCATGCATCATGGTTCACGGACGAGATTTTTTCTCTGCTCAAGAGCAGGAACCGGGCCCTATGCGTTGCGGAGACAGAAGAGCGGAACACACCCGACGTAGTGACGGCAGACTTTTGCTATTACCGCTATCGCAAACCCAGTTACACTCCTGACGAACGCCGTGCGATGGTAAACCGCATCCGAGAGCACCTTGACCAGGGCCGGAACGTGTTCGCATATTTCAAGCACGAGGAAACGCCAGAAGGGGCGATTTATGCGGTCGAGGTGCTGAAAGAAGTAAATCAAAAGTAGCTCGAACTGTAGAGAAGTTGCTGGCAACGTCTCGTTTTTCCGACGAGTCGAGCGTGTTCATGATTTAGTTCTCAATTGCAAACGTGATTTCTTCGTGAACGGGAGACGTAGCGAGCTACGTCTCTACAGCATCTGTTTTATTACTTCTTCTAGCGTCCGATAACGCGCATACTCTCCTTGTGCCTTCAGACGCCAACTCTCGCGTCGTCTCCGGCTTTCTCGACTACCTGAAAATCGAGAAGGGGCTGGCGCCGCTAACTGTTTCTGCGTATGCCATTGACGTTGGTCAATTCACTGGATTTCTGCAGAAGCACCAGCGCACACTGCTGAATGCACGGCGCAACGAGGTGCGCGATTTCATTCAAGAACTGTTCACCAACTCGGTCGACGGGAGATCGGTGGGAAGAAAGCTCTCAGCATTACGTCATCTGTATCGATATCTGCTGCTCGACAAGCTTATCGAGCATGATCCCACGTTGAACATTGACTCGCCAAAACAGTGGAAGGTGTTGCCCAAGTCGCTGGCTCGCGACGAGATGGAAGTCATCTTACGCGGTTCGCCGCCCCGGTCCACGCACAAGTCCGCTGAGGCGATCGCACTGCGCGACTGTGCAATCCTCGAAGTTTTCTACGCTGGAGCACTCCGCGTTTCGGAGTTGGTTGCGGTCAAGCTTGAAGATCTGAAACTGGATCTCGGATACGTGCTGGTGCGGGGCAAGGGCGATAAAGAACGGATCGTGCCTTTGGGGAAATCTGCGCAGGAAATGCTGGTGGAGTACATGAAGCATTCACGGCCTAAGCTGGCCGGAGAGCGTACGTCGCCGCTTCTGTTCCTCGGACGCGGTGCGCGCAAGTTGACTCGCCAGCGCATCTGGCAAGTGGTTCGGGCCGCGTCGTCGAGCATGGGGCGCAATGCCAGTCCGCACATGCTGCGCCACAGTTGCGCCACGCATATGGTGGAGAATGGCGCCGACCTGCGCACGGTTCAGACCATCCTTGGACATGCTGATATTTCAACCACGCAGGTCTACACGCACCTGGCGCTCGATCGGTTGAAGAGCGTGTACCAGAAACACCATCCGAGAGCGAAGGCAAGATAAGCAGGTGATTTTCACCGCGGAGTCACAGGGACACAGAAAAAGCAGAATTGTTCTCTGTGTCTCTGTGACTGTGTGGTGAGATTGGCTCTGTCACCTTTACTATGACGACAAAACAAAGCCGTACTTCCGTCGAGAAGGCCATCAATAGATTTCTGCAATCGCTGCGCCAGCGCAACGCGTCAGTTCACACGCTCAAAGCCTATACCGGCGACTTGGACAATTTTGCAGCATACGTGGGCGCGCGCGATTGGCGAAGCATCGATCACCTGACGATCCGCGGATTTCTATCCCATCTTTACGAAAAGGGGCTGGGGAAAACCTCGGTTGCGCGAGCCCTGGCTGCCGTCCGTTCTTTCTACGGCTGGCTGGCGCAGGAGGGAGTGGTAGAACAGAATCCTGCCGCATTGGTTTCTACACCGAAGCTGCCGAAAAAGCTGCCTCGCGTGCCCACGATCGAAGAAATGAACACCGTACTCGAAGGGCAGATGCCCGAGGTGGCGTCATTTCCCGAACGTGATCGCACCATGTTCGAACTGCTTTATGGATGCGGCATTCGTAATTCCGAGTTGATCGATATCAATCTCGACGATATCCGCTTGAGTTCCGAAGCCATTCTTATTCGTGGCAAAGGCAAGAAAGAACGCTACGTTCCCTTCGGAGATTCGGTGAAAACAGCACTCGCTACCTACTTGCCACTACGCCAGCACATGTTAGCCGAACGAAAAAGGACTACGACTGCGCTGCTGATCAATCAGCGCGGCGGACGCCTTACGACACGCAGCGTGGGGCGCATCATCAAGAAGATCGCCGTAGCCAAAGGGCTGTCGCCGGATGTGCATCCGCACACGCTGCGTCACGCCTTCGGTACGCACATGCTCGAGGAGGGCGCCGACCTGCGCTCCATTCAGGAGATGCTCGGCCACGAACGCCTTTCAACCACCCAGCGTTACACGCAGCTGTCCATGAAGCACGTGCTGGAGGTGTACGACCAGACGCATCCACGCGCCAAGTGATCTGTAGAGACGTTGCTTGCAACGTCTATCCCCGGGTAGGTGTAGCCCGGAGACGTAGCAGAGCTACGTTTCTACAGAAGCGCGCTTGCGCAGTTGCTCCCACATCTCCATTACTCGGGCCTTCAACTGTGCCGTAAGCTTTTCGTAGGCTTCTTCGGAAGCCGCGGCTGCGGGCGGTGGATAAATCGGTTTGCCGATTTTTATCTGCAGCGGGGCAAATTTCTGAAATTTCTTGCCGCGTGGCCAAGCTTCATGAAAACCTTCAATCGCCACCGGAACGATTGGCGCCTGGATGTGAATAGAAAGGATCGCCGCACCTTTCTTGAAAGTCTTCGGTGGGCCATCAATCGAACGCTCGCCTTCGGGATAGAGCAAGAGCACTCCGCCGTTCCGCAGGCCAAAGGCCCCGGCACGCATGGCGGGAATCAGGTTGGCGTCGGGATCCACCACGACGACGCGCGCCCACCGCGCCAGTGTCCGCATGAAGCCCTTGCCGAAAATGTCGCTGGTCCCCACCGCGAAGGTATCGCGGAATACCAGCCAAGGCAGAACGCCCGCAAGGATGATTGGATCGATGAAGCTTTGGTGATTCGAGCAAATGATGAATGGTCCGTGAGCAGGAAGTCTTTCCAGTCCGTCGACGCGTAAATGAAAACGGTCGAGAGCGATGATCTGGATCAATCGGCTCACCACATACCAGAACGTTTCCTTGAATGGCTGTCGCTCGAGCAGAATTCGCAGCTCCGGGTCTGCAGGCTCTTCTTCGAGAACCGCGTTCCACCCGGCGAAATGCGTGCGAGGAGCACCAACCACGCTACCGGCTCCGCGCTCGCGCACCGCGTCCACCAGTTCGCGTACTGTGTAAATTTCCGACAGACGCGATTCCTCCATGCCCCCGCCAAGCTCTTGTTCAAGGGCGACGAGAAGCTCCACCCGCTGCATCGAATCCAATCCAAGATCGAGTTCGAGGTTGTCGCCGGGTCGGATTGATTGAGGCTTGTTTCTTGCCGCCTCCCGCATAATCTCGAGTGCGCGCTGCACCTCGGGCTGCTCCAGCCACGCAGTGTCTTCCACGCTTAAAGGTTTTTCTGAACTAATTTCCGCATCCCCTGACCGGCCTTCCGCCTGATTTGCTCGCACACGTTTCTCGATCTCAAATCGCTTCAACTTCCGGGTGGTCGTACGCGGCAAACTGTCTTGCCAGATTTCGTAACTTCCAATTCGCTTAGTCGAAGGCAGTTGTGCGGAGAGGTTCTCAATGTCGAAGCGCACGACCTCTCTTGCGTTAACGATCTTGCGCTGTTTGAGCACATCAAAATTCGGCACCACCACGGCATGTAACCGTTCCTCCCCCGGGCGGCCTTCGAGGCCTATAACAGCAAGTTCGCCAATGTAGGGGGATTTCAGATAGTGCGCTTCGACTTCCTCTGGATAAATGTTTTTCCCGTTGCTGAGGACAATGACTTCCTTCTTGCGTCCGGTAATAAACAGATTTCCACCGGCGTCGAAATAGCCGAGATCTCCAGTGTGCAGCCAGCCGTCCCTGAGAACTGCGGCGGTAGCGTCAGGCCGGTTCCAATAACCCTCCATCACGATGGCACCACGAATGGCGATCTCACCAACCGCTTGGCCGTCTTCCTGCGGTTGAGGATCGATGATCTTTCCTTCCACGCCCTCAAGCGGTTTGCCCACCGAGCCAATGACGTTGTCCGCATGCGAAGTGGCGAAAGCGGCGGCGCTGGTTTCGGTGAGGCCGTAGGCTTGCAAGATGTCAATCCCCAGGGCGTAAAAATCCCGCCCGATTTCGGGATCAAAGCGTGACCCGCCCGTCACCAGATAGCGCATCTTGCGGCCGAACGTATTATGGATTCTAGGAAAGAGAATGGGCCCAGGATTCCATCCGAATCTTCGGCTGACGCGTGTGATCGCCATCATCGTTCGCACGGACCAACTTGCGAATCTTCCGCGTTGCGAAATTTCCTTGAAAATCCGTTCGTGGATCAAGTAGAAAAACTGCGGCACCACCGCGAACGCCGTGATTTTCCGCTCTGCCAGCGCACGAAGCAGCTCCGTCGTATTCAGAGTTTCGAGATAAACGACGCGGGAGCCTTTCACCAGAGGCAACAGCAAGTTCGCCATTTGCGACAGCACGTGAAAAAGCGGAAGCACACCGAGCAGCGCGTCCTCAGGGCCGAGCTGCGCCCAGCCGAATACGGCTCGCACTTCGCCCATAAGGTTCGAGTGCGTTAGCATCACTCCTTTGGGATCCGCGGTAGTGCCAGAGGTGTAAAGCAGCGAAGCAAGGTCGTCATCCTTAGAGAGGACGGGGACAAAGTTCCCCGGCCCTGCCGCAAAGATGCTGTCGAGATTAGCCGTAGGCATCGCTCGCGTGGGGACAGCCGCCCCCGGCTGTCCAGCCGAGCGAAGCTCGGCAGAATCCGTTAACAAAATCTGGACCGGCACTCCCTCCACGGCTTTCTGGGCGACCACCAGATGCCGCGCATCGCAGAACAGCAGGGAAGCGCCGCTATCCTTGAGCAACTTCGCAACCTGATCCGCATGAAACGCCGTGTCCAGCGGAACCGCCGCGCAACCGGCCGCGATGATGCCAAGGTACGCAGTAATCCAGCGCGGATGATTATCAGCCAGAATCGCAACCCGTGCGCCTGGTCGAAACCCGCTTTCCGTGAGCCAGCGACCAATGCTCTCCGCCTTGCGCCGCGCTTCGTCGTAAGTGTTGCTTTCCACGCGGTCACGACGCTGAATTTCCAGCGCGACGTTGTCAGGCCAACGCGTAGCGCATTCGCGGAAGAGTTCGTAGAAGGTCGGCATGGGCCAGCGGGAAAATATACCTGAAAACGCGCTTCAGCGTTGTGGCCGGAGATCCCGCCGGGAAATCGGCCTCGAATCCTGTATTGCGGTGATCTAGGCGGTTCTTTCTGGAAAGTCTGCTTGAGAAGCCCTGCTCGCGACTTACGCGTCAGGCACGCATCTAATATACTAACCTTCTATACTGGGCTTCTGGGATAGCGGGTGTAGTGCCCTCCAAGGATTCTCATTTTGATTAATGCTCTGGTAGCTAAAGTTTTCGGGACCAAGAACGAGCGCGAGATCAAGCGCCTGATGCCTCGTGTCGAGGAAATTAACGCGCTTGAGCCTGCCATGCAGAAGCTCACGGATGAGCAACTGAGCGCCAAAACGGACGAATTCCGTCAGCAGATCAAGGAACGCCTGGCCAAAATTCCAGACGAGCCTGATGCCGACCAGGATCGCCGGAAAGAACTCGATACCGAGCGCACCAAGCTGGTGAACGAAGTCCTCGATGAGCTCCTGGTCGAAGCCTTCGCCGTAGTCCGTGAAGGTGGCCGTCGCGTGCTGAACATGCGCCACTTCGATGTGCAACTCATCGGCGGCATGGTTCTTCACCAGGGCAAGATCGCAGAAATGAAGACTGGCGAAGGAAAAACTTTGGTCGCCACTTTGCCCGTCTATCTGAATGCCCTGAGTGGACGCGGCGTGCACGTGGTCACTGTGAACGACTATCTGGCTAAGCGCGACTCCGAATGGATGGGCAAACTGTACAGTTTCCTTGGCCTGAGCGTGGGCGTCATCGTTCACGATCTCGACGATCAGCAGCGCCGCGAAGCCTACGCCGCTGACGTCACTTACGGCACCAACAACGAGTTCGGCTTCGACTACTTGCGCGATAACATGAAGTTCGACCTGAACGATTGCGTGCAGCGCGGTCACAACTTCTCCATCGTCGACGAAGTCGACTCCATCCTGATTGACGAAGCGCGTACACCGTTGATTATTTCGGGTGCCAGCGAAGAGTCCACCGACAAGTACGCCAAGGTCAATCGCATTATTCCCAAGCTCGAAAAGGGCGAGGAGATTGACGTCGCTCCCGGCGAGCCCAAGCAATACACCGGCGACTATGTGGTGGACGAAAAGCACAGGAACATTACGGTTACCGACGTGGGCTGGGAAAAAGTTGAGGAACTGCTCGGCATCGGCAACGTTGCCGACCCGGAGAATTGGGACCTGAAGCATCACGTCGAGACCGCCGTAAAGGCCCACGCTCTGTACCATCGCGACGTGGAATACGTGGTCAAAGACGGCGAAGTCATCATCGTCGACGAGTTCACCGGCCGCTTGATGCCGGGACGTCGCTGGTCCGATGGTTTGCATCAATCGGTTGAAGCCAAGGAAAACGTCAAGATCGAACGCGAGAACCAGACCCTCGCCACCATCACATTCCAGAACTATTTCCGCATGTACAAGAAGCTGGCCGGAATGACCGGAACGGCGGAAACCGAGGCACCCGAGTTTGACAAGATCTATCGCCTGGAAGTCATGGTCATCCCGACCAACAAGCCGATGCTGCGGCTGGAGAATCCAGACGTTGTTTACCGCACGGAAAAAGAGAAGTACTTCGCCGCCGCCGATGAAATCCAGAGATTGCACGACACCGGCCAGCCGGTTCTGGTCGGCACAACATCGATTGAAAAATCAGAACGTCTTTCCGATCTCCTGAAGAAGAAAGGCGTGAAGCACTGGGTGTTGAACGCCAAGCAACACGAGAAGGAAGCTGAAATCGTGGCGCAGGCCGGCAGCAAGGGCATGGTCACGATCGCCACGAATATGGCAGGCCGCGGAACCGACATTCTGCTCGGCGGGAACCCTGAGTTCATGGCCAAACAGGAATGCGTGAAGAAGGGAATCGCGCAACCCTTGCGAGCCGCACAAGGCAAGGTTCAAGCCGTGGTCGACGACACCAAAAACACCGTCTGGTACTACGCCGGCAACGAATACGTGGTTCCTACCGATCAGTGGACGGAAATTTTCAATCGCTACAAGGCGCAAACCGACCAGGAGCACGAGGATGTCATTGCCGCCGGAGGGCTGCACATCTTCGGCACCGAGCGTCACGAAGCTCGCCGCATCGACAACCAGCTTCGCGGCCGCGCTGGACGCCAGGGCGATCCCGGTTCTTCTCGCTTCTATCTTTCGCTCGAAGATGACCTGATGCGCATCTTCGCCAAGGAGTGGGTCTCCAACTTGCTCCAGCGTTTGGGTATGGAAGAAGGAGTCCCGATCGAATCAAGAATGATCTCCCGCCGTATCGAAGGCGCGCAGAAGGCCGTCGAAGCGCAAAACTTCGAAGCCCGCAAACATCTCCTCGAATACGACGATGTGATGAATAAACAACGCGAGGCGGTGTACGGACTGCGCCATCAGTTGTTGGAGGGTGTGGATCAGAAAGAGTTGATCCTCGAGGATTACGTCTCCGGCATCCTCAGCGATTTGATGGATCAGTTCTGCGCAGTCAAAGTTCATGCCGCGGATTGGGATCTCAAGGGCTTGAAAGATGCCATTTTCACCCGCTTCGGCGTGGATATTCTGGCGGAAGGCATCACACCCGAAACCCTGAATCGTCAGGAACTGGGCGACGCGATCTTCGACAAGCTCAAGGGCCGTTACGACGCCAAGGAAAAACTGATTGGCCCCGATGCCATGCGCTATCACGAGCGCATGATCATGTTAAGTGTGCTCGACTCGCAATGGAAAGACCACCTTCGTGACATGGACCACTTGAAGGAGGGCATCGGCTTGCGCGGCTACGGTCAGCACGATCCGCTGGTGGAGTACAAGCGCGAGTCCTTCGACATGTTCGAGGCCATGATGCAGCGCTCCCAGGAGGAGACGGTCCGTTATCTCTACCTGATGCAGATCTTGGAGCGGCCGAGCGAAGGCGGAGCACCAAGACCCGTCGGCGCGGGTGGCGTAGGTCCAGAGGTCGGCGCACCGGCTCCGCAAATGGGCGGCGACGGCAATGGGCGCAAGCCACGGCAGGTAGCCACGTCTGTCGACGAAATTGAAGAAGCCTTCCAGCGCAAGAAACGCCGTGAGCTGGAGCAGGCTCGCATGGCCGGTTCTGGCGATCTGCAAACCGTGCAGCAAGTGGTACGCGGCGCGGCCAAGATCGGACGCAACGATCCCTGTCCCTGTGGCTCCGGAAAAAAATACAAGAAGTGCTGTGGCGCAAACGCGTAGCGTCAAACGCTTATAGCCACAAAGGACACAAAGTTACACGGAGGAAGTTCCGGTCGGGATTGCTCCTTTGTGTACCTTCGTGTCCTTTGTGGTCGATGGTTTTCTTACTGCGCCGGTCTAGCCAGCACGAACGACTTCACCACAATGTTATTCGGCTGAACTCCAACCGGAATCATAGTGAGCAGGGAATACTCCCCCGGCTCGAATCTCTTGCTGGGAGTCCGCTTCTGGATAACCGTGACATCTCCTGAACCCGAATTCAGAACCAGCAAATAGTTCTGGCTCTGCGTCAGCGCCAGGCCATCCGGACGGCTGCCGACCGGAAGCGTCGCGATCATCTTCCCAATATCAATGTCATAAACCGACACGCTGTTCGATCCAAAGTTGCTGCCGTAAAAACGGGAGTTATCTGCGGTAACAATCCCACGCGCGGGGTGAGTACCGATCAGGTAGCTTCCGCCAACCTCGTTGGTCGTTGTCTCGATGATCGAAATATTATCGGAATCGAAGTTACTCACCATCAGCTCTCCGCCGTCCGGCTTGAGCGCCAGATGCACGGGAGTTTTTCCCACGTCCAGCAGGGCCAGCAGTTTGTCACTCTTCAAATCAATCGATGCGACCTGCCCCGACGCCGCGCAAGCGACGAATGCTTTGCTGCTGTCCGGCAGGATGGCAATGTCTTCCGGCTGCTGGCACGCCGGAATCGTGCTGCGAACCGTAAGCTGCTCAGCATCGATCAGCGAAACGGTGTTGTCGCCGCGGTTGCTGACCACCACGGTTCCGCCATCCGGCGACACTCTCGCCAGCCCCGGCGAAGCTCCCACCCGAACATTACCGGCTACAACTCGCTTGTCAAGATCAATCACCGAAACATTCGCCGAGCCTGAGTTCGCGACATATCCCCGCTTCCCATCCGCGGAAACATCGATGAAGTAGGGTTTGCCGTGCACCCCAATGGTCGCCACCACAGCGTTGCGCTCGGCATCGATCACGCTAATGTTGCTCGATCCCGCATTAACAACGTAAACCTCGTTCTTCTTACTGTTCGCCGCAATTCCAGTAGGTTCGCTCCCAACCTTAATCGTCTTCGCCAGCTGAAACGTCCGCACATCAATGACGGTAACCGTGTTGCTCTTTCCGTTTGTGATGTAGGCGTACTCGCGGTAAGCCGGACCGTAATCGGTGAGTTGCTGCTCGTGGAAGTACCACCAACCCATGGCGACGACCACGGGAGAGAGGACTACGATGAAAAGAAGCTTTCTCAAGTTAGCGGAGCAATACCGCGTAGAAGCAAGATTACCAGCACGCGATGCCTCAGTGTTGCCTGTAGAGTTGGAAGCTCATCATCACTCTTATTTGGACGGCGGCTGGTTGCCCGTTCTTGGTGGCGGGCCGAAACCTCCACGTGCGTACTGTTCTAACCGCATTTGCATCCAATTCGGGATCAAGCGATTTGATGACTTTCACATCCTCCGCCTTGCCCTCCTTCGTAACGTTTAGCTGAAGCCCCACCTCACCTTCGATCCCTGCCGCCCGGGCCTTGGCCGTGTAATCGGGATTTGGGCTGTAGATCGCGTGCGGAGCCGTTGTTCGGCTGGCGCCTTGGGGAGACTGGTCGTTCTGCGCGGGCGGCGTCGAATTGGGAACCGGGCTAGCGGGCTGCGAGGAAGACTGTGGCTGATCCTGAGTTTGGGCCACGAGATAGATGCTTCCGGCCAGTAAGATTACGGCGAAGGCCGTCCACAGATTTTTCATGCTGACCTCGGATCGTCCGCGAGAACTGGCAACTATCATTCGCTAACCACGGCCGACCGCCTCGCCAACGCGACAGCCACCCTCCTGCCCACTACCGGCGCAATCTGCCGCACCTGCGCCATCAACTCATCGAACTGATCCGGATACAGCGACTGCATGCCATCTGACAGCGCCTTGTCCGGCTCGTGATGGACTTCAATGATCAAACCATCGGCACCCACAGCAATCGCGGCCCGAGAAAGCGGAGTGACTTTGTTTCGCTTGCCCGTGCCCTGGCTCGGATCAACAATAATCGGCAAGTGGCTGAGTCGCTGCACCGCCGGCACTACACTCAGGTCGAGCGTATTGCGAGTGTGGTCAGCGAAAGTGCGTATGCCGCGCTCGCACAAAATCACGTTGTAGTTGCCTTCGCTCATCACATACTCGGCCGCCATCAGAAATTCTTCCAGCGTGGCCGACATGCCGCGCTTCACCATGACCGGACGCTTCGAGCGGCCGGCACGACGGAGCAGAGAGTAGTTCTGCATATTGCGGGCGCCGATTTGAATGATGTCGGCGTACTGCTCAACCAGGTCGAGCGATTCGTGGTCAATCGCCTCGGTAATTGTCCGCAGCCCAAAATTCTCACGGACCTCAGCCATGATCTGCAAGCCTTCTTCGCCCAACCCCTGAAATGAATAAGGAGAAGTGCGTGGCTTGTAAGCTCCGCCGCGAAAAAACTGCGCCCCCGCACATCGAACACGCTCCGCCACCGCAAAGGCCTGATCCCGGCTCTCAATCGCACACGGCCCGGCGATGATCGCGAGTCCCGGCCCGCCAATCGTGGCATCGCTCCCGGCAAAACGAATGACGGTGTTCTCTTCCTTAAAATCGCGGCTGACCAGTTTGTAAGGCTTGGTGACGCGTATCACTTCCTGCACGCCCGACATTTCTTCCAGCGTGCCGGCCTCAACCTCGCCTTTGTTGCCGGTGATTCCAATCGCAGTCCGCTCCGCCCCCGGAATGGAGTGGGCGCGATAGCCGAGCGCTTCGATCTTCTGGCAGACGGCGCGCACCTGCTCTTCGGTGGCATGCGCCTGCATCACTACTAACATGGACCCACCTCGACGGATTCAAGTCTATCGTCGAAGCCGCATCATCGCAAACCGCATCTAAACCACTCCGCGTATAATTGTCATCAAGATTCAACTGACGCCGCATGAGCCACTATGGCCGGCTGGCGCCCACAAGTCGATGGTGGAGCGTAGAGGACCTACTGAGCATCTGCGAAGCAGCGGAGGGCGGAAAGAGCAGCGTAAATGAATCGAGCGTTGCGCATATCAAGCGGAGTTGCCGTGTTTCTGCTGACTACATTCTGCGGGGTAGTGGTCTTTGGGGCGGTGCGTTATGACCACCGAATGCGGCTGCTAACGACTGGCAACTTGGTCTTGACGGTTGGCGTCTGCTCCATCGTCATCGCTCTGTCGTTTGTGGGTGTTTGTATGCTCGTCCGCGAAGGGCTGAAATCGAAGTAGCCCACTACCCGGATTTGCGAACCGCGCCGATTCCCGCACGCTCGCTATACTTCCTTAATGCCCCGTTCCATCGCTCGCGAACAGGACATCCTCAAACTGCCCGCGCCAAAGCGCCCGCCCCGTTTGACCTCTCGCCGCATCGGCATTCATACCTCGACTGCTGGCGGCGTCCAGAATGCTGCCGAACGCGCCTATCGGCTGGGTTGCAATACTTTCCAGATTTTTTCCTCCAGCCCGCGCCAGTGGGCGCCGTACGAACTGAGCCGTCCGCAGTGTGACGAAATGATGCGCCTGCGCGAGAAATATGATCTCAAGCCGATGGCCATCCACGTGAACTACCTGGTGAATCTCGCGAGTATGACGCCGCTGTTCCTGGAGAAGTCAATCGCCGCCTTTCGTGGCGAAGTGGAACGTGCTCTGGCTTTATGTGCTGATTTTCTGGTCCTGCACCCGGGTTCATTCCGTGGCGCCGATCGCGAAGCCGGCCTGCTCCAGACCTCCGCGGCAATCGCGGCCGCTACCCAAGGCCTCGATCTCGCCAAAAGCAATCTCACCATCCTGATCGAAAATACTGCGGGCGCAGAATTTTCCCTGGGCGGAAGCTTCGAACAGGTCGCTGAGGTCCTCGATCGGCTTCGCGACCTGATTCCTATCGCGGCCTGCATCGACACCTGTCACACCCATGTCGCTGGATATGACATCGTAACCGAAGATGGATTCCGCCAGACGCTGGCGCATCTTGATAAGACGGTCAGTCTGAAAAACGTCCGCGTATGGCATTGCAACGACGCCAAAGCTGCTCGCGGATCGAAGCTCGACCGCCATCAGCACATCGGGAAGGGAAGCATTGGCCTGGAACCGTTTCGACGCCTTCTGAACGACCCCCGCCTGTCCCAAGCCGCCTTCATTGCCGAAACCCCGATAGACAAGCCCGGAGATGACCGAAGGAATGTGCAGGCGCTGAAGAAATTGGTAGCGCTGTAATGAGACAATGAAAGTTCACCTGGGAGTTGGCTGTGCGTAGAAGGAAAATGTTTGTCGAGACCTCTGTAGCCCTAAAAGTCGGAACGAAGCTTTTGCCAGAGCGGAGCTGGGAAGCCCTTGTAGAGCAATTAGCGATTGACTTCGACTTTGTAGTTTCTCCTCTCACCTTCTTTGAGATATTGAACCGCCTCGCGGGCGGCAAGACACAGTATGTCGTAAGGAACGCCCGGTCTTTGCTTGCGCTCTCTCCGACTGGCCCGAGGGATTCTACTTTCCTGGAGATGCCCGGCCAGTTCGTCTTACGTGAGGTGCTGAAATGCGGGCCGGTGAGCGATACTTTTCAACCGGAGCATCTTCGTGATGCGATGGCGATTATTCTGGAAGAGCGCGAGTTGAGTCCTGAGCTTGTCGCCTGGCTGGCTGACGTGAGGCGGATGCACGGGTCGGGCACGGGCGATCTAGTGGAAAAATACCGAGAAATTCAGAAACTTGGACAAACAGAGCCGAACCGCGAGCTATGGCTAAGGGCGAAATTCGAGCAACTGGGCATCATCTCGCTATCCTCGGGCGAGGTTGCTGCACTCGGAGGAAGACTAGATGCAGCCTACCAATACGACGCGTGGACCCGCCAAAATCAACTACGGAATCCGGCGTACGTGCCAACTCCGGAGCGTAGCCGGGGTGACTGGGTAGATGGGCAGCAGCTCTGGTACCTCGCGGATCCGCAAATACACATGCTCTACGTCGACAGGGATTTCAAAATACGCACGGAGCAAAGTGCGCAGAAAGCGCAGCTCGTAGACGCCTTGCGAATGCTAAAGGATAGCGATTACTTGAAGGGCATTTCTGCCTTGAGGCGGCACGAGCCGACGATCAGTCTCGAAGAACTGGAGCGGCAGCTCGGCTTTGATTGAGAAGGCCTGCGCAGCAACGTTTCCCCTCATTGTAAAATCTAAAGTTTATCTGAACGCAAGCTTTCCTCTTATGCCACAGGAAGAAAAAACAACCATGGTCCACGACGACCGCTACGACGCCCAGCGCATCGAGGCCAAATGGTTCGAGCGCTGGCAGCAGGACGCATCTCTCTACGCCGCCGAGCCCAACTCCACCAAGCCGAAATATTATGTGCTCGAAATGTTGCCCTATCCCTCGGGTGTGCTGCACATGGGACACGTGCGCAACTATGCGATCGGCGACGCGCTCGCCCGCTACATGTGGATGAACGGTTACAACGTGCTTCATCCCATGGGATGGGATTCGTTTGGTCTCCCCGCGGAAAACGCGGCCATTGCCAACAACACTCCCCCGCGCGAGTGGACGCTGCGCAACATCGCGAACATGAAGGCGCAGATGAAGCGCCTGGGCTTTGCCTACGACTGGTCACGCGAAGTCACGACCTGCCTGCCCGAATATTACCGATGGAACCAGTGGTTCTTCTTGAAGCTCTTCGAGAAAGGCATGGCTTATCGCAAGAAGAGCAAGGTGAACTGGTGTCCGAAGTGCGCCACGGTCCTCGCCAATGAGCAGGTTGTGAACGGCTGCTGCTGGCGGCACGAAGACACGTTGGTGGAGCAACGCGAACTCGAGCAGTGGTTCCTGCGCATCACGCAATATGCCGAGGAATTGCTCCGCGATCTCGACAAACTCGGTGACTGGCCCGAGAAAGTCCGCACCATGCAGCGCAACTGGATCGGCCGCAGCGAAGGCACGCTCGTGGATTTCAAGCTTGACGCCGCGACCGATTCACCCGAGTCAACCATCACCGTTTTCACCACCCGCGTCGACACCATCTACGGAGCAACGTCGGTCCAACTCGCGCCGCAGCATCCGCTGGTGGCCCGCCTCACCCGGAACAACGACCCATTGCGCGCGCAGGTCGATCAGTTGATTGCGGAGCAGCGCAAGGCCAAAGAAGTGGGCGACATTGGCGCCATTGAAAAGCACGGCGTCAATACTCACCACTTCGCCGTCAACCCCTTCAACGGAGAACGCATTCCTATTTGGGTGGCGAATTACATCCTCATGGATTACGGCACGGGCGCGATCATGAGCGTGCCCGCGCACGATGAGCGAGACTTCGAATTCGCTCGCAAGTACAACCTCAAGATCCGGATCGTGATCGTGCCTCGATCCGTCGATCCCGAAGAAACCAGTGTCGAACCGACGCTTCCGTTCACCACCATGAACGGCACACTGGTGAATTCAGGGCCATTTAGCCGTCTCGATTGCGAAGAGGCAGTCAAGGAGATGTCCGCGCATGCCGAGAAGAACGGTTTTGGAAAAGCCACGGTCACCTATCGCCTGAAAGACTGGGGCATCTCGCGCCAGCGCTATTGGGGTACGCCGATCCCAATGCTTTACTGCGAGAAAGATGGGATCGTCCCTGTCCCGGAAAAAGATCTTCCGGTTATTTTGCCGGAGAACGTAGACATAACCTTGACCGGCGGCTCACCGCTGAGCCGAGTGCCCGAATTCGTAAATGCGATCTGTCCGAAATGTGGTGGCCCGGCCCGCCGCGAGACCGACACCATGGACACTTTCGTCGATTCGTCCTGGTACTTCTATCGCTATACCGACGCGCACAACGACCGCGAGCCTTTCGATTCCAAGACTGTGGCGTACTGGTTCCCCATCGATCAGTACATCGGCGGGATCGAGCATGCCATTCTCCATCTCATCTACTCGCGCTTCTGGACCAAGTTCATGCGCGACATGGGATTGGTCGACAACGACGAACCCGTCG
>Ga0210402_10001231_pt1 | contig 26560 bp, 15 predicted proteins | sample IncBWC7MmetaG_FD_161055 | JGI IMG/M metagenome (GOLD analysis project Ga0210402, IMG submission 161055) | Forest soil microbial communities from Barre Woods Harvard Forest LTER site, Petersham, Massachusetts, United States - Inc-BW-C-7-M | ecosystem: Environmental > Terrestrial > Soil >... | reverse complement strand
GGTGGTTGTTGTTATCGGGATCCGGCCACCGGCATCCGTGCCAGGGACTTGGCTACAATCGGACGTGCCGCGCCAGGAATCCGAACCGGACGAGTTCCAGCCCGCCAGCTTTGACGAGGAAGAAGCGGCGGATCTGCGCCGCCATTTCGGGCGCCAGGCCATCCGGCTGGCGCTGGCGTTTGGGCTGCTCTTCGCCGTGGTGTGGGCCGCGTTCTGGTGGTCGGGGTCGGCGATCCGGTTCGGCGCCTCCCGGGTGGCGGAGCGGGCCGAAACCACCTGGCGGATTATCGGGACCGTGCGCGATGGCGTAACGCGGAAGCCCGTTCCATGGGCTGCCGTTGCCGATGACCCAGGGGGCTTGCCCCCATTTTTTCATACAGATGCCGACCAGTCCGGGGTCTTCGAGTTGCTCACGCTGCCGGAGCCCCATCAGATCCGCGTTTCGGCTTCCGGATACAAGACCTTGACGGTCCGGGTTGGCCGGGCTTGGTTTCTCTGGCTGCCACAGGGGCGTGAGAAGCGGGACATCGAAATCTATCCCGAGTGATTCCCTCAGACGAGGGCGATACCCGCAGTGGGGGCAATACCCTCAAATGAGGGCATATAGATACCCGCAAAAGAGTCGAGGAATCTAATCGAATCTATTCGCAGAGAGGTCTTGCATCACACGGACCTGAGTGGTAGACTCGTCATGGTTGGACTAGTACTATTCGTTAACGGAATCGTACGGAGCACTAGGGGAGCAAGATGTTGGCAAGCATATTAATTATCGGTTTCTCCTTGGTTCTATTTGTTTACTGGTTCCGCTATTGCTGTAGTTTGGTGTTGCGAAATTCGCAGGAACAGTTGGCTGCCCTGCCCGCTGTGGCAGACACCCGTTTTGGGGTGGCGGATGTGATTGAGCGCCTTCGGACCGAAGAGGAATTGGACCCGATTCACCGGGCTTTGCGTCGGGACTACGAGGTTTTCACTTATCTCGTACAGCACGCAGCCGGGCTGGAGTTGTCCTCGATCGAAGACCGCGTGCTTCTGCTCGACTACCAGTTGATGCAGGTGTGGTATCGGATGACTTTGGCGGCCGCCCCGCGGCAGGCTCGCGAAGCACTGTCGCAAATGGCCTCGATTTTGAGCGTGCTGGTTCGCAAGATGGGTCAGCAAGCTGGTCTCTACGTCGAAGCGTAGTCCTGGTACCGCCGCCGATAGAAGCCCGCTTCAATAAAAGCCGGCCATCAATCGAAGCCATCAATAGAATTTAATCCCACCATTTGCGCCCACGTACGTCCTGATCTTTGGACGTTCCTGCTCTACAATGATTAACGTGGGATCCCAAGCGACACTCCAATTAGCCGTTGACCGCTTGAACGCAGTCCGGACAGAAATTGCCAAGGTCATCGTCGGGCAGGACGACGTAGTAGAAGGTGTGCTGATCTGCCTGCTGGCCGCCGGCCACGTCCTCCTGGAGGGCGTTCCGGGCTTGGGCAAGACCACGCTGCTGCGCACTCTGGCACGCGCGCTGCAGCTCAAATACTCCCGTATCCAGTTCACACCCGACCTGATGCCGGCCGACATTGTGGGCAGCATGATCATGGAGACTGGAGAGTTTGGGGGAAAGACGCTGCGTTTCCAGCACGGCCCGATCTTCGCCAACCTGGTGCTGGCCGATGAAATCAATCGGGCCACGCCGAAGACACAGTCCGCGCTGCTCGAAGCCATGCAGGAGCGCACGGTCACCAGCGGCACCACCACGCACCATCTGGAATCGCCCTTTCTGGTAATGGCCACGCAGAATCCCATCGAAATGGAAGGCACGTATCCATTGCCCGAAGCGCAACTGGACCGGTTCCTGATGAAGATCCTGGTGACATATCCAAGCCGCGAGGAGCTGGGCCGCATCGTGGAGCGCACCATCCAGCGTGAAGAACAGATCCCGGAGGCGGTGATGGACCGGGACGCCATTCTGCAAGTCCGTTCCGTGTGCCGCGAGGTGCTGGCGGCGCCGCACGTCCGGGAATACGCTATCCAGATGGTGATGGCTACCCAGCCGGACCAGAAGGAGGCGCACGAACTGGCTAAGAAGTATGTCCGCTACGGCAGCTCGCCGCGCGGCGCGCAGGCGCTGGTGGAGTGCGGGCGCGTGCATGCGCTGATGCGCGGGCGTTTTCACCTGGCCATTGAGGATGTGCTCCATGTGGCGCCCTCGGTGCTGCGCCACCGGATCATTCTCAACTTCGACGCCCACGCCGACGGCCAGACGCCGGAAACCATCCTCCAGGCGGTGATCAAGAGCGTAACCGCACAGGCTTCGGTCGCGTAGGAACCATATGGCGTCCGCCCCGCTGCTGGACCGCGAGTTTCTCGAAAAACTCGAACGGCTCACCATTCATTGGCAGAAATCCTTCGCCGGCCTGGTGGGCGGGCATAACCGGTCGCGCTTCCCCGGCGCGGGGCAGGAATTCCTCGACCACCGGAATTTCCACCATGGAGACGACCTGCGGTCGGTGAACTGGCGCGCCTATCTGCGGCTGGAGAAGATGTTTCTGAAAATGTTCCAGGTGGAGCCGCGCGTTCCGGTTCGCCTGCTGCTGGATCTGAGCGCTTCCATGGCGGCCCACGGCGGGGAGAAATTCGAGTATGCGCGCAAACTGGCGGGCGCTCTTTGTTACGTGGGGCTGGTGCGTCTGGACACCATCGAGATTCACGGCTTCACCAACCACCTTTCCCAGCGCATTTTTTCCAGCGGCGGCCGGCACCGTTTTTCGGGCGTGACCAACAGCCTGATGGCGCTGGAGCCTGGCGGCGCCACCGATTATCTGGCGGTGGTTCGGGACTTCATCGGCAGCTATTCGCAGCGCGGGCTGGTGATCGTAATCTCCGATTTTTTGGACGATAACGGCTGCGAGCGCGCTCTACAGTACCTGACCGATTTCGGCCACGAGCTGATGCTGCTGCAGATTTGGGCCGAGGAGGACCGCACGCCTCCCTGGGTGGGCGAGTTGGAATTACGCGATGCCGAAACCGGCGCCGGGGTGAAGCTGGATTTTGACCAGTCCGCGCGCGAACGCTACACCCGCGCCTTTGACGAATACTGCGCCGGCATTCAGACGATGGCGGTGCGCAGCAACGGCCGGTATGCCGGCATCGCTACGTCCCAGTCGCTGGAGTCGGTGATTTTTGGCGATCTGATCCGGGTAAGGGGGATAGCTTGAACGGGGGCCAGGGGCCGGTGGCCGGAAGAACGGTGGCCGGTGGCCGGTGGCCGGTGGCCGGTTATTGGATCTCGCGCCCGTGGTTCAGTGTTTTCAGGCCCGACGTGAGAGGGCTTTCGAGTTTGAGCGAGAGGCCGAAGCACCGGCCGCTGGCCACCGGCCACCGGCCACCATCTCTAGCACCGGCCACCGGCCACCGGCCACCGGCCACCGCATTCATATGTATTTCCTAAACCTTTCCCTCCTCCAGTTCGTGACGGTGTTTGGGTCCATATCGGCGATCTCGGTGGCGCTGTATTTGCTGGACCGGTCGCGGCGGCGGCAGGTGGTGTCCACACTGCGGTTCTGGGTGGCCGCCGAGCAGCCCACCGCTGCCGCGCGGCGGCGGCGGATTCAACAGCCTTGGTCGCTGCTGTTGCAACTGATCGGCATGGGGCTGCTGGTGCTGGCGATCGCGCAGTTGCGCGTGGGGAGTCCGGCGCTGGCGGGGCGCGACCACGTTATCGTTCTTGACACTTCGGCATGGATGTTGGCCCGTACCGGGCCCGCGCGTACCGGGTCCGAGCGTACGGGGCCAACCCGTTCCGCCAGCCGTACCCTGATGGACGTCGGGCGCGAGCGGGCGCGCCAATATCTGCGCGCGCTGCCGGCCCGCGACCGCGTGATGTTGGTGAGGGCGGACGCGCTGGCCACTCCGGCCACGGCGTTCGAACCGGACCACCGGAAAGTGGAAGCGGCAATTCAGGCTTCGGAGGCCGGGTCCACGGCGCTCAACCTGGACCAGGCGCTGGCCTTCGCGCGCCATATGCAGGGGCAGGACGGCCGCCGCGTAGGCGAGATCGCGTTCATAGGACCGGGCCGCACGGCGCCGCGCGATCCGGGCACGGCGGCGGCGCCGCCCAAAAACCTGCGCGTAATTGGGGTTCCGGACAATATCGAAAACGTCGGCTTGCGCAAGATCGGCATGCGGCGTTCTCCCACCGATAGCAACGTCTGGGAGATTTACGTCGCGGTGCACAACTATGGGACGCGCGCGCACGCGGTGACGCTGCTGCTGGATTTCGGTCCGCCCGGCAAGGCGGGCCGGGTGGCTGCAGGTTCGCGGCCCATCACGCTGCAGCCGGGGGCCGAAGTGGAGTCCTCGTTTGAATACCGGACAGTGGCGGCGGGAGTCCTGGGTGTGACCCTCACCCCGCACGACAGTTTTCCCGCCGACGACCATGTGGAACTCGAACTGACCGCGCAGCCGACGCTGGCGGTCACCGTCTATTCCAACCAGCCCGAGTTATTGCGCCCGTTACTGGCCGCCAATCCGAGGGTGACGGCGGTTTACCGCAAGCCCCGGGAATACCGGGCCAACGACCGCGCTAACGAAACGGGGCTGGTGATTCTGGACCGGTTCATTCCGCCGCAGCGCCCAACCGCCGATTCCATGTGGATCGATCCGCCGGCCACGGGTTCGCCTGTGCCGATTCGCACCACTGCCGAACAAGTGGCGTTCGCACGATGGGATTCCAGCCATCCGGCGGCCGCCGGCTTGCGGACCAGGGATTTCAAACTGGACCGGGTCTCCGTGTTCGAAGCTGGGGCCGCGGATGGCCGCATTGGTGAAGTCGAAGCAGGGCCCGTGATTGTGGCGCGGCCGGGCAAACCCAAGATTGTGGTGCTGGGCTTTCATCCAGTGCTTTCCGGCATGCGCTACGAACTGGCGACGCCGCTGCTATTCGCCAACCTGCTGCGCTGGTTTTCGCCGGAGATCTTCCGGCAGCGCGAAATCACCGGGGGCAGCGTGGGGACCGTCAAGCTGGTGATGGAGCAGGAAACGGCCCCGGCCGATGTTAAGGTGACGGGCGAAGACGGCGCGGCGGTGCCCTTCACGCTGCACGACCGCACGCTGAACTTTTTTGCCGGAACGCCGGGCAGCGTGCGGGTGGTGGCGGGGGACCGCGAGTACCAGTATTCACTGACACTGCCTGAGCTTTGGGATTCCAAATGGGAACCGCCTGCCGACGCGCACCAGGGCGTACCGCGGTTCCAGCAGATATTGGAATCGTCAAGCGATCTGTGGCCATGGCTAGCGATCGCCGGAGGGCTGGGATTGCTGGCCGAATGGCTGCTGTACGGCCGTTTCCGGCGCGGACTGGGGCGCGGGCGTACGCTCACCATGCGATCCCGGGCGCCAGACGCCGCGGAGGTGCGGCGATGAATGAGGTGCGGCGGTGAATTTCGATCATCCCTGGCTGCTTCTGTTTCTGCTGGCGCCGGTGGCTTGGGCCGCCTGGGACTGGCGCGATAGCGGACGGCACGTGGCACTGCTGCTCAAGGCCGCCTCCTTCGTGGCGATCGTCCTGGCGCTGGCCGGGCCTCACATCGTGGTCTACGAAAGCAAAGTGGCGGTGGCTATGCTGGCCGACACCTCAGCCAGTGTGACCGCCGCCGATCTGGTCAGGGAGAGCGACCTGGCCAACCAGTTAGAACGCGCCCGCGGACGCCACTGGACGCGCATCGTTCCGTTCGCCCGCGGTACCCGCCCCGCCGCCAGCGACGAACACCTGAAGAAAGCCTGGGAGCTTCACCACACGGCCGGGGCAGCCGGGCGCGGTACCGATCTGGAAGCGGCTCTCCGCGACGGGGCGGCTTCTTTGCCGGCCGGCACGGTGCCGCGCCTGCTGCTGGTTTCGGACGGCAATGAAAACCTGGGCAGCGTGGCGCGCGGCATCTGGCAGGCCCGGCAACTCGGCATTCCGGTGGACACGATTCCGCTGGCCGGCCATCCCAAACCCGGGCTGCGCCTGGAATCAGTAGCCGCGCCGGGCCAGGTCTTCAGCGGGGAGCGCTTCCCGATCGATGTGACGGTGGAAGCTCCGGGCCCCGCCCACGCCACCGTGGAACTGACCGCGGAAGGCAAGACCATTGGCAACAGCGAGGTGGAACTCACGCAGGGGACGAACCATCTGCGACTGCAGGCCAGCGTCAACGCGGTGGGGGCGATCGCGTTGGCGGGCAAGATATCCGCCGCCGGCCTGGGCGATGCGCGCTTCGAGGATTCGGTGACGCTGCGCAGCCCGCGGGTGCTGCTGGTGTCGCGGGACCCGGCCGCCAGCGAGGAGCACATTCTGCGCGCGCTGGCTGCCAATCAGTTCGAAGTACAGCAGGCGCCGGGCGGCATCCCGCCAAAGCTCGACGACTTCCAACTGATCATCATCAATAACTGGGACATGGAATCGATTCCGGCGGCGTCCAAAGCGGCGCTGGAAGATTACCAGCAGAAGGGCGGCGGGCTGATCTGGATCGCGGGGGAGCACAACACATACGTCGACAAGAAGGGCGCGCCAGAAGATCCTCTGGAGCGTTCGCTGCCGGCCAAACTGGCGCCGCCGCGGTCGCCAGAGGGCACGGCGGTGGTGTTGATCATCGACAAGTCGTCGTCGATGGAAGGCCGCAAAATCGAACTGGCGCGGCTGGCCGCCATCGGCGTGGTGGAGAATCTGCGCGCCATCGATTCGGTGGGCGTGCTGATCTTCGATAATTCTTTTCAGTGGACCGTGCCTATCCGCAAGGCCGAAGACCGCGCCTCCATCAAGCGGCTGATCTCAGGCATCACGCCCGATGGCGGCACGCAAATCGCGCCGGCGCTCACCGAGGCTTACCAGCGCATCCTTCCGCAAACCGCGGTGTACAAGCATATTGTGCTGCTGACCGACGGCATTTCCGAGGAAGGCGACAGCATGGCGCTGACCAAGGAGGCGGTGGCCAACCACGTCACCATTTCCACCGTGGGCCTGGGCCAGGACGTGAACCGGGCGTTTCTGGAGAAAGTGGCCGGCAACGCCGAGGGCAAATCGTACTTTCTGAATGACCCATCGGGGCTGGAGCAGATCCTGCTGCGCGACGTGGAGGAGCACACGGGCGTGACCGCGGTGGAGAAGACCATCACCCCGCGCGTGGTGAAGCAGGCGGAGATTCTGGACGGCGTAGGGATGGAGAACGTTCCCGTACTGCACGGTTACGTGCGGTTTCAGCCGCGCCCTACGTCCGATGTGATCCTGACCGCCGACCGCGACGACCCGCTGCTGGTGCGCTGGCAATACGGACTGGGACGCTCGGCGGTGTTCACCTCCGATGCCAAGAACCGCTGGGCCGCCAACTGGGTCACGTGGCCCGGATTCGACCATCTCTGGGCCAACATCTTCCGCGACCTGCTGCCGCACGCGCCGCCGAGCGAGACAACGGCCGATTTCGACCGCGCCAGCAATGAGCTGGTGGTGGACTATCGGCTGTCGCGCAGCGTGGAGGAACCGGGCGCAACGGGCGCGCCGATTCCCGATGTCTTCGCGTTCGGCCCCAACGGGTTTCAGGTGCCGCTCAAGGTGACGAAGGTGGCCGCCGGTCACTACCGGGGGCGGCTTGCGATCGGCCAGAACCAGGGCTTGTTCCGGGTGCGGCCGCTGGCGGAATCGCGGGCCTTCCCCGAGGTTGGCTTCTACCGGCAGGAAGACGAGATGCAGGAATACGGCAACAACGAGCAGCTACTACGCCAGATTGCGGCCTCGACGGGCGGCCGCTACAATCCCCGGCCGGCCGATGTTTTCGATGCCGCGGGCCGCACGATTCGGACCACCATGGAGTTGTGGCCGGGCCTGCTGGCGCTGGCGCTGTTGCTGAACCTGGTGGAACTGGTGCTGCGGAAGTGGAAGGGACTGCTGGAGGCGCTGCACTTGAGGGAGCAGACGGCGGGGGCGTAGGGGGACGGGGGCGAGCATAGGCGTCAGATTGACGGCGTCGCCCAAGTGACGCTTGGCTCGGGTGCCCCCGTTGGTTGCCGCTTCCCAGTTTCGGGTCCGCGAGCGGCACAGGTGCGGTATGGCGGCGATCCGGCCACCTGAAATGCGATCCCCTGACGCAAGCGCGTTTATCGGGAGTAATCGCTGCGGCCCCCTGTTCAAACCTTTCTCGGAGTAGCGCGTGATCACAAAATTAACCCCGCAAAGGCATCACTTCGACGACACGGCGACAAACCGTCAACATGGATTTGTCAAAGCTACCGCCTCTCAAGACAATTGTCCCAGGTCCCGGAACATGAGGAAACGTGCAATCCTTTCTCGAAGTCGGCGTCCCTTTGGAGTTCACACTCTAAACAACCGTCGATGGCTTTCAGTGGATGGGGAACCGGGACCTAATTGCAATCGGGCGTGCTTCTTACCAGTAAAGGCGCAAAGCAAGTTGAATTTGTCTTGATGTCGTCGCTGTCGAGGTAATCACCCCGGCTGTCGCGAGGGGGGCGCCCGTGTTGTTGTAAAGTGAATTGTTCGGCAACGGCGGTTCGAAATTGGTTCGGTTGGTCAGGTTGAACACCTCGGCGCGGAACTGGATGCTGGCTGTCTCCGAAAACAACTTCACCGGGAAACTGCGATGTACCGAGTAATCCAGTTCAACGAGCCCAGGCCCCATGAGGGAGTTCCGGCCTGCATTCCCCAAAAGATTGTTAGGGGCCGGAAAGCTGTAGCAAGCCAGATTGATGTATCGTGAGGGATCGCCGGGGTTCGTGAGATGGGTACACGCTGAGCCGACTACCCGGTTCGGGACATCATAGCTACCCGAACTGTTCTCACCCACGGCATCCCCCGAAATCAGAGGCGTGAACGGCAGTCCGTCGCTTACAGTGAAAATACCAGACATTTCCCATCCGTTAGCCAACAGTTTCAAGAATCGCGGAGTTTTGGTGAGTTTGGGCACTGCCCACAACCCATAAATCACAGCCACGCGACCGACATTAAAGTCCGAAGGTCCGCGGTTGAGATGGCGATTGACGAACAGCGTGGAGGTAGAGTTCTGGAACTGGGTCGGAAAGACGCTGGACGAGTACCCATCGATACTCTTCTCCCATGTAAACGATCCTTGCACCTGGAAGCCCTTGCTGAGTTTCTTCTGCAACCGAATCTGTAGAGAGTTATAGTTCGAGCTATCACCCCAGGTGAGTTGGCGGATCGCCCCAACATTCGGATTCAACCTCGTTCCGCTCCCCACCGGCGACGGGAACAAGTAGCCCTGCGCCGTGTAAGTCGGTAGCACGATGTCGGCATCGTTGGAGACGCTGAACATGTGGACCCCGCGGGAACCCGCATAGGCGATCAACAGCGCGAGATTTGAGTTGAGCGACCGCACGACGCTCGCATTCCATTGCATCACATAGTTGCGCGGCGGATTGTATTGTATACTCGCTTCGCGCACTGGCGCGCTGGAAACGTTCAACTTCAGAATGCTCTGGTATCCTCCCAGGGGAAAAGAGCCGGAAGGAGGGTTGATCAGCGTCACAAGGCTGGCAAACGGCCCACTATACGCTTCAAGCATGCTGAATTCGTAGGTCAGCGGAAGTACATCGAATACACCGAACCCGACTCGGACGGAAGTCTTTCCGTTCTTGAATGGATCCAAGGCCAGGCCTAAGCGCGTCTCGAAGTTTAGCCGGGTTGGATTCCGAAAAAGCGGCTTGCCGACATTCAGATCAGTGCTATAGATGTCGCGCAAGTTCGACACGAGGCCATTCACTTCGGTAGGCACCGAGACGGTCTCATAGCGCAGGCCCGCGTCGAATGTGAGATTCGGTTTCAATCGAACGTTGTTCTGGAAATATGAGCCGAAGAGGTTCTGCCTGAAGCCTCGCTCCGGAAAGCCCGTCCCCGCCAGTGTCCCTTGCTGGGCGGCATAGAAGACGTCCGCAAAGAACTCAGCCAGTTTTTGATTTGTCAGGAAGTCAGTCAATGTGGAAAAGTCATACTCTCCGTTAGGCTCGGCCGCGACCTGTGTGTTGTAGCGGTAGCGAATGTATTCGGCGCCGATTCTGATGAGGGATCTCCCCTTCTGAATACTGAGATCGTCATGGCACTGCAGATTCGTAAACCAGAAACTCGTGGTCGCGAGACCATCCTTCCCGCCTGCAAATCTGGTAAGGCCTGGAACCGAGAGAGCCGGTGCGTCTCGTCCCGGGAAGATTCCCAGACTTGGATCAGAGGCTGCAGAATTATTACCGGGCGATGTGGACAGACTCTGCGCAGTCACGCGATTCATGCCGATTCGAAAGACATTGATAATTTGCGCATCAAAGATATGAGCTTCACTTAGGGATGCGCTGTTCCGCCAGAGGCGATTATTGGCGAAAATCGCATTCAGTTGGTCCGGTGACTCCGTCTGACCTTGATCGGCGGACCATGACATAGCCAAGCTGTCCTTCGCCGAAATCAGATGGTCGGCCCTCGCCAGGCCGAAATTCTCGGCGGCCGGACTTTTCGCGCTGAAGATGTACTGGCCGGTATCGCCGCTGCCGAGCAAAGGCCCGTTGGAAAGCGGCCACAAGGCAAGATAGGGAACAATGGCCGGACTGATGGAGATCTTTCCCGTTGAGACATCGCCGGCACGGGCCGCTGCGGACGGCACTGTGGCAATCGATGTATTGGTCAATGCCTGCCGTAGGCCCTCGTAGTTAAAGAAGAAGAAGGTCTTATCTCGCCGAATTGGCCCGCCGGCGGCCGCTCCGAATTGATTCCGGCGAAAAGGCGGCTTCGGCCCATCGAAGAAGTTGCGCGCGTCGAGTTTGTCGTTCCGCAGAAATTCGTACGCATCCCCGTGGAGCGCATTGGTACCGGATCGAGACAGCGCATTGACTACACCTCCGGACGCACCGCCGTAGCTGGCATCGTAGTTGTTCGTCAGCACCGAGAACTCTTGTATGGCATCGGCGCCGAGTGCAAGCCCGAGCGCACTGCCCGGAACGCCGTTCGTGTAGTCGTTCAGGCTGAGACCGTCAAGAAAATAGTTGTTCTGCGTAGGACGCCCGCCCCCGATGCTCACTGCCGAACCGAAACCGCGGCTACCGCGGTTTGACGAACTTCCGTTGAGAGAGTTCTGTGTGCGGATCGCTGACACACCCGGTTGAAGCAGCGCTAACTGGGTCCAATCCCGACCATTTAAAGGCAGTTCCCGGAGCGTGCTTGCGGCCTCTACACCGCTCAGAGCCGAACTCTCCAGGTCCACGCCGGCTGGTTCCCCCCGCACGTCGATACTCGATTGGAGTTGTGAGGGGCCGAGGGTGCAGTCCATAACCCTTTCCGAACCGATGGTCAATTCGATGCCCGTCCGGTGATGGACCGCAAAGTTCAGGGCTATGACGGTCATTTCGTAGGTTGAAGGCGGCAAGTCGAGGAAGCTGTAGGTACCAGCGTTATCGGATCGTGTGGAACGCTGGGTTCCGGTGGCAAGATTCTTGACCGTTACAACAGCATTGGGAATTGCGGCTTCGGTCGCGTCACGAATGGTGCCTCGAAGGGTTGCGAACGTAGTCTGGGCACAAATGAGGTTGCCCGCGACCACGAAGATCACAAGAAAGGTGCAGACCATCAGATACCAGGGTTTCACAGTGGTAGTATAGGCAAAATAGCCGCACAGTTTTCGCTCGTCGGGGCGAACTCAGTTTGCGAGGCCAAGAACTTGCGAAGGCGATTCGGTCACCTCAGTTTCGCGTGGTGGATTGCCGGGGTTGCGTGCGTTCCGTTTATCCCCACTCCGCTGTCGGCGTTGAATCCTGCGTATCAAATCTCCCAATACGTTCATACGTCATGGAGGAACGATGCCGGCGTCCAGGCGGTACGCCGGCTCAAGCAGACTCCGGACGGCTATCTCTGGCTGGCCACCCGCACCGGCCTCCTGCGCTTCGATGGGGTCCGATTTTCGGCTTTCAAGGCTGGGGCTGAAGAGGGCCTGGAAAGCAGCACGATGCAGGACCTGGTGGTAGATCCGGACGGCTCCATCTGGATTGCCACGCTTGGCGGCGGGTTGTCCCACTATGTGGCCGGCAAGTTCCACACCTACACAGTAAAAGATGGCCTACCAGCCGACGACATCAATTCACTGTATCGGGACTCGCGCGGCACTCTCTGGGTGGGAACGCGCGGCGGGGGGATCGCTCGAATGGTCGGCGGCCAATTCGAGAAAGTGGCTCTTGCAATTCCTCCGAGCAGTCCCATCTCTGCGTTTGCTGAGGGGCCGGACGATTCGCTCTGGTTTTCAACGGCCCGCTCTGGCGTCTTTCGGCTGCAAAAAAATGTAACCCTCACGTCCTTCACAGTAAAAGATGGACTTCCGGACAACCGCGTCACGGCCCTTTACCGCGATCGTTCAGGAATTATTTGGACAGCCGGCTGGAAAGGGATTAGTTCCTGGAACGGAACCCGGTTCGTCGGGTATACAGCCCTCAATCGAGTGGTGAGCTATGCCATCTCCTGCACTCAGGATCGCGACGGAAACTTCTGGGTCGCATCGTCTTCTGGTGTGTATCGGGCGCATGGCGGCGAGGTGACCAGGATGGGTCGCAGCCAGGGTCTCAGCGGAGATTTCGTCTCCGACGTCTTTGAAGATCGGGAAGGGAATCTCTGGGCAGGCACTCGCGGCGGTTTAGATCGATTGCGGGATGGCCCGATCCGTATCTTCGCCGACCCGCAAGGCAATGGGCATCCTATCGTCGCTGGCAACCGGAGTGTGTGGACGGTGTCAAACCGGCAGGTCAGCCAGTTTGCCGCCAACGCCATCCGGGCCTGGCCAAATTCTCTCCCCACAGGCAGCACTCCAATCTCTCTGTTGGCGAGGTCTGACGCGAACTTTTTAATCGGCTTCGATCACGGAGTCATAAGTTGGACCAGCGCGCACTCCGATTCCGTAACAGAATTGTCAGGCGTGGACGTGCGCTCCCTGCTCCAAGCGCATGACGGAAGCATTTGGATCGGCACTGCAAATCGGGGGCTGCTCCGCTGGAAACCGTCCGCAGGAGAGCGGACTGTGATGCAGACCGGCGTTCCTGACAAACTTATTAGCACCCTCGCCGAGGATCGTACTGGAGCTATGTGGGCCGGCAGCAACAACGGCGCGGGTCTCTATCGTTTAACCGGCGGACGTGTCCAGCACTTCGGCAGCGACGAAGGGTTTCGATCCTCCGATGTCTATACACTCTTTGTGGATGGAAGGGGCGAGCTGTGGATCGGTTCCACGATCGGCCTGAGTTGGTTTCAGGACGGCCGTATTCGCACGGCGAACTCTCAACAGGGCTTGCCGGCCGATCAGGTTTTCGCAATTCTCGACGATTCTTACGACCGGCTCTGGGTCCTCGGATTCGGCGGTGTTGCGGCGATCGATAAGAAGAGCCTCATGGAATGGGCCTCGGGACGGCGCTCGAAACTCAACCCGATTGTCTATCGAAACTCCGGGGGGGTTCAACTTCGCGGAACCGACACCGTCTTCCCGAATGCTGTACGGAGTACCGACGGCCATTTGTGGTTCTCGACCGCGGATGGATTTCTCGAAGTGATCGTGGCCGACCCCGCCACCCGAAAGGCCACCCACGTCCCGGTTCTCCTGGAAGACGTCATTATCGATCGCATTTCTCATGCAGCGACTGGCGCTATCCGAATCCCCCCGGGGTCGCGCTCCATTGAAATCCGCTATACCGCGCTCACACTGTCGGATCCGGAAGCCGTTCGATTCCGCTACCGGCTGGAAGGATTCGACGATGGCTGGGTCGACGCGGATACACGCCGGGTCGCGTTCTACAACAATCTGAAACCCGGTGATTACAAGTTCCGCGTTGCGGCAAGCGCTGATGGGGAACGATGGCAGGAAGCGTCCACGCTGGCAGTGGACCAACTCCCGTACTTTTACCAGACCAACTGGTTTTTGACGCTTGTGTCGGCGGCAGGGTTCTCGTTGGTCTATTTTCTGTATCGCCTTCGACTCCAGCAGACTGTAAATCGCGTACAAGCCGCTTTTCAGGAACGAATGCAGGAGCGCACCCGCATCGCTCGCGATTTGCACGATACCCTGTTGCAGAGTTTTCAAGGCACAATGATGAAGTTCGGGGCCTTGTCGTACTTGCTTCCGGATCACTCGGAAGCCAAGGAGAAACTGGAGAGCTGCATCGAGCAAGCCCGCGCGGCGGTCGCTGAATGCCGGGATGCCGTGCAGGGGCTGCGTTCCTCCACAGTGGTGTCCAACGACCTTGCGCGGGCGATCACTACGTTCGCTGGAGGACTCGCGGCCGATCAACCCGAGCAGACTCGTCCCGAGTTTCGTGTGCACGTCGAAGGAAAGTCCAGGGACCTGCCTCCACTGGTCCGGGACGAAGTCTATCGTATTGCCTGTGAGTCGCTGCGCAATTCGTTTCGCCATTCACGGGCGCGGCGGATCGAAGTGGGATTCTGGTATGACTCGCGACAGTTCCGGTTACGCGTCGTGGACAACGGAATCGGAATCGACCCGGCGGTTTTGAGCGTCGGCGGACGTGCGGGACACCACGGCCTGCCGGGCATCAGCGAACGAGCCCAACTAGCAGGGGGGAAGATATCCGTCTGGAGCCAACACAATTCCGGCACGGAGATTGAGCTGGCCATTCCCGCTGCGATCGCCTACCTGAAGTCGTCGCCCCGGGGCATGGTCGGCGTCGCTGGTAAGGAAAAGATGAATCATCGAGCTGAACGGCAATAATCTCTTGAGCACCCCAGGCCGAAAATCACAAGCGTTCATTGTGCCAAACGCGGCGACTCATCCAAGCGAGGCCGGTCATCAGCGGCCGAACGCCAAGTGTCAAGGTGGCTTTGGGGTCATAACAACCTCCGTGCGTCAAATTCGAACCAATGTTGTGGGCAATCTCGCGCCGCCGCAGTAAAGCCCTGTCAACGACGGCGAGTATCAATCGAAATCAGCAAGGCCGCCCAAAAGGTTCATCCCGAAGCGCACATCGTGGGTCGCAGGGGATATGTTGTACCCAGGTAGGATGTAACATTTTGGTTTCTAGCCGATTCCGTTTCGACTGGTCTCCCAATGCGTGTCAGGCACAGGTGCGCCGTCATCCGCCACTCGGACAAGGCTTCGGATTACTCCCCGCAAGTCGGCTTGGCGACGGTAATGAGCCGAGTCGTGGGAAGCCGACGAAGAACCAGCGAACCCGCTGAAAGGAGCCAAAGGAACGCGAAGTCCTTGGAGGAAGTCAGCCCTGCGCACACTGGCCGGGGAGGTGGTCTCTCAGAAGGCCGTTTCGGACCAATAACGAGGTCACCGGGGGTGGGATTGATCTGAGCTTTAACGAGTGGCCGATCCGCTCGGAGCGCTGTTTGCCTGGAGAGTGGAGTCGCCGGCAGATCCGCGGGTTGGTTTTCGCACGGGACAGATTCGGTTGATCAGACCAGCACGCCTCTTTCTACAAGGAGATCGACGAAGGATCCGAGATGTGTCGACGGGCGGCGCGACTTCATGGTCACGGCATACCATTTCCGGTGGAAGCCGCGGCGGCCCAGTGGAAGCACCTTGAGGGTCGCGGCGTTCAGGTGACGGGCGATCGCCCAACGCGCAAGGATTGCGATCCCCAGATTCGCCTTGACCATTTCGACGATGGCCTCGGTGAGATCCACGCGCGAAATCCGCGTGGGAGTGACGCCGGCGGGATGCAGGAATTGCTTGTAAATACCAAGTTGCTGAAGGGGCAGGGAGTACGTAATGAGCCGCTCGGCGACGAAATCCTGAGGACTCAGACTGCGCCGCGGCGCCAGGTGATGTTCGGGACTGAGGATCGCGACCATTTCGTCTTCGAAGAGCGGGCGGCTGGTGATCGCCGCCTGAGTGGGCAGGTCGGAGACGATGGCGAGATCTAGTTCGCCCGCGAGAAGCGCTTCGATGGGGCGGCGCGTAGCCTCGACGACGATCTCCACTTCCACACGCGGGAAGCTCGCCTGGAACGCTTTGAGCCGCGACGGAAGCCAATGGTAGCAGGTGTAGCACTCGGTGGAGATGCGCAGCGTGCCCTGAGCTTCGGATTCGGCGGCAGTCACGGACTCGAGCGCTTCACGGACCATGGGCAACACCGATCGCGCGCAATCCAGGAGTTTTTCGCCGGCCGGGGTCAGGATCATGCCGCGGGGCACTCGCCGGAAGAGACTGATTCCAAGCGCTTCCTCGAGACCGGCGAGCTGGTGGCTCAACGCCGATTGTGTCATGTAGAGGTGCGCGGCGGCACGGGTCATGGCGCCTTCGGTGGCGATGGTTTCCACCAGCTTCAGATGACGAATTTCGAGTTCCATATCAACCATTATTATTCCGCATGGTTGCTATGTACACAATTAATTTGACTCATGGCGTATGCTGGGCGCACGATCATTGCTTGCGGCTTCCCCGGTGAAGCGGAGGTGTCATTTATGAACCACCTGCGATACGCTTTTCGTGCTCTCTGGAAAGACCCCGGCTTTACGATCCCCGCCGTCCTGGCATTGGCGCTGAGCATCGGCGCCAACACCAGCGTGTTCACGGTAGTGAAGTCCGTGCTGCTGGAACCGCTGGCGCTGCGGCGGCCCGAGCAACTGGCGGCCTTGTACCAAATCCGTCCGGATGGACAGAAATGGCCTTTCAATATTCCGTTTTACCGGGATGTGCGCGAGCGGAACCGCGTCTTCGAGGACGTCTCCGCGCAAGGATTCTGGAACGCAAACCTGACCGGCGAAGCCAATCCGGAGCGCCTGCTGGGCGTGCGCGCCTCCGGCAACTTCTTCACCATGCTGGGCGTGGAGGCGGCGGTGGGCCGCACGATCGTGCCGGAGGACGCCCGGCCGGAGAATCCCAAGGTGGTGGTCTTCACGTGGAAGCTGTGGCAGCGGCGCTACGGAGGGCGCCGGGACGTGGTCGGCAGCATGGTGCGACTCAACGGCGAGCCCTACACCGTGGTAGGCGTGCTGCCGCAGAGCTTCACTTTCCGCAGTGTAGCGAACGAGTTCGCGGTGCCGCTTGTGATCGAGACCGACCCCTTCCGCGACGCACGTCGCTCCACGGCGTTTCTTCGCGTCTTCGCCCGGTTGAAGCCGGGTGTCAGCGCGGCGCAGGCGAGCGGCGACCTGGACCGAATCGCGGCGGACCTGCGGCGCGAGTATCCAACTTTTACGGCAGGCATGGTGACGATCGTACCCGTTTCGATGCGGGAAGATCTGACAGGTCCGAGCCGGCAGACGCTGTTAACGCTGATGTTCGCGGTCGTGCTGGTGCTGCTGATTGCGTGCGCCAACGTCTCCAGCCTGCTGGTGGCGAAAGCGTCGGCGCGGCGGCAAGAGATGGCAATCCGCGCCGCTTTGGGCGGAACGCGCTGGCAGATGGCGCGACAACTGCTGATCGAGAGCGTTGTGTTGAGCCTGGGGGGCGGCTTACTCGGCATGGTTCTGGGGGCGTGGGGCGTACCGCTGTTGCTTGCGCTGAGTCCCGTGGAGTTGCCGCGGGCGCAAGAGGTGCGGCTGGATTCCACCGTGCTCGCCTGTGCTCTGGGCGCGACATCGATCTGCGGGCTGCTGCTGGGGGTGTTTCCTGCGTGGCAAGCGAGCCATGGCAATCTCGCCGATTCATTGCGCGGCGAGGGACGAGCCAGCACAGCGACGCGATCGCGCAGCAATCTGCGCAGGTTGCTGGTAGTGCTGGAGGTCGCGTTTTCGCTGGTGCTGCTCACGGGCGCGGGGCTAATGCTGAAGAGCTTCCACCGGTTGATAACGCTGAATCCGGGGTTTCAACCGGAGGGTCTGCTCACCCTGCGCCTGGCGCTGCCTTCCACGCGATACCGCACGCCGGAGTCGATCGCGGTGTTTCACGACAAGCTGTACGCGCGAATCCGGTCGATGGGGGGCGTGAGCGAGGTGGGCGCTACGTCGATTCTGCCCCTGAGCGGGCCGATCGCGAGCAGCGACTTCACGATCGTGGGGCAGCCCCCAGCCACTGAAAAAGAAAAGCCCACTGCACAATATCGCATGATCGATGGGTCCTTTTTCCGTGCAATGGGCGTGCCGATGATGCGCGGGCGCGAATTCACGGATCGCGACGGCCAGAACCAAACTCACGTGGCGATCATTTCCGAAGCGCTGGCCAAGCTTTACTGGAAGGATCGCGACCCGGTGGGTACGCACATCCTGTTGGAAGACAACCCGGACGGACCGCGGGAAGTCGAAGTAGTGGGCGTGGCGGCGAGCATGCGGGAATCGGCGCTGGATGAACCCGCCACTCCGTGCGTCTATGTGCCTATCTGGCAGCTTCGGCCCCAGTTGGCGCGATTCCTAGCCAGCAATTTCTTCTGGACGGTGCGAACGAAGGGCTTGACCGGTGGGCAACTGCGCCAGCAGGTCGCGGCGGTAGACGCGGATGTGGCGGTGGCCGAATCCACTATGAACCAGTACATGGAGAAAGCGCTGGGGCGCCAGCGATTCAGTCTGCGGATCATGGGGGCGTTCGCGCTGGCGGGGATACTGCTGGCGGGGAGTGGGCTTTACGCGCTGATCGCCTACTCGACCAGACACCGGACGCGCGAGATGGGAATCCGTCTGGCGATGGGAGCCCAGTTACTCAACGTAACGGTGCTGGTGGTGCGGCAGGCTCTGGAATTGGCGGTCGCAGGGGTGATCCTCGGAGTAGTGGGTGCGTGGGCAGGAGCCCGGCTCATCGCGCCGCTTCTGTTCGAAGTCAGCCCGCACGATGCCTGGACGCTGATCGCCGCGGGGGTTGCCATGGTGGCGGTTGCGGCGGTCGCGGCTTTTGTGCCGGCCCGGCGAGTGGGACGCGTGGATCTGGCGACGGCATTGAGGAGCGAGTGACGAATTCCGATTGTGCCAAACGGAATTCTCAACCGTGTGAGCCGCGCCGTCGGTTCGGCCAAATGAAGAACGCCAGACATCTAATCGGTTGAGAGTTCCCCCGGCTCTGCCGGAGGATGGTTACTGCGGGTCAGAGATCCAATTCCGATAAGCTCCGGTCGCATCACACGCCACTCGGAGAGAGCGGCTCCCGCGGCTATCGCGCACCAAATGGTTAGCGGCCGAACACGAGCCCGCGACGGGATCTCGCGAACCGAAGTCGTCTTGGCTACGGCTTTGTTTTGACGCCTATAGTACAGGCGAGGGGTGCTCCGCCCGCAGTGAATCCCGCTATGCTTGTAGTCAGACGCGATGTCTTTGGTGTTTGAATGGCACCCACGGAAGGCACAAGCCAACATCCGGAAGCACAATGTGAGCTTTGCCGAGGCGGTTTTGGTGTTCAGCGATCCACTGGCGCGCATCTTCTTGGACGAAGAACACTCCGCCGACGAGCAGCGCGAGATCATCATCGGCCATTCGACGGCCCGGCGGCTATTGTTGGTCAGTTTTGCGGAGCAAGGGAGCGAGCGCGTTGGGATCATCAGCGCCCGGCCGGTCACAAAGAGGGAGCGTCAAGATTATGAAGAGTACACCACAAACTAAGGTCAAGCCGAAACGGGCCGATGCACTTCGGCCCCAGTACCGTTTCGATTACGCAACCTCCAAGCCGAATCGATTCGCGGAGCGGGTAACCCCTGGAGCGGTGGCCGTGTTGCTGGACCCTGACGTGGCCCGGGTTTTCAAGAATGCAGAATCGGTGAACGCCGTGTTGCGGGCATTGATGACGACAATGCCGGGCCGCCGCGCTCCTGGGAATCGCTGAATTCATTATGCTGATTGCGGCGCTTCAACGGACCCCAAGAAACTGACCTCCGATGTGATCTTGACCGCCGACCGCGACGACCCGCTGCTGGTACGCTGGCAATACGGACTGGGACGCCCGGCCGTGTGTCCTGTGCGGCGCCTGCGGCCGTTCATCCGAGGACTACCAGTTGTTGTGCAGTTGCCGGCATCGCGTCGTAGGTTCTTCCATCCAGGCTGCGGCCGGTGCGCTTCTTCTGAACGCCGCCCCACTGCTTGAAGAAAAACGGGACGTGGGCGTTATCGCACTGCTCAAGTATCTCGCTCACCCATTCCTTCAGCATGGGCCTGGCGCCCGGACCCGATTCTCCACCCACAATCACCCAGTCGATGTTCCGAAGATCCAGCGTTCCTAATGGACCAAGCACCGGTTCCAAAGACAGGAATTTGACGGCGGCATTGGTTCTTCTCAAATGGTCGATCCTCGTCTTGAACGGTGCGCTTTCCACGCTCACCCCCATCCAGACGTTGGGCGGCCAGTCGAGTTCCTCATGCAAAGCCAGCAGTCTGCCGGAGCGTTTGGTGAGCACCTGGAACTGGTGCCAGTGCGCGCGCCGCATGGTTGAGAAGACCTGCCGGATGTAAGTCAAGGGCACATCCTGATGGAACAGATCGCTCATGGAGTTGACGAAAATCCGTTGCGGCTTCTTCCAGCGAAGCGGCAGTTCCAGTGTGTCTGGATGGACGGTGAGCTGGAACCCGTTGGCGTATTTCTTTTGGCCCATTGCCTTCAACCGCAGAGCCAATCTCTCCGCGTAGCAGTGATCGCAGCCAGGGCTAATCGCGTCACACCCGGTGGATGGGTTCCACGTAGACTCGGTCCACTCAATTGTCGTGACGGCCATTTGGGCTCCTCATTTCTGACGGGTGAGTCTCCCGCTCTCAGTCCCGCATCTCTACTCGAAAACGATCCGGCACAGTTGTATGATATCGAGATCGGCCGTCACCCGCATAAGCACGACTAAGGTCACGCCGAAACGGTCCGATGGGCTCCGGCCGAAATACCGTTTCGAGTACGCAAACTCCAAGCCGAATCGACTCGCCGAGCGAGTACATCGCGGAGCGCCGGCCGTGTTGCCAGACCCTGACGTGGCGCGCGCCTTTAAGAATGCGGAATCAGTGAACGCAGTGTGGCTTGCCCTCATGAGGACTATGCCATCGCCCCGGCAGGCGGATTGCCAATCCGCCGCAGGTTCACAACCTGCCCCACAGAAGCCCGCTAGCGCGGGCGTGTTAAACTATCAAACAGTTATGGCAATTCCGAATGTAAAGCGGTTCCGGCCCTTCTGCCCAACCTGCAATGACAATTTTACGCTGATGGTCGTCCTGCCCCAAAAGGCGGACGTGAACAAGTACCTGGCGGACGCGGTGGCGCGCCACGATCATAAAGGATTCCAGGAAGCCAAGACGCTGCACGTCAAGGTGCGCGTCGGTCAGCAGAAACAGAAGAAGGCGAAGTAGGTTCTGTTTAGGAAGGCCGGACAGGCCGCCAAACTAGACAGACCACCGAAGGCGATGGTCTGTCCTACATTACAGCCTTGCCTGCAGGCTCCGCAACGCCCGCAATCCCTCTTGAGCCACTTCGCCGTCGGCGTCGTTGCTGAGCTTCTGCAGCACGGCGACGCTGTCCTTGTCGCCGCTTCGTGCCAGCACCCGCGCCAAGCCGATCTTTTCGTCTTTCGTGCCAGCTTGCGCGGCTCCGACGATTGACTTGCGAACCTGGTCATCGCGCGCCAGTTCCACCAGAAACGGCTGCGCTTCGCCCTTGTACGCGGCTGAATTCAGGTTGTCGATCAGGTAGCGGAGCGGGCTGAACTCGCTCAATTCGGACTTGCCGAGCATCACCTGAGCGAAAGCCAGGGAGAGGCGCGGCGGCGTCTTTCCTTCATCCTGCCAGGCCTTCTCCAGCATGGGCAGGTCGGCCGGGTTGCGCAGGCGCGCGAAGCCTTCAGCCGCGGCGGCGCGCAGTTTTTCGTCCTTATCCTGCAGGTACGTCGTGTAAACCGGGCGGCTGTTGTCGGTGGGCAGCATGGCCATGGCCGTCAGGGCGGCGCGCCGCACCTTGATATCCTTGGCGCGGTTGAGCGTCTCAGTCAGGTCGGGCACGGCTTCTTTATTGCGCAACAAGCCGGTGGTTTCGATGGCCGCAATCCGCACCTTCAGGTTAAGATCGTGGAGCAGGAACACGATCTGCGGGCCGGCCGATTCGTCGCGAATCTTCTGCAGAGCCACCAACGATTCGTACAGCAGGCCGGTATCCTTCGAGCGCAAGGCCTGCACCAGATCGGGGACCGCGGCCTGGCCGCGCAGCACGCCCACGGCGCGGGCGGCATTCGCGCGCACGTCCATGGCGCCACCGCCCCGGACCAGGGCGCCCAGGGCCGAGATCACATCGGGCCGCACCGTGATGAAGGGGTCGATCACCTGGTCGTTGGTGTCGGTGAATTTACTCTTGATGTTGGAACCCACGCGCCGCACGGACGCGGCGAAGCCCGTTTGAACATAGCCCGGCAGGAAGAAATTCACCAGGCCATCGGTAGCGCGCATCTGGACTTCCGGTTCGTTGTCATGGGTAGCCAGGATCAGCGGATCCAGGCTACGCAGCGTACCGATTTCGGCGATCTGTTTCACGGCCTCAATGCGGACGTCGGTGCTGGGGTCCTTGAGAAGCTCAACCAGCCGGGGAAGGGCCCCGGAGCCACCCTTGCCGATCTCCCGAACGTCCTTGGGGCGGACATCCTGGGCGGGCAGAATGGCAACGCAAAAGAGAAGTAGAACGGCTCCGCGATAAGGGCGCATATTGTCATTATCGCGGAGCCGCACATGGTTTGCCTATCGATTGTTTGCCTATCGAATGGTTACGGCGACGCCCAGAAGCGAACTTCCCGAGCTGGTCCTGATGCTGATGTTGTTCGTGGCATCCGGAGGACGCGCCGAATTGGTCAGCAACAGGCTAAAGCTTCCATTGTTGGACACGATTGTGGTGCCCAGGATTTTCGCCGCGTTAATAGTGTTGCCGATGCAGACGGTGACGGTTTCACCCGTTAGAGGGGCATTGGTGGAACCATCGATGCGCCAGCTAGCGCCGGCGGCCGTGAACTGCACCCGGGACGTGGTGACGGCTTCCGCGACTTGCACGGTTACCTTGGCCGTATTGGACAGACGTCCCTGGTCATCCGAAAAGCGGTAAGTGAACGTTACCGATCCAGCCAATCCAGCCGGCGGCGTATATGTAATGACGCCAGTCGCCGGGTTGACCGCCGCCGAGCCGTTTGCCGGCGCTGCGACCACCGTGACGGAAGCGGGGTTGATGTTGTTTCCCGTGTCGTTGGCGAGCACGTTGATGTCAACCGCGGTCGCCACGGGGGTGGATGCCGAATCGTTGACCGCCACAGGCGCGTTGGTGGCGGCGCCGATGGTTATCGTAACGGTCGCCGGCTTCGAAACTCCACCGAAGATGTCCGCTACCGTGTACGTGAAGGTGGTGCTGGCCGTGCCCGTGAAGACGATCGTTCCATTTCCATTGGGGTTCACGGTAGCCGTACCGCTGGCCGGCTGAGACAGAATGGCGACACTGGCCGGGTTGATCGGGCTGTCCGGATCGGTGTCGTTGGCCAGGACGTTGATGGTGACCGGCTGCCCGGCGATGGCGGTGGCGGTGTCGTTATTGGCGGTGGGCGGAATACTGCCGACCACCACGGTAACGATCCCCGCGTTGGATACGCCCCCCAGGTTATCGCTCACCCGATATTGGAAGGTGACCGTCCCGGCGAAGAGGGCGGCCGATCTGTAGGTGATGGTGCCATTCAGGTTGTTGACGGCGGTTCCATTTGCCGGCTGCGTGAGCAGCGCAACCGTGGCCTGCGCAATGGTTCCGTCCGGATCGGTGTCATTCGCAGTGACATTGATGACGACCGGCACGCCGGTGGTGGTGGCGGCGGAATCGGGATTGGCGGTCGGCAGTTGGTTGGTGATCGACACCAGAACGGTAGCGATGTTTGAGACGGCGCCGAGGTTGTCCCGCACCGTGTAGGTAAAGGTGTCGGAGAGAACCGCTCCAATTGCGGGCGTATACAGTACGGTACCGGTGGCGGTGTTCACTACCGCGGTGCCGGTGGCCGGCGGCGATACGATGGCTACGCTGGCAGCATTGAGAGTGCCGTCGCTATCGGTATCGTTGGCCAGCACCGCTATGGTGACAGCCGTGGCGGCCGAGGTAGCCGGGAAGTCATTGTGCGCGACTGGAGGGGCATTGACGGCAACAGTTACCGTCGCATCATTGGAAACTGCACCCTGAGTGTCTTTCACGTTGTAAGTGAAGGTGGAGTTACCGCTAGATCCCGCGTTAGCCGTGAAAGTGACGGTACCGGCAGCATTGGCGTTGGCGGTTCCGTTCCCCGGCTGAGTGACTATAACTACCGTGGCCGGGTTGAGGGTGCGGGCCGGCGCGGCCGCATCATTGGCGAGGACGCTGATGGCGGCAGCGATGCCGGCGGTGGCGGACGCCGCGTCGTTTCGGGCGGTGGGCGCTAGCGCGGCCGCCGGAGCCGTCACCGTGATGGTGACCGCGGCCGTATTCGAAACGGCGCTCGGGGTTCCGGTGTCCCGCACGGTGTAGTGGAAAGTGTCCGTGCCGGCGAAACCCGCGGCGGAGGTGTAAGTGACGCCGCCGGCGCCATTCAGGACGGCAGCGCCGTGGGCGGGCGCGCCTACGATGGTGACGCTGGCCGGATTGAGGCTGCCATCCAGGTCGAAATCGTTACCCAGCAGACTGACTGTCGTCGCCGTCGCCTGTACGGCGGTGGCAGTATCGTCATTGGCGATGGGAGAGATGTTGACGATCACGGGGCAAAATGCGAGCAGCGGGGGCGTCGCCAGAATGGGCGTGGCCCCCGGGTCCGTGGGCGGCCATGCCAGCACCGTAGCGTTGCCGTCGAAGTTGCCTTTGACGCCGGAGACGTAGGATAGGATGCGGTCCTGCACCAGACCCAGCGAGGTCGCGGTGAAGAGCGGGTCGAAGTAGGAAACGGCCGGAAAACTGATCTGGACGCGCGGGTCGAGACCTTCAAACGGGAACGGATCGAGAGGCTGCGGAGTGGACTCGCACCCGCTGGCGAGGCACCCGGCGGGGCTGAGACGCCGGTCGAGGTTCCATGGGATGCCGGAAAAGAGGTAGGGCGTCGAAACCTTATCGAGATTAACCTCGAAGAAGTCGGGGATTTCGATGCCGCCCAATCCGATGCCGAACGGAAACAGGTATTGGCCCCAGGTTGCATCCTGTCCCTGGACGTCCAGCGTGAACAGGGACGGTTGAGCCATGTCGGTATATTTCTTGCCGGTGCGCGCCTGGATCTCGTGCGGTATCGGGCTGAGGATGGCAAACTGCTCCGCAATCGAGCCGTTCAGCGGGCATGGGTTCAGAGCCAGGAATCGCGGGTCCGCGCGCAGATGGGCGCAGGGGTCGAGTTTGCCCTTGGTGTTGATCGCCAGGTCGACATCGTGGCGTACCCGGAAGATCGGGTTGACTCCGCCGGCCGCTCCCTGGCTGGTGCAGGTTCCGGCGCCGTCGGCGATATCGCAGCCGACCGTGGTGGCGAGGGGGAATTCGTGGGCGTCGTTGGTCTTGGGATCGTAGTGCAGCGACCAGATCAGGATATCCGCGGGCGCGATGGTGGCAAAGCCGATGAAGAGCGTGCGGGCACGCTTGTTCTGAAACCCGGGCGCATCGATGAAGACCTCATCCAGCAACATGTAATCGGGCTGACTGGCGGTTGTCTTGGTAGTTAGCGCGCGCGACACCTTGAAGGTGTGGGAGGAGAGGAAGCGGACGCCGTTGATGGTTTCGAAATTGCCTTCGGCGGTAATGTGGTCGTTCAGCATGACGGGGGCGAAGCGTCGCGAATCGTCCACGGGCTGGCCGTTGTTGATGGTGCGGTTCGTGGCGGGACAGAGAGCGTCGCCGGTGCCGTCGAAGGCTGCCTGGGCCGTGCGGAGTCCGCCGCCCAGAATGCCGTGCGTGTCGTTGAACGTGCGTGGCCTGGTGCTGGGCAGGCAAAGGGGATAGCCGGTGGTGAATACGTGGGTGTAGTTGTCCGCGTCCAGAGTGAAGCGCGGATCGGGACTGCAATTCGGCCCGCCGGAGCAGCCGAGGCCCTGCTGAAACGTGTGCCGCCCAGCCGGGTCGTTCATGCGAATCATGACGCCGGTGGTGGGGCTTCCGGGCGCGCCGGCTACGCGAAGGTAGCCATCCGTGTAGTTGATGTAGGTCACCACTCCGGTGACGATCTCGCGGCCCTTCTCGATGTAGATATCGCCGGCGATGACGTTGCCGCCGCTGGTGCGGTTGGCGGCGATGGCGGCAAATCCGCCGGACGTCCGGTTGTTGCAGGTGTCGGACTTGGCAAGGCCGCTTTCGCCAACGGCGGCACAACCCGCGGGCGCCCCGGTGAAAATTTGTACCAGCGTGAGGCGGTTCGCCGGAAGGTCAAAGAGCAGATTGCGTGGAATCATCACGGTCTGGCCGCCCACCACGATGGTTCCGCCAGACCAGGGGTCGGACACATTGTTTACCGCCATCCGTTCGATCTCCCCGCTGATGAGGGCTTGCGTGGAGGCCGCGTGCGCCGTAGTTGCGGCCAAAGCCGCGATGCCGAATGTGATGAGGGCCAATGAGACCCACCTTCGGGTATCGGTGTTGTAAGTGCGAATAACGTTTGAGGTGGACACCTTCGTTTCTCCTGATTGAGTGTGTAAGTCAGCGCCAGTCGCGGCGCCGGCAGTAATCCTGAATGAATAGTAGAACGA
>Ga0210402_10001230_pt1 | contig 26567 bp, 29 predicted proteins | sample IncBWC7MmetaG_FD_161055 | JGI IMG/M metagenome (GOLD analysis project Ga0210402, IMG submission 161055) | Forest soil microbial communities from Barre Woods Harvard Forest LTER site, Petersham, Massachusetts, United States - Inc-BW-C-7-M | ecosystem: Environmental > Terrestrial > Soil >... | reverse complement strand
TCCTCGCCGCCATCACCCTCCTTACCACTAAAGAAGGGCACATTGTTCGGTAGGTCCGTCTTCACTGCGTTCGAGCCCGGGCGCGTTCCGCGGCACGTTGCTGAAATGCGATTCAAGGTCCTCGTGATGCGCGTGGACTTTCCGGCCTTCGGTATTGGAAACACCCAGCGTCTGGATGGTGCCGATGACAATGCAGGTTTGGTCGCGCAAGTCCTGCGGCCGGATCATTGGGAAGTCGGCAATGTCAAAGATTCGGATGCGGCCACCGAACGCCTCATCGAGCGCCTGTCTGTAAGCGTGGCGCGTGTTCCTGAGTGCATCCACGGTTTGCAGGCGGACGGTATTGGTCGGGACAAGCCACAATACCAGCGGATGGTCGTTCTCGATCCAGGTATCGAGGGCCACGGCGACCGAATGCGCGGCGAGCAACGTTTTGCCGCCGCCGGTCGGAAGCCGCAGGCAAACGTACGGCGCCTGCGGCACGGCTTCGAGCGCGCGGTAGTCGCCCGCGTAGCAGCCGAGACGCGCTTTGTGGTCGGGTTCCCGGACGATGGCCTCGTAAGCCGCATTCGGACCGCTGACGCGCGCGACCCTGAAGAAGCGCCCGAGCGTGCCATGCATATCTTGCTGATAGTCCTTCAACCTCATCGCATCGTTCTCATTTCCGCGCTTTCACGTCATAGGGCGTCTGCTTGAACGTGATGCCCTTGCGCGCCAGCGCGACGTCCGAAAGCCGCGATGCCTCACCGTAAACCGTCAACGTTCCATTGAAGCTGTGCTTCCTCGTGGCGATCTTGTGACGGATGACTGCGAGCGTTTCGCGTGTAAGCACGTTGCCGCCCTTTGGCGTCTTGTCGCCGAGAATACCGTTGAAGAGCAGCGCATAGGCCCGATCGCCATAAAAGCCGAGTAGGGGGCTCCCGCCCTTGCCGTTCCACGGCTGTCCGATCTCCGAGAACCAGACATGCGCCGCGAGAACCGGGAAGCGTATAGAATCACGAATCCGGCCGTCGGCATCGAACGCCGGTTCGCCGAGCCGGTCGAAACGGAAGCCACCGCCGCCTTGCCAGTCGACCCCTGCCGAAATGCCACCCTGCTCGCCATCGATGACCCGGTTCAGTCGCGGCACGCAGTGAGTGACGGCGTGTTCGCCCATCTCGATACCGATGTAGCGACGGCCCATCTTATGGGCGACGGCAGCAGTTGTGCCAGATCCAAGGAAGGAGTCGAGGACAATATCTCCGGGATTCGTGGCGATACTGACGATGCGGCTCAATAGGCGCTCTGGCTTCGGCGTCATGAAGTTTTCGGCCCCAAAGAGAGCAACGACCTCCTTCTTTGCTTCCTGGGTGTTTCCAACTTCGGAGTTTATCCATATCGTTTGTGGAACGACGCCCTGCTTAACTTCAGAAAGAAATCTTTTTATTCGCGGAGTATTATTTCCATCTGAACCCCACCAAATCCGGTTATCGCGGTTTATTTCGATAAATTTTTCTTTTGACACGCGTCAATACATTCCATTGGGCGGACCTGCGATTACTCGGCCACTCGGGCAAGTAATCTGATAAGTACCGGCACCGTAGTAATTTCTCGCAGATAAGTCGCCTGATGTTCAAAGCCCACGTGGATCATTATCGGGATTTCGATAGTTCGCGTTCATTCGCTCCGATCTTGGCATATCGTTCGGCCGCCAAGTCTCTCCGTTTCTTGCGTAAACAAGGATGTGATCATGATCTTCAGAAAAATTTTTTGCAGTATTCTTTGGGGAGAACACTTTCTGCCAAATAACGTTTGCAATGAAATTATTGCGCCCGAAGACCTCATCAGCGACTACCTTAAGGTAGTGGCCTTCATTATCGTCGATGGATATCCAAATCGATCCATCTTCCGATAGCAGGTCGCGCAGCAGTTCGAGCCGTGGCCACATCAGTGCAAGCCACCGAGTGTGTTCGAGATTATCGTCGTAGTGCTCGAAAGCGGACCGGGTATTGTATGGCGGATCGATATAGATGCACTTCACCTGACCGGCGTAGAACGGCAACAACGCCTTGAGCGCATCGAGATTATCGCCCTGGATGAGCATGTTGCCGGCGTCGCGGTCGCCATGGCAGAAATCCGGGACTTCTTCCAACAACCGATAAGGCACCGCGCTCGCAGCGCGGATATCATCGTCGCGGGTGAGCCAGTGTAGAGTCGGCATAAGCGGACGTGATCCCCGTGGAATCCAAGATGTGCAATCTGTAGATATTTCAATTCCGGATTCACAGCAAATAACCTTTGGGGGGCAAAAGACCGGACAACTGGTGTGCTACTGTAACCCGGAGAACTCGTGTGCTTACGAAGTTGTCGGGCTGAAACGATTGACAAAAGAGGACTAGGCCGATATTATACCCATAGGTTCCTATCAACGCTGCCCCGCCATCGAATGATCCGAAAGGGTGGCCCGCATCGGCAGCGTGATCGGCCGAAGAGTTGCTCGCCTCGAGTGCTAAAGCAATTGCAGCATGGCTTAAACAGCTGCGCCCGTTCTTAACTCGACCCGCTAGCGCCCATTCTGTTTCGAATTTTTGGAGACGCGACCTGTGACCGATTTTCCGCAACCGCCCCCCGAACTGCAGCGAGGTGCACGACAATGCGGCTTGGACGCACCCAGTCGGTCGCGCAATACCCTGTTCTGGATGATGAATTCCCTGATCGAGCAAATAGAATTCCCTGTTTTCGGAGGAGCAGGGAATAGGTTGTTGAATCCGCCTGTAGGCCAGCTCCCAAGACCGCCCAAGGAGGCCGAAATCGAATGAAATCTCCAAAAATTCCCTGTTAATTTCCCTGCTCTCAGGGAATTAGGGCTCAAAGCCGGTCGAAAGCTGCCGGCTATCTTGAACCCTTCCCTGCGGCGTTGCGCCCGCGCCGCCCTACCCCTGCCAGAACGCATCCGCCATCATCCCGGCGAACAAAATCATCCCGGCATCCCGATCCGACTTGAACACCGCAAGGCAAACGTCCGGATCGCCAATGTCGAGCCGCACGATCTGCCATGCAAGATGAGCGGCGAAAGCCGCAAGGCCGAGCCAGAACAACGCCCCCGCGCCCGCAAGCGCGCCCGCAACGCCGATCAGGACGGCCGCGAGGCAGTAGAAGATCACGAGCATCGGTTTGGTCCGGTCGCCGAACAGGAGCGCGGTCGACTTGATGCCGATCAGGGCGTCATCCTCGCGATCCTGGTGGGCGTAGATCGTATCGTAGCCGATCACCCAGGCGATCGAGCCCGCATAGAGCACGAGCGGGCGGACATCGAGACTGCCGAAGGCCGCGGCCCAGCCCATCAGGGCGCCCCACGAAAACGCGAGTCCGAGCACGATCTGGGGCCAATAGGTGATCCGTTTCATGAACGGATAGACCGCCACGATGGCGAGCGACGCCATGCCGGCCGCGATCGCAAAGGTGTTGAACTGAAGCAGCACGACAAGGCCGATCAGCGCCTGCGCGACCAGGAATACGGCGGCTTGAGCGACAGTCACCTGCCCGGACGGGATCGGCCGCGAGCGGGTGCGCTCGACCCTGCGGTCGAGATTGCGGTCGACGATGTCGTTCCAGGTGCAGCCGGCGCCGCGCATCGCGAACGCGCCGACGAAGAACAGGATGAGATGGGAGAGGCGCGGGCCGCGTTCGTGAGCCGCAATCGCGGCCAAGCCTGCCGACCACCAGCACGGAATGAGCAGGAGCCAGGAGCCGATCGGCCGGTCGAGCCGGGCGAGGCGCAGATAGGGCCGCCCCCAGGCAGGCGCCCGCCGGTCGACCCAGTTGCCGGTCGAATCGGCAACCCGCCCGACGGCCTCGCTCATCGCTGGATGGCGTTGCCGGTCAATGTGTCGAGGGTGCCGCTACCCGACTTGGTGGTTTCCGGCGTCGGCAGCCGCGTGGTGCCGAGAGCGTCGCTCAGGCTTGGAGGCGCTGCGGCAGCGGGGCCGGCCGCGCAAATCCTTTCCTTGGCCTGTTCGGTGTTGGTGTGCACCTGCTTGAGTTGCTGCACCACCTCAGCCGGAATGCCGCAGCTCGTCACGTTGGTTTCGGAGTATTTGACCCATTTCAACTCGGCGACGCTGTAGGCCGTGATGTGCTTGCACATCTCCTCGCGGCTGACTTTGCGCTGGCCGGCGGCCTTGGCGGCGAGTCCCTTCTTTTGTACGTCCTCGCGCATCTTGGTGAATTCCGTCATACACGGCGGCATCCCGCCTCCTCCGCCGAACGGGGAAGCCTGGGGCGGCGGCATCGCCCCCATCGGCGACATGGCGGGCGCCGGCATGGGTGCGGCCGCCGGCGGGCTGGACCCGGGCCACGGCGCCGGGGCGGCCGGGCGCGGAGCATCGGTCGGCCACGGCAGCGTCTGAGCGACGGCGGAGCATGCCGGCAGCATCGCAGCCGCAACAATGATGAAAATGCGCGGACCGGTCCCCATGACGTGATTTCTCCTCACTCCTTGATCGGCGCCGCCGTCGATACACGTGATTGTCGATACACGCGATTCGGCATTGAGTTCGGTCATCGCCACGAATCAAGCCCCTGATTTCGGCGATACGGCGGCAGAGTGCCCGGAAACAACCAGGAATAAGACAACATGCCCCGGAGCCTTATCCAACCGAACCACGGTATACCGCCTTCGCCTCCCCGCCGCTCGATCGTTCGAGCCCAATATTCGGACCTGGGTTCATGGCGCGCTACGACTTTCGCAGTCCCCGGCTGTTTGTTGCGGCATCGCTTGGCGTCGGCTCGGCAGTCACACCGGATGCCGCCCAAATCCACTATCTCGCGAACGTGTTGCGCATGAAGCCTGGCGACCCGGTGCTCGTATTTAACGGGATGGATGGCGAATGGAAAGCGCGTCTCGCGCAGGCGGCCAAGCGAAATGCGGTCCTTTTGGTCGAGACCCAGACCCGTCCGCAACCTCAATCCCGCAGCCTGCATTACCTGTTTTCGCCGCTCAAGCGCGCCCGGCTCGACTACATGGTGCAAAAGGCGGTCGAGATGGGGGTTTCACGGCTCCACCCTGTGATCATGCGCCACACCCAGGCGGAGCGGGTCAATCTCGACCGCATGCGGGCAAACGCCATCGAAGCGGCAGAGCAATGTGGCATCCTCGACATGCCGCAGATTGCAGCGCCACTCGATTTCGCGGCCGCACTGGCCACGCTCGGCTCGTCCTGCCACCTGGTATTCTGCGACGAGGATGCGCCGTGCGGCGATCCGGTCGCGGGTTTGCGGGCGGATTTGGGCCACCAGTGCGGAAGCAGCGCGGAACTCGCGGTGCTGATCGGCCCGGAGGGCGGATTTGGCGAGGAGGAACGCGCCATGCTCCTGCGCCGGCCGCGAACATCGCGAATAGCGCTCGGCCCGCGCGTCTTGCGTGCCGATACGGCGGCGGTGGCGGCGCTCGCCATCGTGCAAACCGCCATAGGCGACTGGCGCTGATCGGCTCGGCGACGGGAGGTGGGCGAGCGTACAATCTTCTCTTGACCTGGAGGTTGTCGCGCGGCACCGTTGTTGCCTCAGGGGCCGGAGGAGACCGCCATGGGCCAAAGTGTGCTTCCAATTGTGGCGATATCAGCCGTTGTCGCGATCGGCAGTTCAATCACGTCCACGCGAGCCGCAAGTTGGCTCGAAAAGAACTCCTGGCTGTCTGGTCCGAGATACGACAGCAATGTGCCGTTGTGCGACGAGCACGGACCGCTCGACAGGATCGCGTCGCGATTCAGCACCAAAGAAGGTCGGTTCTGGAATTCGGCCCTCACGATTGTGGGATTCGAAAAAATCCGGGAGGTCGCTTGGGAGCCTTGGGCCTCAGGGACGATTCCACGGCGCTTCTGCGCCGCTTCCGTCCTGGTTTCCGACGGCAGGCGGCATGAGATCAACTATTCGATCATCGAGGACGCCGGCATGATCGGGGCCAGCTATGGCGTGGAATGGTGCGTCGTCGGTCTCGATCGCGACTGGGCCTATAATCCGAGTTGCCGCGCGGCGCGGCCGTAACCGGCGGCACGCGCCCCCACCCTCCCCTCCCCCGCAAGCGGGGGAGGGGAGGGTGGGGCAACCGTGCTTCAGACGTTCCACTCCAAGATCGCCTATCAGGCTCAACTGGGAAAACATGCTGCTCGCGCTTACGCGTCATGCCGCCTGCGCGGCGATTATCGGAGGGCTGCTTGGCGCCTCCCCGTCCGCCGCCCAGGATCGCCGCCAGGGTGAGCCGGGGCAATTCGATTATTACGTGCTGGTGCTGTCGTGGTCGCCGTCGTTTTGCGCCGACAGCGCCGAACGTGATCCGGCTCGTTCGGCGCGAAACCCGCAATGCGGACCGCGGCCTTTCTCCTTCGTGGTGCACGGCCTGTGGCCACAATACGAGCGGGGATTTCCGGAATACTGCCAGGTGCCGGCGCCCCGGCTCAATCGCAACATCGTGTCCGGAATGCTTGATCTCATGCCGGCGCCGCGGCTGATTTTCCACGAATGGGACCGCCACGGCGTTTGCTCGGGCCTGTCTCCCAACGCGTATTTCGAAACCATTCGCAAGGCCCGCGCGGTGGTGAAAATTCCGCCCCAATATCTCGATCTGCCTGCGGCCTTGACGGTTACGCCCGACGAGGTGGAGGCGGCTTTCACCAAGGCCAATCCGGGGCTCACGTCCGAGGGCATTTCGGTATCCTGCGGCGGCTGGCGGCTCGACGAGGTCAAGATCTGCATGACTCGGGAGCTGCAGTTCCGCGGCTGCGAGGAGATCGCGCACCGCACCTGCCGGCGCGACAAGCTCATCATGCCGCCGGTGCGCGGGGGTTGAAGGTCGACGCCACGACGCCCCGGCCTGGGCCCGCCAGGGTTTAGCGCGGCCCGCGAACTTTGTGCTCCCTTCCGCCGCTCTTGCGGGGTAAAGGGGGCGGGTGAGGGGAGCAGATTTTCCGCAGGCCCATACTCGCAAAAACGCACTCTGACACCAGCCCCCCCGCCTCGCCCCATGAACTACCGTCACGCCTTTCACGCCGGCAACTTCGCCGATGTCTTCAAGCACATCATCATTGCCCGCATTCTCGTCCACTTGCGGGAGAAGACCGCGCCATTCCGCGTAATCGACACCCATGCGGGCGAAGGCCTCTACGATCTTGCCGGCGAAGAGGCGAGCCGCACCGGCGAATGGCGCGACGGCATCGGCCGGCTCGCGAGTGCGGAATTGTCGGCGGAGGCCGCCGAACTCGTTGGGCCCTACCTTGCGGCTCTGCATGCGTGCAACCACGCCGGCGAGCTGCGGTACTACCCCGGCTCCCCGGTGTTGGCGCGTCACCTGCTGCGTCCGCAGGATCGCCTCATCGCTTGCGAGCTTGAGCCGCGCGCTGCGGGCGCGCTTTCCCGCCACCTGCGCGAGTCCACGGTTGCCAAGGTGATGCGCATCGACGGTTGGGTTGCACTTAAGGCCTATGTGCCGGCAAAGGAACGCCGCGGACTTGTGATCGTGGATCCGCCGTTCGAACAGCCGGACGATCTGATCCGCCTTGCCGACGGAGTCGCGGCCGCGTACCGCAAGTGGCCGACCGGCACCTATCTGATGTGGTACCCGGTCAAGGGACGCGACGGCCCGGATCGCTTCATCAAGAGGCTGCGGCGCGCCCGCATGGAAAAATGCCTCTGCGCCGAATTAGCCGTCGCGCCGCCGGGGCCGGCCGGCGGATTGAACGCATGCGGCGTGATCGTGGTCAATCCGCCCTGGAGGCTCGCCGCCGAGATCCGGACTTTCGCCCCGGCACTGGTCGACCTGCTCGGGCGCGAGGCCGGCTGCGGCTACATGCTCGATGACCTCGCCCCCGCAAGCGGGGAGGGTAAGGTGGGGCAGTGAGCACTTAAGCCCCTTTTCAGGCTGCGATATGTGTTAGGCTCATGGGTAAGGGCCTGACATTCGCGCTCGTGGGCGGCCTCGGTTTCCGAGACCGTAGAGCACAGAGGTCATGCAAGGTTGATGACCTTGCAGAATGGCGAATATCGACCCTGCCGCCGTGCCGTGGGGGTCGGCGGCGCGCAACCACGGGACAGGAGTTTTCCCGATGGCAATGACCGGCACGGTCAAGTTCTTCAACGGCGAACGGGGATACGGATTCATAAAGCCGGATGACGGCGGGCGCGACGTGTTCGTGCACATCACGGCGGTGGAGCACGCCGGACTGAAGGCACTCAATGAAGGGCAGCGGATTACGTTTGATGTCGAGCCCGACAAGAAGGGCAAAGGGCCGAAAGCCATCAATCTCGTGCTGTCGGGATGATGCCGCTTGCCCTGAAGCGAAAAAAGAACGATTTCCAAGCACAAGTGCTGGCGCCAGCGGCACCGTGCGCCTGCGCGAAGGTTGACATCGATCAGACTGTCATCGCCCGGCTGACCGGGCGATGACAGCCACCGACCGTGGGTACTGGATTGCCCGGTCAAGGCCGGGCAATGGACACTGGGTTATGACCAACTAACCGGGAAACGCACTAGAAGCGGTAGTTGATGCCGCCGCGCACCACATTGGTGGTAAGGCCTACGTTATTACCGGCCGGTAGGCCGCAAGGCGTACTGCAGCCGGCGTTGCCGAGGTCGACATGGAGGTACTCGGCTTTCGCGGTCCAGTTACCCGCGAGGGCAAATTCGAGCCCCCCGCCGACCGTCCAACCCGCATTCGTCTCGTCGATGCCGGCTGCGCCCGGCACGGTAGCGCGGATATTGCCGACCGCCAAGCCTCCGGTCACGTAGGGCAGCCAGCGGTCCGCCGCAAAGCCTATACGGCCCCGGGCGGTCGCCAAGAAATCGTTCCGGGTCCGGCAGAACCCAACGCCGCAATTGGCCACCCTGGCGGTGCCGCGAAGATCGGTCCAATCGCCGTCGCCTTCCACACCGTAAACGAACTGGCCAAACTGCCAATTGTAGCCCAGCTGACCGCCGAACATGCTGCCATTGACATTAAAGGTCGCCGGCAAGCCGTCCCATTTCGAATTGCCCCAGCCATAGCCGCCATTGATACCGGCATAGAAGCCGGTCCAATTGTAGGAAGGCGCGACGAGGGGGGCTCTGGTCGGGGGAGGCGGCGGCGGCCGTCGCGACAGGTCGGCGGCCGTCGCTGTCGCGGCCACGCCCGCGACAGCGAACGCTGCAGCTATTGAGAACAGGAATGCCTTCATGTCTATCCCTCCGGTTCACACGCGGGCGACAACGTATTCGATTGTTCCGCTATGTCTAGCCGTTGCTTAGAGGTTTCTTTGTGATCACGCCGCAATGTATAATAATTCTTATCTTGATATTCTCGACTTGCCGCCACAACAATGTCGCCTTTTCTGGTCAGGTGAATTCGTATGATTACGTTGCGAATACTTTTTACATCAAAAAAGCAGTGACTTATTCGATTGCGCCTTGTCGTCCGTACCGGGATTTATTTCTGGTCAAATCCGGCAAAACCGAGCCCCGGGACAGACGTTCAAACCGACAGTTGGCCCCGAAGCGGACCAGATTCGACGTAGACCGTTGCTGGTGAGGAGCGGCCCGTAAATCCTCGCTGGAAAGGTCGGTAAAAAGGTATTGGGTTTTGGTGGACCAATTTGGTGCCGGGAACCTGCGCTGCCCCGCTCGAATGTGCGTCGCCGCTGACGCCAGGCGAAACCGGGGTTGCGGATCTCGATCATCTGGGCAATGAGACGGATATGCGGTCCGCTCTCCCCGCTGCGTCTCCACCGGCCGCGCTCGTCACTGGCGGCGCCCGACGTATCGGCCGCGCGATTGTGTTGGCGCTTGCTCGTGCCGGTTATGCGGTCGCAATTCACGCCAACCGGTCGCTGGCGGCTGGGGCGGAGTTGCGCGACGACATAGCTCGTAATGGGGGGCGTGCCGGTGTCGTCGCGGCCGATCTGGCCGATCACGAAGGGGTGTTGGGCCTGGTGCCGGCGGCCGCCGCGGCGGTGGGGCCTCTGACTCTCCTCGTCAACAACGCCTCCGAGTTTGAGCCGGATGAGATCGGGGCTCTTGATCGGGACCGGTTCGATCGCCACCTCGCGGTCAACTTGCGTGCGCCTCTGTTTCTTGCACAGGCATTTGCTGCGCAGGCGCCGGCGGGCGGATCGATCGTGAACGTTCTCGATCAGCGCGTATATCGGCCGACCCCACGATTTTTCTCTTATGGGCTGGCTAAGAGCGGGCTTTATGTGGCGACCACGACGCTCGCGCAGGCGTTGGCGCCGCGTCTACGGGTGAATGCAGTCGCACCAGGTCCAACCCTGCCGAACGTATGGCAGGACGATGAAACATTCGCGCGTCGCAGCGCCGCAATGCCCCTCGGACACGGCGCGACGCCCGAAGAGGTCGCAGATGCCGTGCTGTTCCTTGCCGGCGCGAACAGCGTCACGGGAGAGACCATCGCGGTCGACGGCGGCCAGCATATAGGTTGGCAGCCCATCTCGGGCGCAAGCGACGAGGAATAGAGCCTCGTTCCCGGCAGCACGACATGCAGAAGAAGAATATTGAGCCCGAAATCGAACTGAAGGACGAGGAAGAGGACGCTCAGCTTCCTGATCTGCCGGACGACGGCGGGATCGACCTCGATGCGCCGTCTGAGAAGGGTATCGGGGCTGGCCGCGACGTTATTTCCGAGTTCGCCAGGTACGCGCCGCAAGGGCCTGGGGTCTACCGGATGATCGGCGCGGGCGGCGAAGTGCTCTATGTCGGCAAGGCCAAGAACATCCGTAAGCGCATACTGTCCTATGCGCGTCCGACCGATCAGGTGACCCGGATCGCCCGCATGGTGGCGATCACGGCCTCGATCGAATTCGTCACCACCTCGACCGAGACCGAGGCGCTGCTGCTCGAGGCGAATTTGATCAAGCGGCTGCGGCCGCGTTTCAACGTGCTGTTGCGTGACGACAAGTCGTTTCCGTATATCCTGATTTCCAAGGATGGCCGGCCCGCACAGATCCTGAAGCATCGCGGTGCGCGAAACCGCACCGGCGACTATTTCGGTCCGTTTGCGGCGGTCAACGCCGTGAACCGCACCATCACGGCTCTGGAGCGCGCCTTCCTGATCCGCTCCTGTTCAGATACCGTGTTTGACAGCCGTACTCGGCCGTGCCTGCTCCATCAGATCAAGCGCTGCTCGGCGCCGTGCACGGGCGAGATATCGCGCCCCGCCTATGACGAGTTGGTGCGCGAGGCGAAGGCATTCTTGTCTGGCAAGAGCCGCGCCGTGAAGGAAGAGCTCGCACGCGAAATGGACCAGGCGGCTGAGGCGCTCGATTTCGAGCGCGCCGCCGTGCTGCGCGACCGGCTTGCCGCATTGGCCGCCGTACAGGCGCGCCAGGACATCAATCCGCGTGGCATCGAAGAGGCGGACGTATTTGCGGTTTTTCAGGACGGCGGCTTTTTCTGCATCGAGGTGTTCTTCTTCCGCTCTTGCCAGAATTGGGGCAACCGCGCCTATTTCCCGCGCGCCGACCGGTCGCTCACCCCCGGTGAGGTGTTGGGGGCATTTCTGGCGCAGTTCTACGACGACAAGCCTTGTCCGAGCCTCATCTTGCTGTCCGACGACATCGAGGACCGCGATCTGCTGGCACAGGCGCTCACCGTCAAGAGTGACCGCAAGGTCGAGGTCAGCGTGCCCCGCAGGGGCGCTAAGCGCGACGTCATCGAACACGCGCTTGCCAATGCCCGTGAGGCGCTCGGCCGCAAGCTCGCCGAAGCTGCCTCGCAGCAACGCCTTCTTGCCGCGCTCGCCGGCAGCTTTGGGTTGGCGAAGCCGCCGCGCCGTATTGAGGTCTATGACAATAGTCATATTCAGGGCACGAACCCGGTCGGCGCCATGATTGTCGCCGGACTCGAGGGCTTTCGCAAGAACCAATATCGCAAGTTCAACATCAAATCCGCGGACATCACGCCGGGCGATGATTTCGGGATGATGCGCGAAGTGCTGACCCGACGATTCAAGCGCCTCATGAATGAGACTCCGCGCGCCGGGGGCGGTGGACGAGAGGACAATCTCCACACCGACAACCCTCCCCTGCAGGGGGAGGGTCGGACTGCCGAAGGCAGCCCGGGGTGGGGTGTCCCCGTTCCCGACTCTCGCCCGCATGCGGGGGAGAGCGAGGAAGAAGCGCAAGCGCTGTTACTATCTTCTGGCCCGCCGAAGCAGGCCGACCTCCCCCCTGCAGAGGGAGGTGATGGACAATCACCCCCTCCTGACGAAAAAGACGCCGAGCAACCCTGGCCCGACCTTGTTCTTATCGATGGCGGTGAGGGGCAGCTTCGCGCCGCGAGCGAGACTTTGGCTGGGCTCGGAATTGTCGATATTCCGGTAGTGGGCATCGCGAAGGGGCCCGACCGCGATGCCGGTCGGGAAACCTTCCACGTGGCCGGTCGAGACCCGTTCCGCCTGCCTCCGCGCGATCCGGTGCTCTATTTCGTGCAGCGGCTGCGCGATGAGGCGCATCGGTTTGCCGTCGGATCGCACCGCCAGCGTCGCAGCCGCGACATTCGGGAGGCCGGATTGCAGGAAATCCCAGGTATCGGACCAACTCGCAAGCGGGCCTTATTACGCCATTTCGGCACCCTCAAAGCCATTGAACGGGCCTCGATTTCCGATTTGACCCAAGTCGCCGGCGTCAGTGCCGAGACTGCGCGCCGCATCTACGATTTTTTTCATGAATCTGCAGATTAGGGCAGCTTTCGAGTAGGTTACGCTTGGCGTTGCCGCCCGCGCAACCCAGATCCACGGTTGGTCAATACCGGATCCCCGAACAAGACGGGCGATTACAACGCAGTGAGGTCAAGCCAACTGGAAAATAAAGGCAAGCACAGCGTACTTCAGCACCAATAGCCGAATATTAATGCACCGGACCAGTGTGCACCGCGTTAGAAAACGATTATGTTAGAATCATGGATGCAGTTACTTCGCGGCCCCTCCCGGGACGGCCCATGGCGGTCCCCAATCTGCTGACCTATGCCCGAATCGTGGCGGTGCCGCTGGTCGTTGCCTGCATGTACTGGCAGGCAATCCTTTCAGGTGGCATGTGGCTGCGCTGGGTCGCGCTCGCGATTTTCATTACGGCCGGGGTCACCGATATTCTCGACGGCTATTTTGCGCGTAGTCTGGGGCAGCAATCAAGCTTCGGCCGCATGCTCGATCCGATTGCCGATAAGCTACTGGTCGCATCCTGCCTTTTGATGCTGGCAGCGGACGAAACCATCAAGGGCTGGTCGCTCTGGGCCGCGATCGTCATCCTGTGCCGCGAGATCCTGGTTTCGGGTTTGCGTGAGTACCTCGCCGAGTTGCGGGTCAGCGTGCCGGTGACGCGGCTCGCCAAGTGGAAGACGACCGTTCAGCTTGTCGCGATCGGGTTCCTCCTCGCCGGCAAGGCGGGCGACGAGGTCGTGGCCTTTGTGACCGGACACGAAATAACCCCGGTGGTCACCTATAGCGGCCTGATGCTGCTATGGATTTCCGCCATCGTGACGCTCTATACGGGATACGATTATTTCCGTGCCGGCGTGCGCCACCTGATCGAGGAATGAGTGTGAAGCTTTTGTATTTCGCCTGGGTGCGCGAGCGTATCGGCAAGGGCGAGGAAGTCGTGGAACCGCCGTCCGGGCTTACGACCGTTGCTGATCTGATGGCCTGGCTTGCTGGACGCGGCGAGGAATACGCATTTGCGTTTGAAAACCCAAAGGTCATCCGGGCGGCCATCAACCGCGTCCACGTGAAGGCCAGCGCCCCGATTGCGGGCGCCGCCGAGGTCGCATTCTTCCCGCCGATGACGGGAGGATGAACTCGCATGCCCGCAACCATTCGGTTGCAAAGCGCGGACTTCGATGCCGCGGCAGAAGCCGCGTTGTTGACGCGCGGGCGCACTGACATTGGCGCAGTCGTCACCTTCACGGGAATCTGCCGGGGCGACGAAGCCGGAGCGCCGGTCGCCGCCATGATGCTGGAGCACTATCCCGGCATGGCCGAGGCGGAGATCGCCCGCCATGTGGAAGAGGCCGAGGCGCGTTGGCCGCTGCTCGGCGTAACCATCATCCACCGTTACGGCCGGCTTGTGCCGGGCGATAGCATCGTCCTGGTGGTCACAGCCGCCTCCCATCGTGGCGACGCCTTCGCGGCGGCAGAATTCCTGATGGACTATCTCAAGACCCGGGCGCCGTTCTGGAAGAAGGAAAAGCGGCCGGACGGCGTCTCCTGGGTGGATGCGAAATCGGGCGACGATACGGCGGCCGACCGCTGGACCGAGCGGCGCCCGGCGGCCGAATAGCGACGCCTCCCGAGGACAGCATTCCGTGGCCAAAGCGAGCCGCCCCCGCGCCCAGGCCTTGCGCTCACCTCGCCCCAAGGAACTCGCCACCATCCTCGACTACGTGCGTTTCACGGTGACGCAGTTTCGGGCGGCCCAGCTCGTATTCGCCCACGGCACCACCGACCCGCTAGCGGAGGCGGCATTCCTGGTTTGTGAGGCTTTGCACCTGCCGCCCGATCGCTTCGATGTGTTTGCCGGCGCGCGGGTGGCGCACCATGAGCAAAAGAAAATCTTCGGTCTGATCGAAGCCCGCATCCGCACCCGCAAGCCCGCCGCGTACCTATTGAAAAAAGCCTATCTGCGCGGCGTTCCGTTCTACGTCGACGAGCGTGCGATAGTGCCACGTTCGTATCTCGGCGAGATTCTTGACGGCGAATTGTTTGCTGGCGAGGATGCTTCCCTCATCGAGGACCCGTTTGCGGTCGGGCGCGTCCTCGACTTATGCACGGGCTCAGGATGCGTTGCGGTGCTCGCCGCCCTGCGGTTTCCGAACGCCACAGTCGATGCCGTCGATATTTCGGGGGACGCGCTTGCGGTCGCGGCGCGCAACGTCGCCGAACACGGCCTCGACGGGCGCATCACGCTCCATGAGGGTGACCTGTTCGGCCCGGTCGGCAACGCGCGTTATGATCTCATCCTCTCCAATCCGCCCTATGTGGACGCGGCCGGCATGGCGGCACTGCCGCCCGAATGCCGTCACGAACCGGCGTTGGCCCTTGACGGCGGTCCCGACGGTATTGCGATCGTGCGCCGGATCATCGACAATGCGGGTCGCCATCTGACCGCCGATGCGGGTTTGCTTTGCGAGGTCGGGCGCGACCGGCGGATACTGGAGACGACCTATCCGGACACGAGCTTTTTATGGCTCGATACCGAGGAAAGCACCGGAGAGGTGTTCTGGCTCGACGCTGCTCAATTGGCCTGAACGACCGCGACCCGCCGGATGGAGACGATTCGATGAGGGAGACGAGAATGAAATTCATCACCCCGATGGTCACAGCGGTTGCATGTGCATTTGCGACCTCCGCGTTTGCAGCGCAAGCGACCTTTTATCAATTGCCATCCGGTGCTTTTCCGCATGACGTGGCGCCCGCTTCCGACGGGACGGTGTGGTACAGCGGCCAGCAGAAGGGCATTCTTGGCCGGTTCGATCCCAAGACCGGCAAGAACGAGGAAATCCCGCTCGGTTCCGACGCCGCGCCGCATGGGGTGATCATCGGGCCGGATGGTGCGCCGTGGCTCACCGAAGGCGGACAAAATGCGATCGCGCGGGTCGATCCGGTGACGCGCCAGGTGAGGCTGTTCCCGCTGCCGCGGGAATTCGCCAATGCCAATCTCAACACCGCTACCTTCGACAAGAAGGGCATCCTGTGGTTCACCGGTCAGGCGGGCGTTCATGGCCGCGTCGATCCGGCGACCGGCAAAGTCGACGCGTGGCGCTCGCCGCGGCCCGGCAGCTACGGCATTACATCGACGCCGAATGGCGACGTTTGGTTTGCTTCGCTCGCTGGCGACTACATTGGCAAGGTCGACACCACGACCGGCGCCGTCACGGTGGTCGACCCGCCACGCAAGGGTTCAGGCCCGCGCCGTATCTGGTCAGACTCCAAGGGCATGCTGTGGGTAAGCTTCTGGCGCGCCGGCGGCGTCGGCCGCTATGATCCGGCGGCCAAGAGCTGGAAAGTCTGGTCCATGCCGAAGAGCACGTCCGGCACCTATTCGGTCTATGTGGACGACAAGGACAGAGTGTGGGCGACGGACTGGCTCGCCAATGCGATTCAGCGCTTCGATCCGGTGACCGAGACATTCGAGACTTTCCCGAGCGACAAGCGCGGCGCCAGCGTGCGCCAGATGCTGGGTCGTCCCGGAGAGGCGTGGGGCGGCGAATCGGGTAACGACCGGCTGGTGGTGGTGCGGGATTAGCGCAGTTTCTTTACCTCTCCCCGCCAGCGGGGAGAGGGCGCAGCCAATGCACGGCCGAGTGATGAATCCGTAAATCAAGAACGCAACGGGGAGGTTCTCTATGTCTCGGTCGAAGCGGATGCCGGCTTGGCTGAAGATCTTGTCGGGCGCATTCCTGGCCGCGGTCGCCGCACTGCCGGCACATGCGCAGGCACCCACTGCCACGGTTTACGAAGGCGCGCGATTGATTTCCGGCAGCGGCACCACGATCGAGAATTCCGCCTTCGTGGTCGAGAACGGGCGTTTCACCCAGGTCGGGCGTCGTGGCGAATTGCAATTGCCGGCGGGCGCCGGGCATGTCGATCTCACCGGCAAGACCGTGATGCCCACGATGGTGGACCTCCACGGCCATCTCGGGTTTCAGAACATCTCCGCCGGCACCATGTCGAAGGACACCTTCACCCGCGAAAATCTTATCGACCATCTCCAGCGTCTGGCCTTCCACGGCGTCGGCGCGGTGGTCGGGGTCGGCGACCTGGTCGATCGTTCCGACATGAAGGGCGGCCGCACCGGTTGGGGCGACGTGGTGTTGCGCGTTCGCGATGAGATCATTCCCAATGCGGCGCTGTTCAAAACGTCGGGCGCCGGTATGGCGTGGCCCGGCTCCGGCGCCCAGGGCGATCCGTCGCGCGTGGACGTCGCCTATCCGGTTACGACCCCGGAAGAGGCTCGCGCTGCAGTGCGGGACTATGTCCGCATCAAGCCCGAATTCATCAAGATTTGGGTGGATGACCGCGCCGGCCGCAAACCGACGCTGACGCCGCCACTCTATGGGGCGATCCTGGACGAAGCTCACAAATTCAACGTTCCGGTCGCGGTCCATAACGTCAAACAGGCGGATGCCAAGGAAATGGTCCGCGGCGGCATGGAAGGCTGGCTGCACGTTCCGGTGCGCGAGGGCGAAGTCGCCGACGACGAATTGATCGCCCTTGTGAAGGACCGGATTACGCGCAACGACCGTCCGAACATGTGGATGACGCTGTCGCTCATCACGTCATGGATGAACACCAAGGGCGGCGGCCGGCCCGAATTCCTCGACGACCCGCTGCTGCGGGCGACCTACGCGCCCAAGCAAATCGAACAATACTGGGGCGAGCCGCTACGGAAGACGACGCTCGAGCAGGTCGCACGCGCCAAAAGCAGGTTCGAATCCGACGCTAAGAGCGCGATGCTGCTGCGCGCCGCCGGCATCCGGGTGGTTGGTGGCACGGATACGGGCCAGAGCCGGTTTCTGATAGGTTATTTCAACCACATGGACCTTGAAAGCATGGTGGCGATGGGCCTGACGCCCGCCGAGACGATCGTCGCCGCAACCCGCGACGGCGCCGAGATCGCAAAACTCAACACCGGCCTGGTGGCAGCCGGCCGCAACGCGGACTTCATTGTGCTCGACGCCAATCCGCTGGATAACATTTCGAACACGCGGCGGATCAACAAGGTGTTCCTTCGCGGCCAGGAAGTGCCCCGCGCCGAGATGGCGGCCAAGTGGCAGGCGCAGTTCGGCCAGACGGCGGCGAAATGAGCTGGTCAGGCGTAAGGCGGATTAGCGTTAGCGTAATCCGCCTTTTGTGCTTACGGCCAGCGCCCATATCGCTTGAGCTTGCTAGCGTCGACCATGATCGAGACCAAAAAAGTTTCGTGACGTGCGATGAAAAATGGAGTCGATCATCTTGCCTCGGTCATCGCCGCGCATCTGCGCGAATGGGAGCCTTCGCCTCCGTTCGTCGAACTTGCGGTCTTTGCAACCGGTAACGCAGCCAGAATTGCGGAAACCCTCAATTCATTTTGCCTGCAGATACTTGGCGCTCGCGTGCGGCGAGGGCTGTTCCATCAGTCGAGTATCGGCAGCGTGACCGGTATCCTGCTCGAGGACGGCCGAGCTGTTGTGATCAAGGCCCATCAGCCGGAGCAGTCACGCGCTGCTCGCCGAAATCGTGCGACTCCAATCGTATCTTGCGGAAAACGGGGTCTTTGCGCCTCGGATTCTTGCGGGCCCCGTCGCACTCGGCCAGGGCTTTGCAATCGTCGAGCAGTTTTGTAATGCCGGCACCACAGCTGACGCGCACGAGGCCGATGTCCGGCGTGCTCTTGCTTTGGGTTTGTCCACGATCATCACGGCGTGCGACAGGTTCGTGCCATCCACGTCGCTCCAACCGGCGTTGCTAGCGTCAGCCCGCGACACGCTCTGGCCCAAGCCTCACAGCAAGCTGTTCGATTTTGTGGCGACTTCCGCTGGCGCCGAGTGGATCGACGAATTGGCGGCTCTCGCCCGCGAACAAATGGTGCCTGCTGGGAGACGGGTCATCGGCCATGGCGACTGGCGCCAGGAGCATGTTAGGTTCATTGGTGACAAGCCTGTTGTGGCCTTCGATTGGGACAGCCTGTGCTGCGAACTTGAGCCGGCTCTGTTCGGCATTGTGGCGCACGGCTTCTGTGCGGACTGGTCGCGCGCCAATCGTAGGCAAGCTCCGAGTATCGAAGAGGCGCGGGCGTTCAAGAGCGACTACGAAGAGGCACGCGGCGGGAAATTTTCACCCGACGAAAGCCGCCTCTGCGGCGCCACCTTTGCGTATGCGTGTGCGTACACCGCGCGCTGCGGGCATGCTGGTGGCGCGGACGAGCGTAAATGGATGGTACATTTCAACATCTCGTCTGGAGCGAGCGTGCAAGGCTGCTGAATCTGTAATCTTCGTCGAAGTCGGCGAGCGAACTGCAAGAAGCGCGTTTCGGTGCTGCCTGTTTTTATTGGAGCAGAAGCGTATCAAGCGATATCGCAAGGCTCGGCACCCTCGCCGGCACCAGCAGCGTATCGGGAGCGATCTCGGGGGCGGAAGCGTAGGCGTTGCCGGACGGCTGCGTGTGCACGGTGGTCACAAGTGTCGCGGCATTGATCACCCAGTATTCGGGCACGCCGTGCGCAGCATAGAGCATCGCCTTGGTCTTGAGGTCGTAGGCGAGGCTCGTCTCCGCAACCTCTACTACCAGCAGCGCATCGCCGCCTCGCACGTCCGGAGTCGCAATCGCGTTCGGATGCACAAGCAGATCCGGTATCAGGAAGGTGTCGAGACCTAGATTGAACTGGGGTTCGGGGGCGACAAATATGTCTTCTGACGCGAGTCGCGTGAACCGATAGCCAAGCTTGAGGCGGATAAGTTCGTGTCGGCGTCCCTTGGGTGACATCGGCACGATCTCCCCGCCCAACAATTCAAACCGATCGTAGTCGTGGAAATAGCCCGCCGCCGTCATTCGCTCGATCTCGGCCACGGTCCAGCGCCACCGCGGCAATCCGTCGGCCGTCTGTGTCGTGGGGCGCTGTTGCGCCGGGCTGAAGAGCTCGTTCATCTCTACAAGATAACACAGAGGCAGACTGACGTCTGTTTGACGTCTGTGCCCGCCATCGTGCGTTTACATGCGTGCCGGGCGGGTTCGTTTTGACCCGCCCTCTCCAATTAGGGCGTAGGGCGGATTAGCGTTAGCGTAATCCGCCATCCGGCCCCGCTACGGCGGGTTACGCCTTCGGCTAACCCGCCCCACACGGGCGCGCCTACGCCGCCGCCGCCTTGCCCTTGGGCTGCACCTCGGCCGTATAGTCGTCCATCAGCTGCTTGGTGATGGCGCCGGGGGTGAAACGCCAGTCGGCGATCTCGGACACCGCGGTGACTTCGGCCGCCGTGCCGGTGATGAAGCATTCCGAAAAACCGGTAAGCTCCTCGGGGAGGATGCGGCGCTCGATCACCTCGATGCCCCGGCGCTTCGCAAGGTCGATCGCGGTCGCGCGCGTGATTCCGGCCAGGAAGCAATCGGCGATCGGCGTGTGAATTTTGCCTTCACGGACGAAAAAGATATTGGCGCCGGTGCACTCGGCGACGCGTTCCTCCCAGTCGAGCATCATGGCATCCGCGTAGCCGCGCCGCTCCGCCCGGTGCTTGGAGATGGTGCAGATCATGTAGAGACCGGCAGCCTTGGCGAGACAGGGCGAGGTTCGCGGGTCCGGTCGGCGATAGTCCGCGAGATCTAAGCGGATGCCCTTGAGGCGCTGCGCCGGATCGAAATAGCTCGGCCATTCCCAGGTCGCGATGGCGAGATGGATCGCGTTGTTTTGAGCCGACACGCCAAGCTGCTCGGAGCCGCGCCAGGCGATCGGGCGCACATAAGCATCAGGCTTGCCGTTCCGTTCCACCACAAGGCGCTTGGCAGCGTCGATTTCTGCGACCGAATAGGGGATTTCGAAATCCAGGATGGTGGCGGAACGCTTCAGCCGCTCGGAATGTTCTTTACTTTTGAAAATCACTCCCCCGTAAGCGCGTTCACCCTCGAAGACGGCGCTCCCATAGTGCAAACCATGGGTCAGGACGTGAATTTTCGCTTCCGGGTTCGGGATAAGTTTCCCATCGAACCAGATCACCCCGGGCATTTGGTCGAATGGCACCGCCATATTTGCTTCTCCGTATGCTTATAAGGCCGCATGCTTGCGCAAAGCGTTGAGGAATGCCTCGTCTTCTGGTTTCAGCTGCTTTTGCCTCGCGGCTCAAGTCCCGATATGGTTATTTGCCGATGAGAACGATATTGAGCCCACGGCAATGGTCCGGCGATTCGATCCTGCGCGCACGATCGTTTCGCATAGCATCTCGTTCCTGTAACAAAAAACTACAAATATGTCAATATGGCTGACATAAGTTTTAAAGCTTCGACGATCGATTCGAATTCTGCCGAGGCCCGGCAGCGGGACGGGGCGTCATTCGACCTGATCGAACTCTTGTTTTTCGCCTACCGGGACTTCGTCGGCGATGCGGACGAGATTTTGGCCAATTTCGGTTTCGGTCGCGCTCATCACCGGGTGCTGCACTTCATCAATCGCAATCCGGGGATGAAGGTTGCGGAATTGCTGGACATCTTGAAAATCACCAAGCAATCGCTTGGCCGCGTCCTGAAGCAGCTCCTTGACGAGGGTTATGTGGAGCAGAAGGAGGGCGCCAAGGATCGTCGACAGCGGCTGCTATTCGTTACCGCGAAGGGTGAGGCGCTGGCTTTCCGTCTCGCCGCGTTGCAGACCGCACGCATTGGCCGCGCACTTACGGAGATTGGGGCCGCCGACCGCGGCACCATACGGCGATTCCTGATGGCGATGCTCGAACCGGATCAGCGAGACCAAGTGGCGCGCCTGATCGAGGGGGCGGACCGCCCGCGCCGGAGCTGACGCGATCGCCGATTTGGGGAGGACATCAAGCGATGCAAACCGCGGCAGCACCGGTACCCGACGACGCCGCTCACCTGCTCGTCGTGGACGATGACCGTCGTATCCGGGATCTGCTGTCGCGCTACCTTCAGCGTGAAGGCTACCGCGTCACCACGGCGAAAGACGCGAACGACGCGCGTGCGAAGCTCGATGGACTTGCCTTCGATCTGTTGATTCTCGATGTGATGATGCCTGGAGAAACCGGCTTCGAATTTGCCAAGTCGGTGCGCAAGAATTCCCAGGTGCCGATCTTGATGCTCACGGCACGCGCCGAGACGGAGAACCGGATCAACGGCCTCGAGATCGGCGCCGATGATTACATGGCGAAGCCCTTCGAGGCGCGGGAATTGTCGTTGCGCATCGCCAGCATTCTCAAGAGAGCACAGCCGACGCCGACACGCCCGGCCGAATCCGTGCGTTTCGGCCCGTTTGTATTCCACATTTCACGGGGCGAATTGCGCCGCGGCGACGAACTCATCCACCTTACCGACCGCGAGAAGGACATATTGCGGCAACTGGCGGCGAGCCCAGGCGAAACCGTGCCGCGTCTCAGCCTCGCAGGAAGTGGAGCGGCCGCAGGCGAGCGCGCCGTGGACGTGCAGGTCAACCGGTTGCGTCGTAAGATCGAGAGCGATCCCGCCAATCCGCTCTTTTTACAAGCCGTTCGCGGCATCGGCTACCGGCTCCTTGTACTGACATGACGAGCCTTGATGTCGGCATCACCCGGCTCCGAACGGCGGCGGGACGCCTCTTTGAAGGCTACGGGCGTATCGATCGCTTTTTCAAGGGCCTTCTGCCGAAAGGGCTTTACGCACGCGCGCTGTTCATCATCATCGCCCCAATGGTGATCCTGCAATCGGTCGTCGCATTCGTTTTCATGGAGCGGCACTGGAACACGGTGACGCGGCGGCTATCGGCAGCGGTTGTCCAGGACATTGCCGCCGTCATCGATTTGCGCAAGGGCTTTCCGCAGGACCGCGACCATGCGGAACTGCGGCGCATCGCCCATGACCGGCTCGGCCTCGTGGTCGATTTCCTGCCCGTCACGGAACTGCCTCCGATCGGTCCGAAGCCGTTCTTCTCCCCGCTCGATCAGGCGCTTTCGGAGGAGATTCGCAAGCAGATCGGGCGGCCTTTCTGGATCGACACCGTCGGCCGCTCGAGTCTGGTCGAGATCAGGATCCGGCTCGATGAGGCCGTGATGCGCGTCTTTGCGCGCCGCAATGCCGCCTATGAATCGAACTCGGCAATCTTCCTGTTATGGATGGTCGGCACCTCGCTGGTGCTGATTACGGTCGCGATCCTGTTCCTGCGTAATCAGATCCGCCCGATTCTGCGGCTCACCGAAGCGGTCGAGAGTTTTGGCAAGGGCCGGGATGTGCCGAACCTACGGGCCCGTGGCGCCAAAGAGGTACGCCGCGCCGCTGTGGCTTTCCTCGAAATGAAGGCGCGGGTCGAGCGGACCATCGAACAGCGCACCACCATGCTGGCCGGAGTATCGCATGATCTGCGCACGGTGTTGACGCGCTTCAAGCTCGAGCTTGCCCTCCTCGACGACAGTCCCGAAGCCGACGCGATGAAAAAGGACATCGACGAGATGAGCCGAATGCTCGAAGGCTATCTGGCCTTTGCGCGAGGCGATGCCGGCGAGCGTTCCGAGCCGATCGACATGGCGGCCTTCCTGGATGAGTTGAAAACGGACGCCGAGCGCCATGGATGTCGGACGACGGTCCAATTCCACGGCTACTCGGTGGCCACGGTGCGACCCCATGCCTTCAAGCGGTGTTTGGCCAACTTGGTCTCCAACGCGGCCCGCTTTGGCTCCGCCATCACCGTGACAGGCCATCGCGATCACCGCTACATGACCATAACGGTCGACGACGACGGCCCGGGCATACCGGCGAATCGGCGCGATGACGTATTCAAGCCGTTCCTGCGCCTCGACGATTCCCGCAACCAGGACGAAGCAGGCAGCGGCCTGGGCCTCGCCATCGCGCGGGATATCGCGCGTTCCCACGGTGGCGATGTCATGCTCGGCGACAGCCCGATGGGAGGATTGCGAGCCTCGGTGCGAATTCCGGTGTGAGGCGCGCTAAAGCGTCACCTCATGCTGTCATCGCCGGCTCGACCGGGCGATCCAGTAACCACCGACCGCGGATACTGGATCGCCCGGTCGAGCCGGGCAATGACACTGGTAGGACCGGCCTAAAATGGAATCGCTTCCCCGCCCCGGTCGAGATCGCGATCACTATCGAGGTCACGGCGACGACGGCGGAACCTCGACACGCACCTGCGGCCAGGGGCAAGTCGGCATAGATCATCGAGGAACCCGGACCAGCGCTGGCCGCGTCCCAGGGCGCGATCGAGTGCCGCCATGGTGCGGGAAAGACTTTCATCCTCGTCGTCCACGAAGATGCGCAGCACATCCGAGAACAAGAAGGCCAAGCCCTGGGCGCGCACGATCCCCCGCGGCCCTGCGGCGTCGATATTTGCCGCCGTCAGCATCCACTGCTGCGATCTCACCGCGAGACCGTTGAAAGCAAACGCAAGGGTCGGGTGGCGGCGCGCAGAACGCATCAGCGAGCGGATTGCGGCCCTGTCGGGAGCAAGCGCCTCGAGCCTGCGCATCAGCACGTCGAAAAGTCGTTCGCGCGGCGGTTCGTCCGCCATGTCGGCATCGCCCTCGGCGAGCACCTTGCGGTCGATGGCCTTGACGTAGGCCGCAACGATCGGGAGCTTCGAGCCGAATTCGTTGCGCAAGGTTGCGAGCGACACGCCGGCGCGTGCCGCAATGTCCATATACCCGATCTCCTCGAACGCTTGTTCGGCCAGCAGCGCGAAAAAGGCTTCGATGATCTTGTTGCGATCAGAGAGTGGCGGACTTTGAGATCCGTTCTCCGGCGGACGTTGCCGTTGTGGGGGCTGTCGTGCAGGTCTGCGTGCCATCGCCTGCTCCTCTCCTGGTAAAACGCCATCCTGTGGATGTAGTTCGGGAGCGGCGGCAGTTCCAGGGCTGCCCGTGGCCCCGAGAGGTCAGCCGGCAAGCTCGCGACCGCGCCTCGCAGCGGCCGCGACTGCGCGCTCCATCAGAGTTTCAAGACCATCGGGGGCCGTCAGCACGTCGAGCGCCGCCGCCGTGGTGCCGCCAGGCGATGTGACATTCTGGCGCAAGACTGCGGCTTCGACGGATGAGCGATGCAATAATTCCCCCGAGCCCGCGACGGTCGCGCGCGCCAAGCGCGCCGCGAGCTCAGGCGGCAGCCCGATCTTCTCGCCGGCCCGCGCCAGGCTTTCGGCGAGCAAGAACACGTAGGCCGGGCCCGATCCGGACACGGCCGTGACAGCGTCCATCAAAGCCTCGTCGCCTATCCATTCAACAGAGCCCGCGGCGGTCAGCAGCGCGTCGGCAAGTTGCCGTTGTGTGGGGCTCACCCGGGAATTGGGAACCGCCACCGTGATGCCGCGGCCGATCGCGGCCGGTGTGTTCGGCATGGCGCGGACGACCGCTGCGTTGTGCGGCAAAGTGTCGGCAAGGAATGCAATCGTGCGCCCGGCCATGATCGACACAACAACCGTCGAAGGCGACATCAGGCGGGCCACGCTCGGCATGATTTCTGGGGCGATCTGCGGTTTTACTGCGATCACGATCGCGTCCGGGCAAATCGATGCTGGATCCGGATTGATTCGCAGGCCGCGAGCCGAAAGCGCTTCGATCGACGCCGCCGGTTGCGGCTCCATGACGACGATGCGATCCGGATCGATGCCGAGGCGGATCCACCCTTCCAACAAGGCGCCGCCCATTTTGCCGGCTCCGACGAGCGCCACGGTTCCGGCATGTTGGAACAAGGTGCGAGGACTCAGGCTCTCGGATTTCATTTCCGCCGCGTCGACATGCTCGCGCGGCTTCATTTTTCGGCACGTCTCTTGTGCAGAATTGGCGCGTCGTCAGAGCCATTGACCGTGAGACCAAGCTCTTGCCGGTAGTGACCGATGAAGAGCACGAGCACGATCAGATCGGCCAAAATGATTCCAATTATTGTAATCATCTCGATATCCCTACTTCCTCCAGCCTCGTCGTCGCTGTGCCCTCGTGATAGTAGTACCTACCGGGATCAAAGAATAGCGGCAAGGAGGCAACGATGCGAATTGGACATTTGATTGCCGCTATTTCCTGCGTCGTGCCGCTTTCCTCCGGGGCCCTGGTCACTGCGCAAGCACAGAACAATACCACACCGGCTGATGCCGCAATCGCAGTGGTCGACGATCAGCGCCTGCGTGCCGCCAAGGCGGACGGCGATTGGATCACCTTCGGCCGCGACTATTCAAACCAGCTCTTCGTGCCGCTCCGTGAGGTAAATCGCGACAACGCGGCACGGCTGGCGCCCGCCTCCGGCCGTGCTTGAGTGCGGCAAGGCCGGTTGGTGCTTCGTCGTCGATCGTCCCAACGGCAAATTACTTTTCCGCACCGACGAATTTGTTCCGCACCGAAATACCTACGCGCTGGTGACTGCGAGCCCATCCCCAACGCCCGACGGAACCATCACGGGCGAGACGAACGGACGTTTCAGCGCTTTTGATGCCGGGACCGGCGAGACGCTGTGGGTACACGAGACCGCCGGCAATGTCGGCGCACCGCCGATATCCTGTACGGTGAACGGACGGCAGTTCGTTGCCGTCGCGACCGGCCCAGCATCAGGGGCTGACGCAGCGCGCTCGGGATCGATTCGGGCTTTCGCCCTGCCGTGATCGAGATCTGTCGGTGTTTACGAGATCGCCCAGTCAAGTCGGGCGGTAACAGTAATCTAGCGCGTGTCCCGGTGAAGTATGATCGGTTCGCTGTCGTCGCCCCTCGACCTGTCATCGCCCGGCTTGGCCGGGCGACCCAGTAATCCCAGCGATGCTACTGGGTCGCCCGCATTCACGGGCGACGACAGGAATTTTATTTTAACATGAACGGGATCCGCGCTAGCCCTGCTTAACGAACGCCACTTGGCGTGAATGTGTCAAGTTTTGTGTGGCAAGTTTTGCTTTCTTG
>Ga0210402_10001229_pt1 | contig 26569 bp, 24 predicted proteins | sample IncBWC7MmetaG_FD_161055 | JGI IMG/M metagenome (GOLD analysis project Ga0210402, IMG submission 161055) | Forest soil microbial communities from Barre Woods Harvard Forest LTER site, Petersham, Massachusetts, United States - Inc-BW-C-7-M | ecosystem: Environmental > Terrestrial > Soil >... | reverse complement strand
GCAAAATATCGGGTGGTGCTCCCAATTTTCAACTGCTACGTAACTAGTCATGTGCGCCATAGAATTTGAAGGAAGTGCATTGCGTAGGGGCGGGCCTTGTGCCCGCCCGCACTGCCGGGGGCTGCGCCCACAGGGCGGCCACAAGGGCGGCCCTCATTGGCGCTAACTTACGCTGAGCCGCGCAGCCAGGACTCCCTCCCCCCTTGTGGGGGAGGGTTGGGGTGGGGGGTCGAGGGCTGTGGCACTGCGGGTGCCCCATGGCACGACCCCCACCGCCGACCCCTCCCCATAAGGGGGAGGGGAGGCCTTCGCGGCCCCGTTACGGCGTAAGTTAGCGCCAATGAGGGCCGCCCCTACGAAGGCGAATGTCTCTGCAGACCCTTCAATTTAGTTGACGCACTTCACTAGGTTCAGGGGGCCGGGGGGTTGACCGAAGCGCGGCGTCTCGAAAAACTCGATTGCCGCCATCGTGGCGTCGGAGCTTCATCGCATACCCAAGGGAAGCGACAGCCGCTGTGAGATCATAGACGGCGCGATCATGAAGGTGAACACCCTCGATCCCGGACAGCAATATGCCGCAACCGGAACCGGGAGCATCCAGCTCGTTCTGGCCGGTCCGGGCGCGGGCAAGACCACGACTCTGGTGGGCCGGTTCGTTCACTTGGTGCGGCACGGCGTCGACCGTCGGCGCATTCTGGCCTTGACGTTCACCAAAAAGGCCGCGGATGAAATGAAGTCGCGCATTGCGGCGGCGCTTGATCTGCCGTCCGCCGCCGACCTGAGCGTCGCGACTTTTCACGGCTTCGCCTTCCGGCAGCTGCGCCGGAACCCGCAGCTTGCGGGACTTTCCGAACGGTTCGCGCTGTGGGACGCGCCGCAGCAGCGTCACGTCTTCAGCTCGCGGCAGATGTGGTGGAATGAGGAAACCGACATCCTGGACATTATTTCCGGCGCGAAGGAACGCCTCCTTGATGCGGCGGGCTTTGCCGCCGAGATCACGCCGGATGACGAGGTGCTCCATCGCGCCGTGGAATTCTTCCGCGTCTACGAGCGCGCGCTTTGCGACGCCGGCGCCATCGACTTCGCCGACATGGTGCCGCTCGTGGTGCGCACGATGGACAAAAATTCCGGTTATGCCGCGGCGATGACCGGAGCGCATGATCACGTCCTGGTCGACGAGTATCAGGACATCAACCCCGGACAGATCGCGCTGATGGATCGCTTCGTGAACGCGGGCGTAAACCTGTGGGCGGTCGGCGACGACGATCAGACGCTTTATGCGTTCCGGGCCGCGGATGTGCGGTTCATCCTGGACTTTCCGCGCAAGTATCGCGACGTCCAGGTCCACCTCATCGATCGCAACTACCGTTCCGCGATGCAGATCGTCGCGGCGGCCAATCGGCTGATCGGCCATAACCGTGTGCGTAACCCGAAAGCTTGCAAGCCGGTCACGGCGGAAGCCGGCGAAATTGTCATTCGCGGCTATGGGACGGCGGAGATCGAAGCGCAGCAGGCGGCGAAGGGCGTGGCCCGCCTGCTCGCGAGTGGGCATTCGCCAAAGCAGGTTGCGGTCCTGTATCGAACCGGCACGGTGGGGCTCGCGCTGCAACCTGCCCTGCAGGCGTTGAAGATTCCTTACGAGGTGCGCGGCGCCGGCGACCTGTGGCAAAGCGTGGCGGCGCGCCTCGTGGTGGGGGCGCTCTATTATCTGCGTGATGGCGAATCCGCTGAAGCCATGAGCCGCCTGGGCAGCGGCCGGCGCGCCGAATTCGTTCGCCGTGACCTCGACCAGGCGAGCGCGCGCGAAAAACGCGATTTTCCGACCGCATGTCGATTCGTTCGCGATGTCATCGCAACGGCGGTGCCGTCTCGAGCTTCCGAGCGAGACCGGGCGGAGTGGGTTGCTGTCGTCGAAGCCGTCATCGGGTTGGCGTCGGCGTGCCGGTCTTTGGACGAGCTCGTCGCGAAAATTGCCGAACAATCGGCCTCGCTACGTCAGGCGCCCGAGAACGCAGTCGTTCTGTCGACCATCCATTCGGCCAAGGGCCTTGAGTGGGAGGCGGTGTTTCTGATCGGAATCGAGCAAGGGGTACTGCCGCACATCAACAATGACGATCTGGAGGAGGAACGCCGCGTTGCTTACGTGGGCGTTACGAGGGCCAAGCGGCTTCTCGGATTGACTTTCGCGAATGTGCGTTTCGGGCAAGAATCTTGGCCCTCGCAGTTCCTTTACGAGTTGGTCGGGAACGAGGGACGCAATTGCGTCTGGACCAATCCGCAGGCAAACGGCGCCGACGAACGCCTGCCGCTGTTGTCCGATCGTGAGCGGCAGCGTCTGATCGAAAGCCCAGTGCCAGAGCCGTCGGCGACGCAGTTGCCTAAGAGATTGAGCAAACCTCCCGATCGACGTTCGCGTCAACACCGTGCCCCGCCTGCCGACAAGCTGCAGGCCCAGTTGGACCGGAATAATGCCGCCAGGGCACCGCTACGGCATGGGCTTTCCTGGAGCACCGACGAGGACGATCGGCTGCGTGCCGCGTTCCAGGCGGGCAATGCGATAGCGGCGATTGCATCGGCGCATGGGCGCAAAATTGGCGCCATCACGGCGCGCTTGGTAAAGCTCGGTCTCATAACGGAAGACGGTGTCGTTGAGTCCGGTTGATCCAATCTCGCGCGATCGGCATCGCGGGGGGGCCGGCACCCGACACGCGGTATATGCGCTCACCGGGTGACCCAAGTGAATGTGCTGCACGCGTCGACGCTCGCCAGCGTCATCATCATTGGGATCGTTGCTTCAGTGCACCAAATCGGGACGCAACCGAGCGTTCAAGCGGCGCCACAGACGATACCAGATGCATCCAAAATGTGCCCGCCGGTCAGGCCCGGGCCGCACCAACATTATGCTTTGCCGCCGCCGGCGAAACTTCCCGACGGCATCTCTTTCGCGACCGACTGGACGCAGAACCGAACAGGCGGATGGGCCGGAGAACAGGTCAAGGACCGCTGCCGGATGCAGCCTGACGGCTTCTTGACGTGGCACGGAAAACAAGCAGTTCGGGTGGAAGTCCAGCCCAACGATGACCCGCTGGCGTTAAGGGCAAACAGCGATCGGGCCGAAATGTTGCAAATGCAGGATACCCAGAAAAAGCTCATTAAAGAAAACAACAAAAGCGGTGTGCAGTATTATGCCACAAGTTACTATTTCCCGGTGACTTGGCGCGGACAACAATTGCCATGGTCGGCATTCGCTCCGGTCGACTGCGCCGCCGGCGATCGGAATCGATGCAACAGTTGGTCATTTGTCTGGCAGTTTTATCCCTGGGGTGGTCTCAGTGCGGCTCAAACCGCCGTGAATGGACCGCAGCACTATCGATTTTTCGGCGCTCAACTTTCCGATGGCGGATTGATCGCGATGGGGAGATGGACAGATTTCGTGTTCATGGTGGATTGGGGTACGGGCAATTACATTGTGTGGCGACGCGACGAAGCCCAAGTCGCCTTTACGCAGGCATTAGCCGGCAAAACGGCAATTCCCCCCGGTCGCGACATATACGTGAAACAAGGCCTCTATCGCGGCGGAAACGTCGGCGATCGCACCGACGTCTTATGGATCGGCCCCACGATCAGGGGCTTGAGCTTTTCGGCCGTGGAGCAGCAGGCCTTCGGAACCAACGACGGACCGAGTGAGAAAAGCGCTCGTCCCTGAGCTGGATCAATGTCGGGGACAAGGTCGAAAGTCTCGCAGCAGCAGAGCCTAAGCCGCGCCACCGTTGGAATCATCGGCCTGCAGCTTTTGCCTTCAGCAAATCTCCAAGCGGCTTGGACGGATCGGCCAGGGCAACCAGGTCGACCGCGATCTGTCGCTCGATCAGACGCCGCACCAGCGCGATGTCGCGTTGAGCGTTGATGCCAAGCGCATAGGCGATGTAGGGTCCCGTCAACTCGAAAGTAATTTGGCTCGCACCGGCACCTTGCCGCCTCACCCTCAGGTCGGGTTTCATAGATGGCGATCCCACCCCCTGGAGATAGAGATCGAACTGCTCCGACCAGAACGATGGCACGCTGCGATATTCGTCGCTTGCGCCGGCCGCATTGCGGCCCGCGACCGCGCCCTGGTCCTGGGCGTGGCGCCAATCTTCCCGGCGCACCGGACCGTGAGGGCCAGGGAAACGCACCACGTCACCAGCCGCGAAGATTCTTGGATCGGAGGTGCGGCATTGCGCGTCGACAAGGACTCCATTGTCAGTTCGGAGCCCGGCCTCTGCCGCAAGGCGATCGTCGGGCACGGCGCCGGCGCCGATCACAACGAGATCCGCAATCAACGTTGCGCCGGTGCTGGTCTTTAGTGCAATGCGGCCGTCAGGCTCCGCTTGCGCATCGGTCAAGGCGGTGTTGACGTGGAGGTCGACACCATGGCGGCGGTGCGCGCCATCTACGCGCGCCGAAGTGTCCTCGTCGCACACCCGCGCCAGGATGCGGGGCAGGACTTCGATGACCGTGACCTTGACGCCGAGTTCGGTCGCGGATGCGGCTACTTCGAGTCCGATCAAGCCGCCGCCGACAACGCAAAGATGGTGCGCCGTCTTGAGCTCGTCCGCGAGCGCCCGCGCATGCGCCTCCGTGCGCAGATAGTGGACGCGCGGCGCCCCAAGCGGCAGAGCTGCGATCTGGCGCACCACCGAGCCGGTCGCGATGACCAGCGCGTCGTAGGCGAACCGCCGCCCGGACGCGGTGACGATCTCCTGTGCGGCGCGATCGATGGCTGTGCATCGGGTGCCGCATTCCAGGCCTACGCCGTGGCCGGCAAGCCCCTTCGGGCCGGCGATCGGTGCGTCGGCCGCGGCCGCCTTGCCGAGCAGGACCGCCTTCGACAGCGGCGGCCGTTCGTAGGGCTCGCACGGTTCCTCGGATATCAGAATAACGGCGGCCTGCGGGTCGCGGCGCTTGGCTTCGGTCGCGGCAAAAACGCCTGCCGGGCCGCCGCCGACGACAACGATGTTCCGGGATAAGGTCATTCCGGTTCAGGCACGCAGAGCGATCAGCATATCCTCGATATAGTCTTCGCCGTTGGCGATCACGAGCATCAGCGACCAAGGGCGCAGCTGCGAAAGCGTCTTCGACAGCATTTCGTCGGCAGCGGAAACCCCGCCCAGAATGAGACCGGTGGTGTTGACCCGCTTCAGGCTGCAGGCCTCCCCGACCAGCGTCGCCGCTGGAGCGTTTTCGCCTGCCGTCGCCACCATGACGACGAGATCGGCGCTGGCAACTTCGTCGATCAGGTCCTTGGTGCGGCCGGCGAGGTCACTGAGCCAGCCTTGCATCGAGAAGCCGCGTCCCGGAGGTGCGCCTGCAAAGGCGGAGGCGGTGAAGAAACTCGCGTTGTTCCAACGCAGCTGAGCGAGATGCTTGACGACCAGCTCGCTGGCCGGGTCGAGCGCAATGACCTTGACGTGTCTCGGTTTGGAGTTCGGCGCGTCGATCCGGAACCGCGCCTCGGCGGCGGTGGTCATCCGTGCGGTTTCACTCAGCATCGCGATTCCTCGACACCACATGAGCGGGGCAATGACACTCCTGAAATCACGCTACACCGAGGCCGGCGCCACGCCCGGGCGCGCCATCAGAGCATCCCTGGCAGCGTCCTTGAAGGCCTGGTCGCGCGGCAGCACCACGGCCGCCGACCGCACCCGCTGGTGCGCGGGATCGACACCTGGGGGGACTTCGTTCTTGTCCATGAGCGCCTTGACGGAGCGCAACAGCCGATGGCGGGCCATGATGATGCCGTTGTCGGTGGAAACCAGGTTTTCCTTAGTGCGGTCGACGATCGGCCCCATGCTTTCCTGGATCGAAGCGTCCTGCATGCCGAAGCCCTCAACGCCACTATAGGTGCGGCCGGCTTTCTGGGCGGTGCGGTCGATCAGATAGTCGTTGTCCTTGTTGGCAAGCGGTCGGAACGTTCCAGGCGCGCATTTGACATGGATGCCTTTGCCGTCGCGCATCGCGGCGACTTCGGCTTCGGCAAGATCGCGGATCGGGTGGTAGTCGAAGCTCCACGTCCAGCAATTCTCGTCGTCGATCGGAATCCAGAAATGGCCGTGGACCGAATGGTTGCCGCGCGGCGCGATCATGGTGAAGGCCGGCATCACCCACTGGGTGATGCGCCAGTAGTATTGATCGTTCTCGGCGTTGCGGCGCGCCCCGATGTAGAGTCCGCCGGCGCTCTCCACCACTTCGAACACCGGCCGGGAGTCCGCCATGTTGTATTGATTGCCTTTGGCACCCTTGAACAGCGGGTCGGAGTTAAGATCACCGCGGTGCAAGAACGACACGTGGCTTGAATCGATGCCGCCCTCCATGGCTTGCAGCCAGTTAGACTCCTGCAGGCGTTTCGAAACGAAACGCTGCCGGTCCGACACCATGGCGAACTCCCATTCGGGCAATGGCGGCGTGTGCTCCCTTGGACCCATATAGGCCCACAGCACACCGCCGCGCTCGACGAGCGGGTAGGACTTGAGTTTGACCTTTTGACAATAGCCGCTTTCCTCCGGCTCGGACGGCACGTCGACGCACTGGCCCGTTACATCGTATTTCCAGCCGTGGTACGGGCACCGCAGGCCCCGTTCCTCGTTGCGGCCGAACCACAGCGACACACCGCGATGGGCGCAGAACTCGTCGATCAGGCCGAGCCGGCCGTCGCTGTCGCGGAACGCCAGCAGCCGCTCGGACAACAGCTTCACCCGTACCGGCGGGCAATCGTTCTCGGGCAACTCTTCGGCCAGCAGCGCGGGCAGCCAATAGCTGCGGAACAGCTTACCGCACGGCGTCCCGGAGCCGGTTTGCGTCAGAAGATCATTTTGCTCTTTTCGCAGCACAGGGGCTCCCTCCGGTTTCGGCGACGGGCCGCGGGCCACGGTGATGGACCGGGATCGGCACCGGCGGCTGCAGCAGACGGCCGTGGACGGCGACCTCGCCGACGCCCGCCACATTGACCTGCAACGACGTCTATGGTCTATGACGTCTTCAACAAACCCTTGCAAAACGCCGTGTTTTCAGCCCTGCCAAAGTACTCTGCGGCTCTCCGGGCGTCAACGAAAGAGCGGCCAAAGTCAGAGCTGCCATGCCGAAGATCGAACTCTGTAATGCCGATGAGGTCGCGGCCGGCACCGCCCTCAAGGTCGAGAAGGACGGGCTGGTCGTGGCGGTCTTCAACGTTGACGGCGAGTTCTATGTGCTTGACGACTTGTGCACCCATGGACCGGGCTCGTTGTCGGAGGGCTATATCGAGGGCGATGTTGTCGAGTGTAACTTCCACAATGGACAGTTCAACATCCGCACCGGCGAGGTGGTGCTGCCGCCTTGCATGATTCCGATGAAAACCTACCCGACCTCGGTCGAGAACGGGAAGGTCGTCATTGAGGTGTGAGGAAAGAGTCTCGCCCGACAGCGGATTTCGGTGATATCGCACCATTCATCCGGAGTCATGGCCGAGGTTGTCCCATGATATAACACCAGGACCCTAGAAGCCGCATATTAGAGGACCCCGCCCGATGCACGACGTTCCCGGATCCCATTGGCACGAACCCACGGCCGGTAAGCGGGCCGGCTTCGGCAAATTCGGCCGGCCGAAGACACCCTACGATCTGTTCATGGAGTCCGAAGGCATTCCGGTGTTTCGCGACATTGGGGTCAGCAAGGTGCAGAACCTGCCGCTGGCGCCGTGGCGGCGCCTCGGCGGCCGCGGTACCTACATCCAGCTTCACGGCACCGAGGGCAAATGGGGCTGCTACCTCGTCGAGGTGCCGGGCGCGGGCGCGCTGAATGCCGAGAAGCACCTATACGAAGAGATTTATTTCGTGGTCGAGGGGCGCGGTACCACGGAAGTCTGGCTCGACGCCGACTCCAAGCGCCATGTGTTCGAATGGCAAAAGGGATCGCTGTTTTCGATTCCCGTAAACGCATGGCACCGCATCGTCAACGCCAGCTCGAGCCCAGCGCTGCTGCTCGGCGGCACCACGGCGCCAAACCTGATGAACCTCGTCAACAATCTGGGAGCGATCTTCGATTGCCCTTACGTGTTTCGCGACCGTTTCAGCGGCGCCGACGATTTCTATAAATACAAAGACGACATCGAGCCGGACCCGGTGCGCGGGCTCGCGATGCGCCGCACCAATTTCATCCCGGATATCGTCAACTGCGATCTGCCGCTTGACAACCGGCGCTCGCCGGGCTGGCGTCGCGTCGAGCCCTTCATGACCGGCAACACGTTCTATCTTTGGATCGGCCAGCACGAGAACGGCCGTTACTCCAAGGCGCACGCCCACACCTCGGCGGCTGTGCTGATCTGCATAAAGGGCAAGGGTTACACCTATACGTGGCCCGAACATGCCGGCGTCACGCCTTGGCGTGACGGCAAGGCGCACCTTGTCAAGCGGGTCGACTACGAGCCGGTCGGCCTGGTCTCGGCCGCGCCCGGCGGCGCGCGCTGGAACCACCAGCATTTCGGCGCTTCCCGCGAGCCGCTGCGACTCACCGCGTGGTTCGGCCCGTACAACCCGGGCCGCGAGCCGGGCCCGCCCGGCGAAGTCCACACCGACTACACCGCCATGGACATCCCGGAAGGCGGCACCGCCATCCCGTACTGGATGGAGGACCCGTTCATCGCCAAGGAGTATGGGGAGATCCTCGCACGCGAAGCTGTGGTCAACCGAATGGAGCCGCAGTTCTACGACAAGAACTACAAGGGCGAATTGCCGAAGGGGGTTTGACGAGTGGAAATCGAAACCGACGAGCAGGGCGGCCGGATTTTTTTCTCCAGTACCGGTCGCAGCCTCGAGGGAGAGGACGAAATCTGCATCCTGAGCGTCGGCGTCGATATCGGCTCCTCGACCTCGCACCTCGTGTTCTCCCGCATCGTGCTGGAACGGCTCGACAGCCGCTACATCGTCACGCAGCGCGAGACCTTCTATCAATCCGACATTTTGCTCACGCCCTATGCCTCCGAGGATGCCATCGACGCGGATGCGCTCGGCTCGTTTTTTGAGAAGCAATACGAAAACGCGATGGTGGACCCGGACGAAATCGATGCCGGCGCCCTGATCCTCACCGGCGTCGCGGTGCGGCGCAGCAATGCGCGCCGCATCGGGGAGTTGTTCGCCCGCCAAGCCGGCAAGCTCGTCGCAGTCAGCGCCGGCGACAACCTTGAGACTGTGATGGCGGCCTACGGCTCCGGCGCGGTGGCCCGCTCGATCCGTGAGGGCGCCGCGGTCATGAACGTCGACGTCGGCGGCGGCACCTCCAAGATCGCGGTGTGCCATGACGGCGCGGTGGCCGCCATTACGGCGATCGACGCGGGTGCACGCCTCGTCTGCACCGATGCGACGGGACGCATCACCCGGTTGGAAGAAGCCGGACGCCGCTTCGGCGAGAGCCTTGGTCTCAAGCTCGAAATCGGCGATGTGCTGACGCCTGATGACGCCGTGCGGCTGGCCGCCCGAATGGCCGACAGCCTGTTCGACGCCATGATGGGCGGCGCCCCACGGATCGGAACGACGGGTTTGTTGCGCCTCGATCCCCTCGCCTTTGCCGGACGTGTCGATATGGTGACGTTTTCAGGCGGCGTTTCCGAGTACGTATATGGCTGGGAGAGTGGCAATTTCGGCGATCTCGGCAGCCTGCTTGCAGCCGAGATCCGCAACCGCGTAATTGCGGCCGGAATGCGGCTAGAGCGGCCGGCACAGGGTATTCGCGCCACCGTGATCGGCGCGTCGCAATACACCACGCAGGTGAGCGGCAGCACGATCTTCGTTTCGCCGCTAGATACGTTGCCGTTGCGCAATCTACCCGTCATCGCGCCGGACTTCGCGCTCGACGGCGAGACGATCGCTTGCACCGCGATCGCGGCCGCAATTCGGAAGACCTTGCTGCACCTCGATCTCGCGGATTCGGAATCACCGGTTGCGATTTTTGTCCCCTGGCAGGGCTCGGCCACCTTCCACCGGCTCGACGCGTTTTGTCGGGGCGTCGTGGAGGGGCTGGGCAGCCTCCTGGGGCGCGGGCTTCCGGTCGTGCTGGCTGGCGACGGCGACGTGGGGGGGCTCTTGGGGATTCATTTCCGCGAAGAGATGAAGCTTGCCAATCCGGTGATCTCCGTCGACGGGCTTGAACTCAAGCAATTCGATTTCATCGATATCGGCGAGATGCTGGAAAGCTCCGGCGCGGTGCCGGTGGTGATCAAGTCGCTGATCTTTCCTGCCAGCGCCGCGCTCGGGCAGGAGTGGAAGACGAAAGAGGCCTCGCCGGCGATCGCGTAGTATCGGCCTTCATTCCGGGCTCGCGCAAGGGCGCGCCCCGGAATGACGCTGTGATAGTTGAAATACCGAACAGAGTTACGACAGTTGCCCTACCGAGATCTTCGTGAATTCATCGCCAAAGTCGACGCACTCGGCGCGTTGCGGCGCATCGAGGGTGCCGACCCTCACTACGAGATTGGCGCCATCACGGAAGTCGCGGCCGGCATGGCGGAATGCCCTGCGCTGCTGTTCGACCGCATAAAGGCCTATCCGCCGGGCTTCCGCATCGCCTCGAACGTCGTCACAAGCCCGCAGCGGGCGGCGCTTGCGCTAGGTATCGACCCGCTGTTGCGGCCGCTGGATGCGCTGAAAATGTGGATGGCAAAACGCCAGGGCTTGGCGTCGCGCAAGCCGATCGAAATCGCAAACCCGCCGTTCATGGAAAATTCGCGACGTGGAGACGAGGTCGACCTCGCCGAATTCCCTGCCCCGGTGTGGCACAAGCAGGACGGCGGCGCCTATATCGGGTCGGGCAGCCTCGTCATCATGCGCGATCCCGAAGGCGGCTGGATCAACGCATCGGTCTACCGCGTGCAGGTCCATGGACCGAACCGTGTCACGATACAGTTCGATCACGGCGGCCGCCACGGCGCCATCATTGCGCGAAAATACTGGGATGACTCCAAACCCTGCCCGGTCGCGGTAGTCAGCGGCGAAGACCCGGCGCTGTTCATCGCGGGCTTCGAATATCTCCCGGGCGGCATGTCGGAATATGATTTCGCCGGCGCCATCAAGGGCGCGCCGATCGAAATCTCTGCGGGCCCTTTAACCGGCCTACCGATACCGGCGCACGGCGAAATCATCCTCGAAGGCCATCTGCTTCCTTTAAGCGAAAACTCTCTGCCGGAAGGCCCGTTCGGCGAGTTCACCGGCTATTTCGCGTCTGACCGGCGGCCCTGCCCGGTAATGGATATCGCCGCAATCCACTACCGCGACGATCCGATCCTGCTTGGCTCGCCGCCCATGAAGCCGCCGCGCTTCCATTTCGGGCTGCCGCTGCGTGCCGCCGGCATCTGGAGCAATCTCGAAGCCGCCGGCGTTACGGATGTCGTCGGTGTGTGGCAGCACGTGTCGCAACTCATGACCGTAGTGGCGTTGCGGCAGCGCTATGACGGCCACGCCAAGCGCGCAGCCCTGATTGCCGCCGCGAACAGCTACATGGGCCGCGTCGTGGTGGTGGTGGACGACGATATTGACCCGTCCGACCTCGCCGATGTCATGTGGGCAGTGACGACGCGCTGCGAGCCGTCCGAACAGATCGACATCGTCAAAAATGCCTGGAGCTCGGCGCTCGACCCGCGTATTCCGCCCGAAGCTAAAGCGCGCGGCGTGACCTCGCATTCCAAGCTCATTATCGAGGCCGTCAAGCCGTTTGCCTGGATCGATCGGTTCCCCAAAGTGTCCGCACTCTCCCACGACGACGCGCGCGTGATTGAAGATAAATGGGGTGAAGCGCTCAGGCCGAGGACGAGATCGTGAAACCGGAATGCGCCAACGAGCGTTTTTTCAACGACGTTGACCCTGCCAGGGTCATTGCCCGGCTTGGCCGGGCAAACCAGTATCCACTGGTCGGTGGCTACTGGGTCGCCCGGTCGAGCCGGGCGATGACAGAAGGGCGAGACGCTACCTTACCGAAAACAGCTTCTACATCATCGTCGAGATGCAGTCGGGTCAGCCGGCTTGACGGTTTCTTGATGCCGCAGCACAGCGCCCCCGAACACTCCCACCGCAAAAACGTAAATCCACGACTGGGTGAAATCCGTCAAATGGGAATTGAACAGCGAGCCAACGATGTTCTGAGTCACCGCGATCATGCCAATCCAAGCCGCCAGTCCGGGCCGATGGAACAGCCGCCAATGGGCGGCCCACATGGCGAGCAGCACGGCGATGCCGACAAGGCCGAGCTGAATCCCAATCGCAAAAATCTGGTTATGCGGATTGGTGGCGGATGCGGAAGTTTTCGAGTCGGCGTAGCGGCGAAATGCTGCGGTGATCGTGCCGGTGCCGTGGCCGATAATCGGCGCTTTGCTCATGATCAGAAGCGAATTTCTCCAAAAATCGAGACGTTCACCTGAGGAGGTTTCCTTGATCTGGGATTCGGCGATCTCGTCGGCGACGGAAGTCGCCCGCAGGCGCACATAGGGCGAGGTCGCCCACATGGCCGCGAGCACGAGGAGGCCCGCCAGAATGCATCCTGCCAATGCGCGCCATGATGCCCGTTGCAACCCGACCAGCAGCAGCAGCACCGGAATCACGACCAGCGTCGTGCGGCTCGTTGAAACGTAGAAGATGCTCGAAACGAACAGAAGCGCCATCACGAATGCCGCAATTGAAAGCACGCGGCGACGCTCCGTCCATCGCTCGAAGCCGATGTGAATGAGCCCAAAAGCGCATAGCGTGAAGACGCCGCTCTGCGTGATGTAGTCCTTGACCGGGACGCCGGGACCGTGACCGAACTCAAGTCCAAGCCAGAATACCGTCCAAACAAGGACCAGCAAAATCGTTCCGGACACCAGGAAGGCGGCGCCGACCCAAATACTGTGCTCCGAGCGGCGGAACTGTGCGAGCAGTACCGGGATCGTGAGCAGTCTGAGGAACGGCTCGATGCCGGACAGGCGCTCCGACAGCGGCAGGTCCGACCACGCCAAACCCACGGCCGCGAATCCGACCAGCAGGACCGGCAGGCCGCCGGCCGGCGCCAGAACTTCGCGGCGCAACGCCGTGACATCAAGCGTTGGCAGACACGTTACCAGCCACAACACCACGAGAATTCCGGTCGCGGACGTCGACCACGGCAAAGACGCTGCGGCGGCCGCCGCAAGCCCGGCGGCGAGGCGGGGCTGCATGTCGCGCCGAAAAATGCGAAGCGACACGACGGCATTAGCGGACGTCTTCATCGGTATTCGCTGGCCTAGATGGGACACGGGAGGGGTTCTGTCACGGTCGAAAGTCCGCGCCGTGCCGCGATCCGGTCAGAATGCAGCAAATCATCAAGCTGGCGATCATTTTCCGCAAGGTGGGAGCGATCGGCCTCCGGATGCCACAGGTGCAGGACTCCGGTTGCGAACCGGCCGTCCTTGCGACGCACGCCCGCCCGGATGAGTCGGATGAACAGGTCGGAATCCTCACGACCCCAACCGCTGAAGGAGCAGTCGAATCCGTCCACTTTTTCAAGATCGGCACGCCAGAATGCCATGTTGCTGCCGCGGGCTCCGCGCCAGCGCTGCGCACTCAACTTGCGGATCGCGCCGAGTCGCAGTTCCAGCAATGGTGCGAAACGGTTGAGCTGACGTTGGATGCGCGGCGCCAGCCAGCGCCCAAGCCCCCACGATTCGGCATCAAGTCCCTGGTGAAGGATGCGTTCGGTCAAATTTGGCGAGAGCAGAATGCGCGTACCGGTGACGAACCAGCCGGACTCGGCAAGGCGACGATGCGCCGCCACAAAGTGACGCCGTGCAAGGCAGTCGCCGTCGAGAAACACGATATATGCGCCGGCGCTGGCGCGAATGCCGCGATTGCGGATGGCGGACAGCCGAAAGCCGCGATCTTCATGCCAGACATGCTTGATCGGGAGCGTCGTTTTCGCGGTCCATTCCCGCACCACGCGGGCGGTGGCCGGGCCCGAGCCGTCATCGGCGACGATGATTTCGAAATTGCGATCCGATTGGCGCGACAGCGCGCGCAATGCCACGTCGAGAGCGTCTTCCCGATTGTAGGTCGACACGATCACCGAGACGAGATCATTCACGACGGCGCCCCGCGAGCCAAGCTTTCATATACCGGTAGTAGGTCCCTTCGGCGTTGGCGACTGCGAGCAGGAAACCTTCGCGACCGTCGAGAAACCCGAGCCGCATGATGTAGGCACGCAAAAACGACCACACTCCATGGGTTATTCCGGTGGAGAAGGAAACCCGCCGCTGCGACGCCGCGAGCATCGCGGCGCCGGCCGTCGAATAGCTGTCCACCCGCCGCAGGGCATCTTCAAGTCGCAACACCGGATGATGATCGAGGACCCCCGAAAGACGACCGACCGGTCCTTCGCAAATAATACGTTCGTGAACGAGATCGTCACTGAAGCGCGCCTTTTCGCGGCGGAACAGGCGCAGCACGTAATCCGGAAACCAGCCCGAATGGCGCATCGGTCGCCCCAGGAAGGTGGAAAGCCTGGCGATTTCATAGCCACCGGTCGAAGGTGCACGGATAGCCGACAGGATTTCCGCAGCGAGCGGCTTTGACACGCGCTCGTCGGCGTCGATCGACAGCACCCAGTCGCCGCGCACCCGCGACAGCGCGAAGTTCTTCTGGGCGCCGAAGCCTGCCCACGGGTGGGTCACGACGGTGGCGCCGGCCGCCAGGGCGATCTCGACAGTGTCGTCATCGCTGCCGCTATCGACCACGATGCGCTCGTCGCAGAACGCGACGCTTTCGAGGCACGCCCCAACATTGGCTGCCTCATTCCGGGTAATGATGATCGCGCTCAGCATCAGGGAAAATCCGCGTCACATGTCCCATCTTGCGGCCCGCCCGCACTGTCTGCTTGCCATAAAGATGAACGCAAGCGCCAGGCACGTCCAGCCATTGACGGTAGGCCGCTATTTCATCCCCTATGAGGTTGACCATCTCGGCCCGTCCGTGGCGGAGCGGCACTGCCAAGGGCCAACCCGTGACCGCCCGGATATGTTGCTCGAATTGCGATACAGAGCATCCGTCGAGCGTCCAGTGCCCAGAGTTGTGCACGCGCGGGGCGATCTCGTTCACCATTACGGAATGGCTCGCGCCATCGGCGACCACGAACATCTCGACTGCAAGTACCCCCACATAGCCGAATGCTTCGGCGATCCGGCCCGCAATCCGGCGCGCCTCGACGGCGACGGCAGGCGTCACTTGCGCGGGTATGCGTGAGACCTTGAGGATGTGACTGCTATGCTCATTCTCGGCAACATCGAAGCACTCGATTTTGCCGTCGTGGCCGCGGGCCGCCACTACCGAGATTTCGCGTTCGAAGGGCACGTAAGCCTCGACGATCGAGGGCTGGCAGCCGACCGCAGTCCACGCTGCGGTCATGTCGTCGTCGGGATGCAGCGTTACTTGGCCCTTGCCATCGTAGCCAAAACGCCTGGTCTTGAGCACGGCCGGACGTCCGATCGACGACAGCGCTCGAACAAGTTCGCTTTCAGATCCCGCCGCTGCGTAAGGCGCGGTCGCAATGCCGAGCGAGGAGACGAAGTCTTTTTCCATCAGCCGATCCTGCGTGATGGCGAGGACCTTGGGGTTGGGCAGCACCGGTTTTCGAGCCGCCAGAAATGCCGCCGTTTCGGCCGGAACGTTTTCGAACTCATAGGTGATGACGTCGACGTCGTCGGCGAAGCGGTCAAGAGCAGCCTTGTCGCTGTAGTCGGCCTCCGTGACCCGGCGGACCACGTCGAACGCCGGGGAGGCAGGCTCGGGGCAGAGCACGTGACACTTGAAACCGAGCCGGGCCGCCGCCATCGCGAGCATGCGACCGAGTTGGCCACCACCCAGAATCCCGATGGTCGCGTCGGGGCCGACGGATTGCGGGCCGGATGAGGTCACGCGCCGTCCTCGCCGGATGGTGCATCGGCGACCGCCTCGGTCTGGCGCTTGCGCCATGCCTCGAGACGGCCTGCGAGCGCATCGTCCTGGAGCGCCAATACGCTCGCCGCGAGCAGCGCGGCGTTGATCGCTCCGGCGCGGCCGATGGCGAGCGTGCCGACCGGAACGCCTGGCGGCATCTGCACAATCGAATAAAGTGAATCGATGCCCGCCAGGGCCTTGGATTCGATTGGGACGCCGAACACCGGCAGCACCGTCATCGACGCCGTCATGCCGGGGAGGTGTGCGGCCCCACCGGCGCCCGCGATGATCACCCGGATTCCAGCGGCCTTGGCGCCCTTGGCAAACGCATAAAGCCGGTCCGGCGTGCGATGTGCCGACACGATGCGGGCATCGTAAGCGACACCGAGCGCATCGAGGGTATCGGCAGCATGCTTCATCGTCGCCCAATCGGACTGGCTGCCCATGATGACGGCGACCGGCTTTGCGGACACGGAGAATTCCTCAGTATGGCGCCGATGGCTTGGCCCCGAAAAGGCGCGGATTATAGAAACCAGCCGCATGGCCGCAAGCCAAACACGCCGTCTCGGCAAGTATTATTGGGGGAGTTCGTTAAGGCTGGAACCTTAAGCGTGAGTGCGCCCGTACCCGTGCGTGACCCATCCAGCGCTCGCCCTCGCATGCCGCGCTGATCATCTGCTGGTTCGGACGCTCAGCCTTTGAACCGGTCCACGTAGCCATTATGCAATGATATCCGGTGTCAGTTGATCCTCGATAAAGGTAATTCGGTCGCGCAAAATTAGCTTGCGTTTTTTCAGGCGTTGAACCTGGATAACGTCGGCCCCCGGCACGGCCTGAAGCGCTTCGATCGCAGCGTCAAGATCGCGATGCTCCTGCCGCAACCGCTCGAGCTGTGTCTTCAGCTCGATTTCTTCTTCTTCGGTCATTCGCAGCCGCCGAATTCCAATGCCTATCGCGATCCGAGCAACGTCCGGCCTCTCCACGCACAAGCCCGAAAATTCTGCCCGCTAATAGCATGATCGACCCCACCATGCTGCCCGAAAGCTTGCCGCAGGATCAAGTTGTTCGAGGGAATTGGAAAGGTTTCGGAGCGTCTCTGCGACATTTAGATCACACGAAAAATTTTTGGTGAACGACAAAACTCTGGACGGTCAAATAATACCACAATATTTAGCCGCACCGGATTTGTCGCATCGACTTCATTTTAGGGTCATGTCACAACCTTGTCGTCAGGCTGCAATCTGACCAAGGAGACTCGATACATGGCTACATCGACGCATCTCGCAGAACTCGAACAGCGGCATCAGATGCTTGAAGATGAATTGGCTGAGGCGCTTCAGCATCCATCCACGGATGATTTCAAATTGGTCGAATTGAAGCGCCGCAAACTACAACTTAAGGATGAAATCGCGCGGTTGTCTCAGAGCGCGAGCGTTCACTGATCCTGGTTCGAACCTCATCCTGATCCGCACTTCTGTTTTCGGAACCGCCGGCCCTCGACAGCGAGGTCGGCGGTTGTATTTTTAGGCGACCCTGGCGGGCTTCGAGGCAATGAGGTGAGGAACAAAGGGTGAGACGCTCGAACCTTCTTGCGGTGGCAGCCGTCACGTTAGCGGCGGCCTGCGGAACAGGTATAGCGCAAACCTATCCGTCGCGTCCGGTCACTCTGATCGTGCCGTTTCCAGCGGGCGGTGGCGTCGACGCGGTCGCACGTATCATGGCCGCGAAGCTCGCCTCAGGCCTGCGGCAGCAGGTTATCACCGACAATCGCGGTGGGGTCGCAGGCGTGATCGGCATGCGGACGGCCGCCAAGGCGGCCCCCGACGGCTATACGGTCGTGATGGCCCACACGGGCATTACGGCCATCAATCCAACTCTTTACGTCAATCCGGGTTATGATCCGCGCCGGGATTTCACCCCGATCGGGCTGATCTCGACCACCCCGATCGTACTGATGACCAATACCGCGTTTCCGTCGCGCACCGTGGCGGATTTGATCGCCACGGCGAAGCGGGAGCCCGGCAGGCTCAACATCGGCACGCCGCCGCCCGGAACCGGGGCCTTCCTTTCCGCGGAACTGTTCAAGGCCGCGGCTGGGATCGACTTTACCATCGTGACCTACAAAGGCACTGGCCCGCTCACCAATGATCTCATCGGCGGCCATGTGCCGATCGCATTCAACGTGCTGGCGCCCGCCATGGGTAATCTACAGGCCGGAAACCTGCGGGCGATCGCAACTGCGGGTCCTACGCGCCTGAGCCTGATGCCGGATGTTCCAACCATTGCGGAATCCGGCCTGCCGGGTTTCGAAGCAGTGCTGCATTACGGCCTGATGGCTCCGGCCGGCACGCCGGCAGCCATCGTGACGCGTCTCAACGACGAATTGCGGAAGGCGGTGGAGCTTGATGACGTGAGGGTCCGCATCGCGGCCGACGGCGGCGAAGTGCTGACCTCGACGCCCGAGGAATATGCCGCCGATATCGATCGCGAAGAGCGCAAATGGGGGGCGCTGGTGCGAAAGCTCGGGCTCAAGGTGGAGTGAAGGCGGGGCAGCGATATCTCAAATCAACAAAGCAAGCCGTCCACCGGAACCGTAATTCCTGGCGGATCGAATACAAGCTCACCTTCTTTTGCGATGGCGACGATAATCGTTCCATCGAGCTGCCTGCGGTAATGCAGGACGTGGCGTCGTCCGAGATCGACGATCAGGTAATGCACAAGACTGGCGACGCGAAAATAGTCGGCAAGCTTTGTGGTCTTGTCGAGATTGCCGGTCGATGGGGAAAGCACCTCGACCGCAATAACGGGGTGAGGCGCGATCATCGTATTGTCGGCAATTCGTGCACCGCAATTGACCAAAGCGCCGGGCTCGTAGCTGGTCTCGTCGTCGATTACGATGGCTAATCCGTCAACAAACGCTTCGCACGCAACACCAGCCCGCGCTACGGCAATCTCAAGCGATCGAACGGCCCTTTGCTTGGCCCGAACGTGTTCGGCACGCTCGGGCGCCATGGCGACAATTTCGCCGCGGACAAGCTCGTAGCGTCCCTTGTCTTGGCTTTCCGCCCAGGCGAGGAATTCCGGCACGGTCATGCGCTTGATGGCGGGAACGTTCATATTTTTACTATACCACAACCGCCGATTTGACGCGACAAAATGCCGGGGCTTGCTTTGATTTGCAGATTCCCGCAAACCGCGCTCGAAATGTGCGACAATGAGTCGGCAAAGCTCAACGAATTCATCATGCGTTAGGTCATGCTTTGCATCATTGGTCCGCCACGAGCAAATCTTAAAGTTTGCCGCGCCGAGACCGTCCCCAACGTGATCGATCGTCGGGAGAAACGCAAACTTGGCCTTATATTGCCGACGCATATCTTTGGATTCAGCATTGTTGTACTGGCTTATCAATGACCAATTGAGCGGCTCGCCCGTGTAATCGTCCCGACCATTTGACTCAAGGACCACACGATGAATCGCTTCTTTGTAAGCTACATTGTTGGCCGAAGTGTTGCCGCGCCTCTTGTTCCTCCGAACGTGAGCGCTGGACTTTCTGTTAAGCCATCGAAGATAGCTCTGTTGGCTCACGTTGCCGGAAAGGAAGGGAGGAAGATCGTACGTTTTGGATATAAGGCGCATCCAGCGTCATTTTACGCCTGCATCGCCCGCCGCACGGTCTCGGCGATCCGCTCCGCCGTCGGCAAAATCATGTCCTCGAGAATATCGGCCGCCGGCAGCGGCACGTGCGGCGTCGTGATCCGCACCGGAGGGCCGTCGAGATCGTAGAATGCCTCGTCAGCCACGATGGAGACAATCTCAGCGCCCCATCCGCACAGACGTGGGTTTTCTTCGACCGTGAACACGCGATGGGTACGGGCGACAGAGCCCAAAATGGTCCGGGTATCGAGCGGAACAAGCGAACGCACGTCGATCACCTCGCAATCGATGCCAAGCGGGGCAAGCTTCTCGGCAGCCTCAAGCGCACGCGGCACCATCAGGGCGAGGGCCAGGATGGTGGCGTCCCGGCCAGGTCGGAGGATTTTGGCGGAGCCGAGCGTGTCGACAATCTCGCCGTCCGGAACTTCGCCCTTCGTTGGGTAAAGCGATTTGTGCTCGAAAAAGATCACCGGGTCGGGATCGCGCACGGCCGCGGCCATCAGCCCGATCACGTCGCGCGGATTGGACGGCGCCACCACCTTGAGGCCGGGGATCATCATGCACCAGTTCTCGACGCTTTGGCTGTGCTGGGCGCCGAAGCGCGACCCTGCACCGTTTCCGGTGCGCACCACCAACGGGCATTTGAGCTGGCCGTTCGACATGTAGCGGCTCTTCGGAAACTCGTTGGCGATATAGTCGAAGCACACCGCGAAAAAATCCGAGAACATGATTTCGGCGATCGGCTTGAGGCCTGTCATCGCGGCCCCCATGGCGGCCCCCATGATGGCCTGCTCGGAAATCGGCGTGTCGCGCACCCGCTTCGGACCGAACTGTTCGTAAAGACCGACCGTCGCCTTGAACACGCCGCCGGCTTTCGCGACGTCTTCGCCGAAGAAGATCACGTCGGGATCGCGCGCCATCTCCTGCGCGATGCCGCGCGCCACGGCGTCGCGATAGGTCAGTTCCGCCACGCGAAGCCTCCATCCGCATAGACGTCGGTGCAAAGGATATCGGGCGAGGGCGGGGGCGCTGCCTTGCACTTCTCGGTTGCCTCGTCGACGACACGACGCACGTCCGTCTCGATGCTTGCAATGATGTCCTCAGACACGCCGAACTGCTTAAGGCGGCTGCGATAAAGCGTGATCGGGTCGTGCTTCTTCCACGCATCAAGCTCCCCGTCCGGACGATATTTTGCCGGATCGGCGCGCGAATGGCCGCTGTGCCGGTAGGTGAGGCACTCGATCAATGACGGGCCTCCTCCGGCCCGGGCGCGCTCGTAGGCCGCGCGCGCGGTGCGGTAGACGATATCGGCGTCATTGCCGTCGATGAGAATGGGTTCGAGCCCGTAGGCCGAAGCGCGATCCGCCGCCGGATGTTTCACCGCCGTGACCTCGCTGATCGGCGTGTACTCCATGTAGAGATTGTTCTCGCACACGAAGATCACCGGCAGCTTCCAGATCGCCGCGAAGTTAAGCGCTTCGTGGAAGGCCCCGATATTGGTCGTGCCGTCGCCGAAGAAGCATACCGTAACGTCGTCCTGGCCCTTGTACTGGGCGCGAAGCGCCGCCCCGCAGGCGATCGGCAGGTGCGCCCCGATGATTGCGTAGGAGCCCATAACCCCATGCTCCACGGAGGTGAGGTGCATGGAGCCACCCTTGCCGCGCATCAGGCCATTGTCGCGCTGCATCAGTTCGCCCAGCACCTTTTCGACCGGAACGCCACGTGCGAGCGTATGCGCATGCCCCCGGTAGGTGCAGAATGACAGGTCGCCGGGTTTCATTGCGTTGGCAAATCCGGCCGCGATTGCTTCCTGGCCGAGCGAGAGGTGGCTTGTGCCCTTGACCAGATTCTGCAGGAACAGATCAAAGGCGCGCTGCTCGGCCTCGCGCAGCTCGATCTGGGTGCGAAACAGGCGCAACCGCATCGCCTCGCCGATATCATCGTTCGCCCGGTCGATACCGGATGCGTTGTCGGCTACCAGAAAGGGTTTCTGCATGGGTGGACCTGCTCGTGAAATCCCAGTGACGAAGCCGCAAGGCCGCTGTGACCGTCTGTATCAGGCTTGCCCGGCACCCTTCAACCCGCAAGGAGCAGGGCAATCGCATTTGGTACGGCCCCCTCTGCTCCCTCTCCCCGCAAAAGAGCGGCGAGAGGGAGCAGGTCATTATTGTCCGGCATCTTTTGCGGTGCGCGGGCCGCGCACCCTTTCGCGATGAAACACATACAGACCCGACGCAATTACGATCGACGCTCCCGCCAGCGTATAGGAATCCGGCACGTCGCCGAATACGGCGTAACCGAGGGCGATGACCCATACGAGCTGGCTATAGATGAACGGGGACAGCAGCGATGCCGGCGCGAGCCGGTGCGCCGCGATCAACATGTAGTGGCCGAGGCTCGCGAGCCCGCCTGCCAGCGCCATGAGAACGAGCTGCCGCAGGTCCGGTGTCGTCCAGAAGAACGGCACAACCGGCAGCATCACGATTGCGCCGATAAAGTTTGAATAGAACAACGTGGTTTCATTCGAATCAGTGCGGGCGAGGATGCGAGTGGACAACGCATAGGCGGCATAGCTCATCGCCGCCATAACAGCCAGAAAGGCCGCCGGATGAACGATGCCGAAGCCCGGCCTGGTCACCACCAGAATTCCGATGAACCCGACCCCGATTGCGGTCCACCGGCGGGCGCCGACCCACTCGCCAAGCACCGGTCCCGACAAGGCGGCAACAAAGAACGGCGTCGAAAACGCGATGGCGAGAACCTGATCGAGACGCAGATATTTGAGGGCAAAGAAATTCAGCAGGGTCGAGCCCAGTAGCAAGGTCGCGCGGCCGACTTGGAAGATGGGCCGTTTGGTTTGCAGGAGCCCGGGGTGGCTCAGCGGATTGGAGACGATCAGGGTGAGCAGGAACGCAAACGTGTAGCGCGCCCATACGACCTGAAGTACGTCGACCTGGCGGCCGAGATATTTCGCGGTCGTATCCAAGAAAGCAAACGAGCCGACCGCGCCGCACATCAGCGCAATACCGATCAGACGGGCCCGGCGGGCATTTGCAGCATTCTGGTCCGCGTCACGGCCTTGCGGCGGAAATATAGCCCTCACGGCTCGCTCGCTATCGCGCTGTCGTGCCAGCGGCGCAGCAAGAGATGTGACATCAGGGACAAGGCGAGGAAGATTGCGACTCCCGTGATCGACAGCAGGATCAACGCCGCAAACATGCGCGCAATATTGAGGCGATAGGCCGATTCGGCGATCCGATAGGCGAGCCCGGAGCCGGCGCCGGCCGAACCGGCGGCGATTTCGGCGACGACGGCGCCGACCAGCGACAGCCCGCCGGCGATCCTGAGACCCCCAAGCATGTAGGGCAGCGCGGCCGGCAGCTTGAGGCGCAGCAGCACCTTGATGCGCGAGGCGCCGTAGATTTCGAACAGATCGACGAGATTGCGATCGACAGAGTTGAGCCCGAGGGTGGTATTGGCGAGGATCGGAAAGAACGCCACGATCCAGGCGCAAGCCAGCACTGCCGCCTGCTGCGGCAGATAGATGAGGAGCAACGGCGCCACAGCGACCACCGGCGTGACCTGCAGGATCACCGCATAAGGATATAGAGATTGCTCGATCAGGCGTGATTGATTGAACAGGATCGCGAGTCCGACGCCGCCGGCGAGCGCCAAAGCCAGTCCGTAGAAGGTCGTTGCGAGCGTGACAAGAAGCGAATTCCACAGCAAAGTCCAGTCGGACACGAGCGTAGCCGCCACAAGGCCCGGGCCTGGCAAAATGAAGGGCGGGATGTCCTTAATCCGCACCAGCAGAGTCCAGGCCAGGATGCCGAGCGCGAGGGTCGCGATCGGCAGCATGATCCGCGGCCATTCGGTCCTAAGGCCACGGGTGGCGAAGGGCGGGGCGTTCTTGTTCATGGTTTAGTGCTGATCCCGGTGAAGCGACACCGTTTGTTTCGTCGCCAACTCTCAGTTGTCGTCCCCGCGAAAGCGGGGATCGAGTAGCCCGGGCAGTGCTGCGGAGTACTGGGTCCCCGCTTTCGCGGGGACGACAAACGATCGTTTGGTCCGGTCAGAACGAGATCCGTTCCGGCTCTCACGACAAGCTTCCCATCGCATGCGACAGGGCGTGCGAAACCACCCGGCAGTGGCCCGCATATTCGGCCGAGGTGCGAAAGCTCTCGTCGCGCGGATAGGGCGCATCGATGCGGATCTCGGTAAAAACCCGGCCCGGTCGCGGCGTCATTACCACGATCCGACTCGACAGATAGACCGATTCGAACACCGAATGAGTCACGAAGATCACCGTGTGGCCGACTGACCGCCACAGCTCCAAAAGCTCGTCGTTGAGCCTGAAGCGCGTGATCTCGTCGAGGGCCGCGAACGGCTCATCCATCAAGAGAAGGGGCGGATCCGTGACGAGGGCGCGTGCAATAGAGACGCGCATCTTCATGCCGCCGGAGAGTTCGCGCGGGTAGGAATTGCGGAAGGATGTCAGTCCGACGCGCTCCAGCGCCTGGGCGGCGCGCTGCCTCGCCACCAGATGCCCGGCGCCTTTAAGCTCGAGCGGCAACATGACATTGCGCCGTACCGTGGCCCAAGGCATAAGGGTCGGCTCCTGAAACACGAAGCCAACTTCAGGCTTGTTGCGGGCCGCCCTCCCTACCCTCCCCCGCATGCGGGGGAGGGTAGGGAGGGGGGGGCCGCTCCACGAGATGGTGCCGCTGGTCGGCTCGCCCAATCCGGCGACCAGCCGCAGGGCTGTGGATTTGCCGCAGCCGGAGGGCCCGAGCAGCGAGACGAATTCGCCGTTCCGTATCACCAAATCGAACTGATCGAGCGCGAGCGTGCCATTGGCAAAGCGCTTGGAGACGCGATGGAGCGTGACGACCGGTGCAGCCATGGCGATCGTATGCATTGAAGTGTCTTCGGAATGGCTTTCGCTCAAGTAGGCGCCCGCAGGGGCAAAGGCTCGTCGTCGCGCCGTGCCCATGCCGCGACGGCACGCGGAGCCCATGATCGGGCCGGGCAAAGGCCGAACGGGTTGGCGCTTTGCCCGCCCTGCGTTGTCAAGCTTCAACGGCTCCGCAGCTCCGCTCCGATTTTTCGATTCACGAAGCGCAACGTGTACGATTTGCGATAATCGAGGTTGGCCTTGACCACTCCGGCCCGCACCATCTTGCCGTAGAAGCTCACCATGCGGGCGTCCGTCATCGCCCCGATGCCAAGCTCCAGCGCGTCGCCGGAATCCACAATGCCGTATTCCTTCATGCGGGCGACCGAATAGGCGAGCAGCTCGTCGGTCATTTCGGGATTCTGGCGTTTGATGAGGTCATTAGCAGGTGCGTTGTCGTTGTAAACGTAATTGTACCAGCCGATGATCGAGGCATCGACGAAACGCTGCACCAGGTCAGGCTTGCGTTCCACGAGGTCGCGCCGTGTTTCGATCAGGGTCGAATAGCTGTTGAAACCGTAGTCGGCGATCAGGAAAATCTTCGGTTTCGCCCGGGTTTGCTTTTCGATCGCGTACGGCTCGGACGTCACATAGCCCTGCATGATGCTGTTGCGATCGGCCAGAAAGGGTTGCGGGTTGAACGTATAGGGCCGGACCTGGGCGTCAACCATGCCGTAATCGGCCTTGAGCCACTGGTAATAGCTGGCCATGCCTTCCTTGGATATGTAGAGCACCAGGCCTTTCAAATCCTTGAGGTCGTTGATCCCTCGATCGGGATGCGCGATCAGGACCTGTGGATCCTTCTGGAACATTGCTGCGACCACGACTGTCGGAATGTTCTGCTCGACCGCGTCGAAGGACTGCAGCGTATTTGCGCTTAGGTAAAAATCGATTTTCCCCACCGGCAGCAGGATACGGTTGTTCACCTGCGGGCCGCCCGGGACAATGGTGACGTCGAGCCCGTGTTTGCGGTAAGTGCCGTCGGCGAGCGCCTGGTAGAATCCGCCATGCTCGGCTTCCGCGACCCAGTTGGTGGCAAACGACACCTTGTCGAGCGCCTGTCCGAACGCATTGCCCGTGAGTGTGTTGCCCACCAACGCGCAGGCGACTATGAAACGCGCAGCGGCGAAAAATCTGCCGGCTCTGCGGAAGGCGGATCTCAGAAACGTGTTTCTTCGAAGTCCAGGGTTCTGCATGGGGTTCATTCTCTCCAAACACGTAAGGGAGACTACGCGAGCCGGATCGGAAATGCGAGTGACCGAGACATGATGCCCAAACGCGACTGGACCGAGATGACCTGGACCGACGTGGCGGCTGGCGATACCAGGAGCTGGATTGCCGTACTGCCGGTCGCCGCCGTCGAGCAGCATGGCCCGCACCTTCCGCTCGGCGTCGATTCCTATATCGCGCAAGCCTATATGGCTCGCGTTCTGCCCCTGCTTCCGGCCGACCTGCCGGCGACGTTTCTGCCGGTGCAACAGATCGGTCAATCCGACGAGCATCGGGCGTTCCCGGGAACCTTGTCGTTTTCCGCACGAACCGTCATCGGCGCCTATACGGAAATCGGCGAGAGCCTCCATCGCTGCGGGGTGCGCAAGCTCGTGATCGTCACCAGTCATGGCGGAAACGTTGCCGCCATGGACCTGGTCGCGCGCGATCTGCGCGTGCGCCTCAAGATGCTGGTCGTGACCTGTGCGTGGCATCGCTTCGGCTATCCGCCGAATACGTTCGAGCGGATGGAGCAACGCCACGGCGTGCATGCTGGCGACGTGGAGACCTCGCTGGTTCTCGCCCATAGGCCTGAAACCGTGGACATGAAGCGCGCCGTTCCGGCCGTTCCGGTGACGCTGGAAATGGCCGAGAAATTCAAATGGCTCAGTGCCTTCCGGCCGGTAGGATTCGGCTGGATGACCCAAGACCTGCATCCGACCGGCGCCGTCGGCGACGCCACCCGCTCGACCGCGCAGAAAGGCGAGCAGGCGCTTGACCATGGGGCGAGGGCGTTGGTGGAATTGCTGCA
>Ga0210402_10001228_pt1 | contig 26591 bp, 24 predicted proteins | sample IncBWC7MmetaG_FD_161055 | JGI IMG/M metagenome (GOLD analysis project Ga0210402, IMG submission 161055) | Forest soil microbial communities from Barre Woods Harvard Forest LTER site, Petersham, Massachusetts, United States - Inc-BW-C-7-M | ecosystem: Environmental > Terrestrial > Soil >... | reverse complement strand
TTATCCCCTGTACGGTTGCGCTGGCCAGGCATCGATTATTTTCGGAGGCGGCCGGACGGTGGAATGGATTCCCGGCCCAAGCCCCTGGCCCCGGACCCCCGTCGCCCGGCCCTCGGCCCCCAAGCCCCGGCCCCCGGCCCCCGACCCCCGGCCCCCGACCCCGAGGCACCCGTCCCATCCCTGTTATCATTCTGATTCACACGCTTCCGGGAATGACCAAAGCCGACAAAACCATCGCCACTTACCGCCGCCTGCGGAACCAACCTCTCTGGCGCCTGCTGGCCTCCGATAACGGGCCCGTCGTCATCGGCCTGCTGCAAGCGCACCTGTTCGATGGCGAGCACAGCCTGCCCGCTGGGACCTTCTATGAGCGCCTGCATCGCGATCTCGAAGACCTCCAGGCGCAAGGCGAAGTCCTGCCGCGCTCGGCCCAGGCCTACGTAGCCGACTGGCTGGCCGCCGGCTACCTGGAACGCCGCTTTCCGCCGGGCGCTACTGAGGAGGAGTACGAGCTTTCCGCCGCGGCCGCCAGCGCCATCCGCTTCGCCGCCGGTCTGGTGGAACCGCGCACCATGGCCACCGAAAGCCGCCTGGCCGTCGTGATCCAACAACTCGTCCGCCTGGCTGAAGAGACCGACGCCAACCCCGAAACCCGCATCGCCACGCTGCTGGCCGAACGCCGCCGCATCGACGAGCAAATCGAGGCCATTCGCCAGGGCCGGTTGCAATCGCTGCCCGAGGCCCGCGCGCTCGAACGCGTGCACGAAATCATCGCCCTGTCCGACGACCTGGCCGGCGATTTTCGCCGCGTGCGCGACCGCTTTGAGCAGCTCAATCGCGATCTCCGCGAGCGTCTCATGGACAACGACGCCAGCCGCGGCGAAGTGCTGGAGGCTTTGTTCGCCGGCGTCGACGTGATCGCCGAGAGCGATGCCGGGCGCACCTTCAATGCCTTCTGGCGGCTGCTCACCGATCCCGAGCAAAGCACCGCGCTGGAGCAGGCCACCGACGAAGTGCTAGCGCGCGATTTTGCCGGACAACTCGAGCCCCGCGACCGGCGCTTCCTGCTGCGCCTCACCCGAATGCTGCTCGCCGAAGGCGGCATGGTGCACGAGGTGCTGCAGCACTTCGCGCGCAGCCTCAAACACTTCGTACAAAGCCGCGAGTATCTGGAACAGCGCCGCGTCAACCAGCTATTAAAGGATGCACAGCGGGCCGCGCTGGCCCTCAAGGACGAAGTGCGCGCCACGGACACGCTGGAATATACACTGCAACTGACCACCAGCCGCCTGCGGTCGCTGTCACAGTGGGTGCTCTACGATCCGGCCACGCAGGCCCCGGGCGGCGGCATGGTGGATGGCGAGGCCGCCCCCATCGGCCTGGACGATGTGGGCGAACTGGTGGCCCAATCCGAAATCGACTTCCGCGTGCTCAAGGCCAACATCCGGGCCGTGCTGGGCCAGCGCTCGCAGACATCCATCGGCGAAGTCATGGGCCAGTTCCCGGCCACCCAGGGCCTCGGCAGCGTGGTCGGTTATGTAGCATTGGGTGCGCGCCATGGAGTGCGCGGCGACCGCGACGAGACCGTCGAATGGGAGGGCCACGACGAGCAGCGCCGTCGCGCGCGCATTCCGGCCATCTACTTTGTGCGGGAGCGAATCCATGAGCTTGCTTAAGAATTCAGTCCGCCTCCGTGCCTCCGATCAGAGCCGCGACCGTTAGGGAGCGGTATGCCGCGGCCGGAGTTCGCCGACCAATCGGCCGAGTGCAGCGGCTTCTTCCGGCATCCGCTGTTATCATTGCTCCATGACCAAAACCGGCCAAACCATCGCGGGTCCCGCCGCTTGCGGGATCCACTGCTGCCGCATTGGCCGTCCGGCAACCAAGGAGCGAATTCATGAGCTTGCCTGAGAGCCCGCCAGCCGCCATTTCGGATGACGCCGAAGCCTCGCCCGGCAATCTCTTCGCGGGCGACACCGGTGAACTGCCGTTGGAAACCCGCCGCGCCTTGGTGCAACTGCTGGCCGGCCCGTCGCTCGATGGCAGGCGCCACTCCAAACTCTGGCCCGTGCTGGTGCGCGATGAGACACCGATTCGCCGCCGCCTTTCGGAACTCTTTCTCGACCTGGTGATGGACACGGACCTGCAAGTCGCATTCACCCGCCAGTTCGACGCCGGCGATCTGGAAACCCCGGTGCTGCTGCGCCGCTCCCAACTCACCTTCCTCGATTCCATTCTGCTGCTGCACCTCCGGCAGCAGTTGACGCTGGCCGATGCGAAAGGAGAACGCGCCGTCATCGCGGTGGATGAGATCCTCGAGCACATGAGCGTCTACGAGCGCAGCGTCAACACCGACCGGGCCGGGTTCACCAAGCGCATTCAAGCGTCCATCGAAAAAATCAAAAAGAACAACATCCTGCAAAAGATTCGCTCCAGCGAAGACCGTTTCGAGATTTCGCCCACGCTGAAACTGCTGTTTTCCGCCGAAGAGATCCAGTCGCTCACCAAAACCTATCAGCGCATGGCGGCGGGCGAAGCGGTGGCGCCGGCGCCCGCACTCGATCCGGACGATGAGGCCGGCGCATGAAGCCGATGCCGCCGGCGCAACTCTCCGGTTCCCTGTTTGGAGTTGAGCCGGGGCCCGACACCGACCAGTTCCGCATGCGCCGGCTCCAGGTCTTCAACTGGGGAACCTTTTCGGGCCTGCACGATATTCCGATCGCCGAGCGCGGCTTTCTTTTCGTGGGCCCATCGGGCGCCGGGAAGACCACGCTGCTGGATGCCTTCTCCGCGCTGCTGGTGCCGCCGCGCTGGGTGGATTTCAACGCCGCTGCGCGCGAGGCCTCCCGCACCGGCCGCGACCGCAACCTGGTCAGCTACGTGCGCGGCGCCTGGGCCGAACAGAAGGACGACGAATCGGGCGAGATTGCCACCCGCTACCTGCGCACCGGCACCACCTGGTCCGCGCTGGCCCTGACGTATGTCAACTCGCAGCAAGCGGCGGAACGATCGCGGTCCGTGGTGCTGGTTCAGTTGTTCTGGCTGCGCGGCAACGCCAACGGCAGCACCGACATCAAACGCCACTACCTGATCTTCGAACGGCCTTTCGACCTGCGCGAAATCAAGGATTTCGATCTGGACGTTCGCAAGCTCAAACAGGCCCACCCGGAGGCCTTCGCGCGCGAAGACTTCCGCCCCTATGGCGAGCGCTTCTGCCGGTTGCTGAGCATCGAGAGCGAGCAGGCCCTGCGGCTGCTGCACAAAACGCAATCCGCCAAGAATCTGGGCGACCTCAATACCTTCCTGCGCGACTTCATGCTGGACCGGCCGGAGACCTTCGATGCGGCCGAGCGGCTGGTCAGCGAGTTCGCCGAATTGAATGCCGCGCACCAGGCCGTGGTCACCGCGCGCGAGCAGGTGCGGACCCTGGCGCCGGCTCGCGAGGGCTACGGCCAACTTCAGGACCTGATCGTTCGGCAGAACCAGTTCAAGGATGTGAAAGCCGGGGTGGATGGCTACAAGGAAATCTGCCGCCTGGCGTTATTGCAGGAACGCATCGCGGCGTTGCACGTGGATGTGGCGGGCGCGCAGGCGGAGGCGCAGCGCCGCAAGGCGAAGCTCGAAAACGAGCGGTCGGCTTTGGAAGACCTGAAGCAGCAACATCGCGAACTGGGCGGCGACCGCATCGAACATCTGGAGACCGAGAAGGCCGGTTTCGAGCGCCATCGCGACGAGCGTTTGCGGAAGCGGGCGCAGGTGGAATCGGCCTGCAAAAAACTGGGCTGGGCGCTGCCGGACACGCCGCAGCGCTTCGCGGAGTTGACCGCGCAGGCCGCGCAGGAAGTGGAGCACTGGCAGGAGCAGCGCATCCACCGGCAGCAGCAACAATTCGCGCTGGTCAATCGGAAGGCGGAAACGGAAAAAGAATTTCTGGCTGCCTCCGAAGAAGTCAAAGCTCTGCGCCGCCAGCCATCCAGCATCCCGGCCCACATGCTGGCCTTGCGGACCATGATCACCCGCAAGCTGGGCCTCGCCGACGCCGTTCTTCCGTTCGTAGGCGAACTGATCGAGGTGGACCCGCAGGAGGCCGTCTGGCGCGGCGCCATTGAGCGCGTGCTGCACGGTTTTGCGCTCTCGCTGCTGGTGGAGGAGCGATATTACTCTGCGGTTTCCGGCCACGTCAACGAAGCCAACCTGGGCGGGCGGCTGGTCTACTTCCGCGTGGGGCGCGTCGAGGAATCCGCCGTTCGGCCCATCGCCGCCAACTCCATTTACCACAAGCTGCAAATCAAGGCGGGCGCGTTTGCCCCGTGGCTGGAGGCCGACCTCAAGCAGCGCTTTGACTATGCCTGCGTGGATGGGATGCAGGCGTTCCGCAACACGGAGCGCGCGCTCACCCGCGAAGGCCAGGTCCGCCACGGCAAGACCCGCCACGAAAAGAACGACCGTTTCCGCATCGACGATCGCAGCCAGTGGGTGCTCGGTTTCGACAACCGCGAGAAGCTGGCGCTGTTCGAACAGCAGGCCCAGCGGCTGGCCGATGAGATCGCCGGGTTGGACCGTGAGATCCGGGGCCTCACCGCCGCCGAGGCCAAACAGGCTGAGCGTGCGCTGACCTGCCGCGATCTGGCCAATGTCCAATGGCAGGAAATCGACGTGGTGGGGCTGCTGGAGCGGATCGGCGCCATCGAGCGGGCGCTCCACGAAGCGCGCGAAGGCAGCCCGGCATTGCAGGACCTGGCGGCGCGCATGGCTAGCCAGGCCGGCCGGGTCGAGAAAGCCGAGGACGATATGGTCGCGGTGCGGGCGCAGATCCAGGCACTGGAAAAGGACACGCGCGAAAAGGAGGAGAAACTACGCATCCTGCGCCAGGATCTGGTGGGGATCGCGCTCACGCCAATACAGACCGAGGCGTTGCGGGACCGCTTCAACGCCCTCAGCCAGAAGCTGACTCTGGACAACATCGACCGCCTGGCCCAGCGGGTGGAGCGTGGGCTGAGCGAAGAACTGGAGGCGATGGCCGTGCGGCACAACCAGTTGGTTCGCGGCATCGAAGAGCGCTTCGCCGAGTTCCAGCGCCGGTGGCCCATGGAAGCGGGCGACATGGACGCTACGCTCAACTCCGCCACGGACTTCCTGGCCAAATTGAAGCGCCTGGAGTCCGACGGCCTGCCGGCTCATGAGCAGCGTTTCTTCGACCTGCTGCGCAACCAGAGCCACCAGAACCTGGCGGCCCTTTCCACCTACATGAACCAGGCGCGCAAGACCATTCTGGACCGCATGGAGGTGGTAAACCAGAGCCTTCGCCAGGCGCAGTTCAACCCCGGCACTTATTTACACATCGCCGCCAGTGACCGGCAACTTCCGGAGGTGCAGGAATTCCGCCAGGAGATTCGTCAGGCCCTGAGCCATGCGTGGACCGACGACCGGGAGCAGGCCGAGAGCCGTTTCCTGATTCTGCGCGGCCTGGTGGAACGGCTGGCCAGCCAGGAGGCGGTGGCGCGGCACTGGCGCGAAACGGTGCTGGACGTTAGGCTGCACGTGGAGTTCATCGGACGCGAAGTGGATCTGGAAGGCCGCGAAGTGGAGGTCTACCGCAGTGGCGCCGGCAAATCCGGCGGCCAGCGGCAAAAGCTGGCCACCACATGTCTGGCCGCGGCCCTGCGCTATCAGCTTGGCAGCGCCGACAATTGCGTGCCGGTCTACGCGCCCGTGGTGCTGGACGAGGCTTTCGACAAGGCCGACAACGAATTCACCGCGCTGGCCATGAATATCTTCGCCAATTTCGGTTTCCAGATGATCGTGGCCACGCCGCTGAAATCGGTGATGACGCTGGAACCGTTCATCGGCGGCGCCTGCTTCGTTCACATCGGCGAGCGCCGCCACTCCAGCATCCTGATGATCGAATACGATGCGGACCGGCAGCGCCTGAAGTTGCCGGAGCACGCGCTGCCGGAGCACGCGCTGCCGGAGCACACGCATGGCGAAACCAATATTGTTGCTACCTGACTCGGTGCGCGAGATCATCGCCAGGCGATACCGGAACCGGCGTCGCCACTGGCTGGCGGGCGAGGACGAGTGGCCCATGCATTTTGGGTTGGGCGCGCCGGATGAGCGCGAGGCGCAACGCCAGCCAGAGGCTCTGGGCGCATGGATTGCAGCCTGGCAAACGTTGTCCGGTACGCCGGCGGGCGCTGGGGAGATTGTCTGGCGCGAGTGCCACTGGCGCACGCTGGGCACGCAGCGCCTGCCGGAGCGCCTGCTGCTGCACAACGCCGAGTCTGCCGCGGCGTGGCTGGGCGAAGGTCAGCGCTGGCAGCGGGCCAGTATACGCTACCGGCATTTGGCGGCCCGGTGGCCCCTGCTGAGCACGCGCCTGGCCCGCTATTTCGACATACTGGCCGATTGGGATGCCGCCGAAATCCAGCGCTTGGAAGACCTGCTGGCGTGGCTTGAAACCAATCCCCGTTCCAATCTCTATCCGCGCCAATTGCCCATCGGCGGCATCGACAGCAAATGGCTGGAAGGGCGCACGCCGCTGATCACGGACCTGGTGGCGGCGCTGCAGGAAGACGCCGGCGGCGACCTGGGCTTCTACGAACGGTGCGGCTTGCGGCCGCTCCCCCACATCGTGCGGCTGTGCGTTCTGGACGAGACGCTGCGGCAGCGAGCCGGCGGACTGGGCGACATCACGGCCCGCCTGGATGACCTGGCCGCGCTCGATCTGCCGGCATCGCGGGTCTTCATCGTCGAGAACCTGCAGACCGGTCTGGCCTTCGGCGACCACCCCGGCTCAGTCGTGTTCATGGCCCTGGGATACGGTGTGGGCGCGCTGGGCCGCTTGCCGTGGGTCATGCGGGCGCCGAACTGCACCTACTGGGGCGATCTGGACACCCACGGCCTCGCGATTCTGAGCCGCGCCCGTTTGCAATTGCCGCACCTGGAATCGGCGCTGATGGATGAAGCCACGCTGCTGCGCCATCGCGATCTCTGGGTTTCGGAGAGTCAGCAGTATGCCACCGCGGAACTGCCGTTACTGACGGCGGCCGAACAGGCGGTCTATGACGGATTGAAGCAGCACCGATGGGGCATGAACGTTCGGCTGGAACAGGAACGCATCCCGTGGGCCTACGCCTGGGACGTGTTATGTGGGGCAGGTTGTTAACCTGCGGCGGATTGTTAATCCGCCCGCCGGGAGTTGGCGCGCAGCCGAACTTCAAGCGGCGGATTGGCAATCCGCCTGCCGCTGAGGGGCTGGCTTACCAGGAACCGGAGCCGCGCCAGATCTCGGGCACGGTGCGCAGCAGGATTTGCAGATAGAGTTTCGCGGAATGGCCCCTTACCAGTTGCAAGTCCAGATCGCGGCGCTCGGCGTAGGTCAGGCGGTTCCGACCGGAGACCTGCCAGAGACCGGCCAGGCCAGGCTTTACTTGCAGGATCTCCCAGGCGACGGCGCCGTAGTAACGGTCCAGCTCGCTTTGGGTCACGGGGCGCGGGCCCACCAGGGACATCTGCCCGCGAAGCACGTGCCAAAGCTGCGGCAATTCGTCGATGGAATGGCGGCGGCAGAAGCGGGCGAAGTGGCTGGTCACGCGGCGGTCGGCGGGATGTTTCCGTTCGGGGCCGCTGGGGTCGTCCACGTACTCAATCCAGCTTGATGCAAACCAGCCGGAGCGCGGCCCGCCAGTGGCGCGGCCTTCCCACATCGTGCGGAGCTTAAGCATCCAAAGCGTCGCCCCCTGCCAGCCGACTCGCCGGTGCGCAATCAGCGGCGAGCGCCCCGAGAGCAGGGACAGCACCAGCCCGGCGCCGGCAACGAAGGGACCGACCGCCAGTAGAAGAGCAACCGAAGCCAGGCGCTCGCAGACGCTCAGCGCCGCCGGCTTGAAGCTGGAGCCCGGTCCCGGCAAACCAGAATCTTCATTCCGCAAATCACCAGCCGATCTTACCCGAGGTAGAGTGATTGAGCCCAAATTACCGCCTTCAATCCGATGGTACCGGCGGCCTGTCACCGGCTGATTGCGGGGATGTAAAAGAGTTGTAAATCGTAGTCAAGTGTCGCAGCGGTGTTTCCCGGAGCGGGCGTTTGCGAGTGCCGTACACCAGCGAACGGGAGCAGACGGAAGCAGGGTCGCTGGGCTACTATGCGCGGCCAGCGAACGTGACAACCCAGCCGCGAAATCGTCTGAGTAGAGAAGATTGTGCAGGCCATCCTTATGTCCACGTGGCGAATGGGCCAATCGCCGAAGGCATGGCTGCAAGGCATCACAAGGATATCGTATTCAGGCGGGGTATCATAGAATGCAGGTTTTCCCATGAAACTCTGGTTTCGACGCGGCGCCGTGGTTGTCCTGTTTACGGCTCTTTCCTCGGTCGCGCTCTCGCAACGGGGCGGAGGCGGCCGCGGCAGTCAACAGGACGAACCAGAGGTGCGCATGCCCGACGGCAAATCGCAGAAGGAAGAAATCCTGAAAGCGGAGCACCAACAGAATCTGAAGGACGCAGCCGAACTGGCGGACCTGGCCGAACAGTTGAAGGCCGATCTGGAAAAGGACGACCGCTACATTCTTTCCATGGCCACGCTCAAGAAAACGGATGAAATCGAAAAACTGGTTAGGCGAATCCGTACCCGCCTGCGGCATTAGACGTCAGCGCGGCCGCTCCCTGACGGTCACGGCTCCGTTCAAAGTCGTCTGGGCGGTGACCGTGCTTACGTTGCTTCTTTGCGCCGCGGCCGCCGCACAACCGTCGCCCCAAAAAGCCCCTGCCGTGGCGCTGCTGGATGCGGAGGACGCCCCGGAATGGCGGAAGTGGACAGGCGAACTGGGCTGGCAGGTAGTGACCTGGCCTGCGCCGGCCGATTCCAATATCGATGTGCGCGTGCTGAACCTGGCGAAGGCCGTGGAGGCCGCGGTCAAGAGTGGCGATGTCGATGGGGCGCGCGTCTATCTGGTAGGCCGGGGCGAAGCCGCCGCCTCGGTCTGGTACGCAATCTCCCGCATCCCGGATCTGTGGGCCGCCGGCGCCGCGCTGGGTGGGTCGCCCAAACCGGCGGTCGATACCGGCCGCATCTTCGCGGCGAATTTTACCAATGTGCCGGTCTTGTGGGTGAGCGATGCGCCCGGCGAAGAGGTGGCGCAGAAGCTCAAGTCGGCGGGGCTCAATCTGGAGTGGCGGTCGGCGGCGGCCAGCGGCAGCGCCAGCGCCGTTTTCCAGTGGCTGGGCCAGCACCGGCGTGAGCCGTTCCCGCTCGCTATCGATTGCGAAACCAATTCCCCCACGTTCGCGCGCTGCTACTGGATCCAGTTGACGAAGTTCGACCCGGCGGAGCGCAACGATGTGCTGCCTTCGACGCGGATGGCCGGCAGCAACGGCGCCGGGCTGGATCTGGGCGGCTTCGCCTTCAAGTTGAACGAAGCCGGCCCCGGGGTGCTGGTTTCGTCGCTGCCGCCGAAGTATAGCGGCCAGCTCAAGACCGGCGACCGCATCGTGGCGCTGGACGGCCGCGAGATCACGAACGCCCGCCAATATCTGGACCTGATGGAGAAGGTCACCGAGGATAAGTTGGCCGTGGCCACGGTGCAGCGGGGCAAGGAGCGCATCCGCATCGAAACGCGCATCACCATTCCGCGCCGCGACCCGGCGGTTTCTGCACGGGTGGAGGCGCAGTACCTTCCCGACGACCGCGAGGTGCAGATTGTCAGCCGGACCATCACCGAAATGCGCGTCACCGTGGCCCCCGAATGGACGCCGGCCAAGTTGCTTTGGAACGGCCTGACGCTGGAGAATCTGAAGGAGCCCGGCTGCTGGGCGCTGACCATGCAGAACGAACTCTTGAACGCGGCCAAGTGCCCTTAGGCGAATCATGAACGACGTGCTGACGCAGCGCTGCTGGTGGGCCGGCGAGGGCGCGATGCTCGCCTATCACGACGAAGAGTGGGGAGTGCCCGTGCATGATGAGCGGGCGCTGTTCGAATTCCTGATTCTGGAGGGCGCGCAGGCCGGTCTGAGCTGGTCCACCATTCTGAACAAACGCGCCCACTATCGAAAGGCTTTCGACCGCTTCGATCCGCGCAAAGTGGCCCGCTATGACGAGGCCAGGCTGGCGGCGCTGCTGGAAAATCCCGGGATCGTACGCAACCGGTTGAAGGTGGCGGCGGCCGTGAAGAACGCCCGGGCGTTCCTGGCCGTGCAGAAGGAATTCGGCAGCTTCGACGCCTACATCTGGCGGTTCGTGGAAGGCAAGCCGCTGCAGAATCACCGGCGCCGGCAGGAGGACGTGCCGCCGCGCACCGCCGATTCCGACGCCATGAGCAAAGACTTGCAGCACCGTGGTTTCACGTTTGTGGGCTCGACCATCTGTTACGCCTTCATGCAGGCCACCGGCATGGTGAACGACCACGTGGTGAGTTGCCCGCGCTACGCGGCCCTGTTATGAAGGGAGCGATCAAGGGGGCTATGAAGGGGGCAATGAAGGGGGCAGCGAAGCGGCTCACTCCACAGGAAGCCGCGCGCAAGTTGGCGCGGGCTCCCAAGAGCGCCTCGCGCGACGCCGCGTTCCGCAAAGCCATCCGGCAAATTCCGCGCGGCAAGGTGGCGACCTACGGGCAGGTGGCGGCCGCCGCCGGCTACCCGCTGTATCACCGCCACGTGGCTCAGTTGCTGCATCGCGAAGGCAGCGGCCTGCCCTGGCAGCGCGTGGTCGGCGCGGGCGGTGCGATCAAACTGCGGTACGAAGCAGCCCTGGAGCAGCGTATGCGGCTGGAGATGGAAGGCGTACGCTTTCGCGGCAAGCGCGTAGACATGGCGGAACACCAGCACCGATTTCGGACGTGGGAATTCGATTGAGCGGCGCGGTTTAGCCGGCCGGCAACCGCTTCGGTCTTGCAGCCCGCGCCAGCGATCACTTCTACCTGCCGGCCGCGCCGCGGTCAAATGAACCCGCGCTCGGTAAACATTACGGCGTCAGGGATTAGTAACTGAGCAGACCACCACCAACTCGGCCACGTCAACTTGCGGATGGCGCGTGACCCGACCACAACCGGCGAGCATAAGCGACCTAGCACTTCGAGTGAAGATTCGCTCGTGAAGAGCTGTGCCTGGGTGATCCGATATAATCGTTCGAACCACGGAGTTCAGACGCGCCCAGGGTCCCGGCTACGATGCCCGCAGATGTACGATTCCGTGTGCGGACGACGAGCAGCCGGGTATAATCTGGGCTCAGTTTTAGAAAAAGAGGAGACATCAATTGGTGCAAGACAATCTAACGGTTGTACAGCGTTTCGTCGAAGAAGTGATCAATCACGGTCGGATGGACTCGGCTGCACAGTTCGTATGCGAGGATGTCGTCGAGCAGGTTCCGCTGCCCGGCCAAGGCCCCGGGTTGGAAGGTTTGAAAGACATCCTGCGCCAGATGCGAACCGCGTTTCCTGATCTCGACTTCTCAATTAAAGAGCAGATAGCAGAAGGCGAAAAGGTGGCGAGCCGCTTCGAGTGGACCGGCACCCATCAACAGCAGTTCCTGGGAGTGCCCGCGACGGGGCGGCCAGTCCGGGTCTGGGGCGTAGTGATCGACAGGCTAGAGGGATGCCGCATAAAGGACACACGCATTATCATGGACACACTCGGTTTGATGATCCAGCTCGGTGTGTTTCCTCCGCCAGGGGCGTGATTTCGTCGTCCTCGACCTGAATGGTCGGCCAGGCGGAAGTCGGGCCCAAACTCGATAGTCTGGGATAGCTCCTGCCTTGTCGCCCAGCGTTTAGGAACCGTCGGGCGATCCATGGCTAAGCCAGTTGCATGGCTAACTAACTCGCAACTCTTGCCGGCCGCCGCTATCGTCCGCCTGATTCCGCACTTCCATCAGGCACTCCAGTTCGCTGCGTTTCCTGCGCCGGAACCAGACGATGAATGCGCTGAAGGCCAGCGACGCCAGCCAGACGCAGCCCATGGAAATGGACGACGGCAGCAACCACATCAGCACGGGCTGGCGCACCGCATTGTGCCGGTAGATCCAGCCCAGGCAAAACACCATCTCGGTCCAGAACAGCACCGTCTGAAAAACCGTGGCGGCGATGGCGGCGCGTGCGCGGCGGATGGAGAGGTCCAGAAACTGGGCGGTATCCTGCGAGGCCGGAGACCAGTTGCCGGAACTCCCAGCCAGCACGAAGGCCCACGCCGCGGCCAGGAAGACCCATGTGGCCAATACCAGTGAAACGGTATCGGCCTCGGCGGAACGCGCCGCCCAGACGATGACGCCACCGCCGATCACCACCGTGACCAGGCAGTCCATGGCCAGCGCCAGGCGCATCCAGCGGGATTGGCGTTCCACTTTTCTTCGCAGGTCGAACCCTCGTAGAGCGGCCGCCGCGGGTGGTTCGGCCGCCGCCGATTGCCATTCCTGCCGCCACGCTTCCAGTTCCAGATCGACGCTCATCGTCCCTTCTCCAATGCTTCTCTCAGCATTTGCCGGGCCCGCGTCAAGCGCGCGCCCACGTTGCTCTCCGAGATTCCCAGCACCTCGCCAATCTCTCCGTAACCCAGGCCCTCCAGCGTCAAAGTAATCACTTGCCGGTAGACCACGGGAAGGCGGCGGATGGCGGCGCCAAGCTGCGCGGCCCTCTGGCTGGCTGCCAGGTCCGTTTCGGGATTGGGCGCCGGATCCTGGACTTCCATTTCGCCGGCGCGCTCCACCCGCCGGCCGCGGTTGCGCACCAGGTGGGCGATGCTCCGATTGTGGGCGATGCGGAAGAGGAACGTCCGCTCCGAACACTCTCCGCGAAAGCGCGGCAGGGCCTGCCAGATGGCCAGGGCAATTTCCTATGTCAGGTCGTCACGGTCGCCCGCCGTATCGGTGTAGCTGGCGGCCAGGCGGCTGAGCGCCGCCCCGTTGGCGGCCAGAAGGCGGTCGAACTGTTGCGCGATGACGGTCCTGTTCAAGGTCTCGCCTGACGCGGCTGGCACGGAGAGCGCCGGCCGGGTATCAGTTGCCATAAATGATTTCATCACGCTGCAGCCGGTTGGCCAGCATCCACAAAACCGGTAGGGTCAACCCCAGCGTGGCGCACGCCAGTTCGATGGCGGCAAGCAGCGGAGCCTGGCCGCTTCCCAGGAAGCTTTCGAGCAGCAACTGGCTGCCGGCAAGCGGGAGCAGCCGGAGCGAACTCTGCGCCGCGGGCGGCGAGAAGACCAGTAACATGCCGACGCCCATGGGAAGGAACACGATCAGCGAGAGGTAGGTCTGCGCTTCTTTGATGCTCATTTCTGGTCGAGATCGTCCAACCGGAGGTTGGATAGCAAAGGGGAGAGGACTCCTCGAACGCAAAAGGTAACTTCGAATTTGAGCGGCGCCTACGGTTTCTGCGGAAATCGGGTGCGCATTGACACGTGTCGCATCCTCCCGGCTTCGGTATCTGCACTCCACGTACGGGTTGGGGCTGGTAGGTCCCGCTACTCGACACACCAGGTTAAGAACCAGGTTAACAACCTGCCCCACATAGTAGGACAGAGCTACTTCGCCAGGACTGCCTCGATCAAGCGCGGGCCGCCTGGCTTTATGGCGGCGGCGAAATGAGCGATGAACTCGCCGGCAGTGGTTGCCCGCACCGCTTCTACGCCCATGCCCTCCGACAGTTTCACCCAGTCCAGGTCCGGGCGGCCGATATCCAGCATATCGTTGGCCCGAGGGCCCATGGCGCCGGCGCCGGTCTTTGGCGTGCTGGTTCCTTGCATGCTGGTCCGTTGCATCTCGATATCCAGGATGCGGTATCGGCGATTGGCCAGGATTACCACCACCACGTCCAGGTTCTCCCGCGCCATGGTCCAGAGCGATTGCGGCGTGTACATGCTGCTGCCATCGGCCTCAAGCGCGATCACCTTCCGGCCGGGGCAGGCCACGGCCGCACCTACGGCAACCGGCAGCCCCTGGCCGATGGAGCCGCCGGTGACCGGCAACAGGTCGAACGCGGCGGCGCCGCCAAGCTGACGCAAGACGGCTTCGCCCGACGACACCATTTCCTCGGATAGTATGGCTCCCTCGGGCAGCAGACGGGCGAGCGTGAGGCCGATGGCTTCCGGCGTCAAATCGCCGCCGGCTGGCAATTCCGGAACGCCCGCCGGCCTACGTGCGGGCAGTACTGGTGCGGCGGTCAGGCCCGCCGCGCCGCACTCCTCCACGAGCGCGCGCAACGCGGCGACACCGTCGGCCTCAACCGGCGCCAGCACATGGACCGCACAGCCCTCCGGCACCAGACTGCCGGGGCGGCCCGGGTATCCGAAGAAGGAAACCGGGGAGCTGGTTTCCACCAGAATCAGATGCCGCAGGCCGGCCAGCGCGGAGTCCACGGCTTCGGGAAAATAGGGAAGGCGGAGGGGTGCGAACCGGCCGCCGCCGCGGGCCAGGCGCGCGCCGTAACGGCTGGCAAACACCCGCGCCCCGGTTTTGGAGGCCAATTGCCCGGCCAACTCCAGCCCCGGCGCCAACAGCGTGCTGCCGCCCAGGAGTAAGCCGGCGGGCTCGCCCGACTTTAGAAGCGAAGCCACCGCGCGGACGCACCCGGCATTCGGGCCGGCCACCGCGGCGGGAAACACTCCGGGGCAGGACGCTCCGGGGCCAGACAGTGGGGCCGCGGGATCGCCGGCTTCGCTCCAGGAAAAGTCGGCCGGCACGATCAGCGTCGCCACCTGCCCAGGGGGTGCGCAGGCCGCGGCCACGGCGGCCGAGGTCTCCCGGCCCATATCCGCGGCACGCTCCAGGCTGCGGACATAGTCCGAAACCGTGCGCGCAAAAGCCTCGATATCGGCACTCAGCGGCGCGTCGAGGCGCAAGTGCTGAGTGGTGTGTTGGCCTACAATGCTGACTACGGGCGACCGTGCTTTGCGCGCATTGTGGAAATTCGCCAGCCCGTTACCCAGCCCCGGCCCCAGATGCAGCAGCGTGGAGGCGGGACGCCGCAGCATGCGCGCGTATCCATCGGCGGCGCCCGAGCAAACGCCTTCGAACAGGCACAGGATGCCGCGCATCTGTGGGACGCGGTCCAGCGCGGCGACAAACTGCATCTCGGATGTGCCGGGGTTCATGAAGCAGGTATCGACCCCGTTGGCGATGAGGGATCTGAGCAGGCATTCCGCGCCGATCATTGGACAATGCTAGACGGCTGGGGCTGCCGAGTCAAATCCGGGTCGCATATCAGGGTGCGCTCCGCGGTGACGCCAGCGGGCGCGGTGCCGCAACACGGGCCAGCGCCCACGATCCTCCCCACAGACCGAGGGCAATGAACAGGCTGGACCACTCGTCGGGATTGCCCGGCGCCCCTGGAATGCCGTAGAGTCCAAGAACTCTGGGCAGATGCAGGGTGACGACCAGATTCCGAACATATGCCGATGCCGACCGCACCGGGACGCTGCAGCCAATTGAGGGCGAAGCTCAAGCCGGCTGCAAGGAGTGCGACGCCAAGGAACGCGATTGTCCAGCAAGAACTGGATCGTCTTTTCGACATCCACGTTCATCAGTTTACGCCTCTCATAACAAGGGCAACCTCACATCGCGCGGCGGATCGGCGACCGAGACAGGCAATCCGCCTCTTTCGCACGTTGCGGGCAAGTCTGGCAACGTGGGCTGGCTCGCTGCCGCATCGCGCAGGCGGATTAGCAATCCGCCGCAGGTTAGCAACCTGCCTCACAAAGGTTTGGCAGACCCTGGACGCCCCCCGGAGTTACCGGCTACGATAGGGGGGCCATGACGAAACTACTGACACCGGCACTTTGCGCCCTGCTGGCTGCGGGCGGCGCGGCAGGCATCGACCTGAACGGTCTGCGGTCCATAGGCCCCGTGGCGAGTCTCGTCAAGACGGACGCCGCCGTCACGTTGACGTGTGCCGATGGGTCCCAGGTTCGCATTACCGTGCTGGCGCCCGATCTGATCCGGGTGCGCGCGGCGTTTCTGGGCAAACTGGCCGACCGCGATCACTCCTGGGCCATCGAGAAGACCACCTGGGACGTCCCCCGCTGGAGTCTCGCCGATGAGCCTGGCGCGCTGCGCATTGCCACCGATGAGTTGGAGGTGGTCGCCCAACGCTCGCCGCTGCGGATCGAATTTCGCGACGTCAAAACCCACCAGGCAATCAATGCCGACCAGCAGCCGATGCGGTTCGACCCGGAATCGGGCCTGGTCGCCGCCGCCAAGAAACTGGGCTTTGAGGAGCACTTTTACGGCTTGGGCGAAAAGGCGGCACGGCTCGACAAGCGCCGCGGCGAGTTCACCATGTGGAACTCCGATACCTTCGGCTACCAGGAAGGAACCGATCCGGTTTACCAGAGCATTCCGTTCTACATCGGCTGGCAGCACGGCGCGGCTTACGGCATTTTCTTCGACAACAGCTACCGGACCCATTTCGATTTCGGCGCTTCTGCCCAGGAGTACGCGGCTTTCTCAGCCGAAGGCGGCGAAATGAACTACTACTTCTTCCAGGGACCGTCCATTAAGAAGATTCTGGCGCGCTACGCCGATCTCACCGGGCACATGCCCATGCCGCCCATGTGGGCGCTTGGCAATCAACAGAGCCGGTACAGTTACTATCCGGATTCGGTGGCCGAAGAGGTGGTGCGAAAATACCGCGCCGACGATTTGCCGCTCGATGTGCTCCACCTGGACATCCACTTCATGAACGCTTACCGGCCGTTTACCTGGGACCCGCAGCGCTTCCCGAACCCCAAGGCCTTCACGGACCGGCTGCGGGCGCAGGGCGTCAAGGTGGTGACCATCGTCGACCCCGGCATCAAGTATCAGGTTCCGGCGCAGGGCGCAGGCGCGGCGGGCGCAGGCGCGGCGGGCGCGGGCGACACGGCGGGCGCGGGCGGCACGGCCAGCCATCCCGAACTGGCGCCGCAGGACCAGAGTTACTACGTCTATAACCAGGGACAGTCGCAAAATTTCTATCTCAAGCGCAAGGATGGCCGCACTTACATCGGCCGCGTGTGGCCGGGTGACGCGGTCTTCGTGGATTATACGCTGGACGCAGCCGCGCGCTGGTGGGGCGGCCTGCACCGGGCTTACACGGACAACGGCGTGGCGGGCATCTGGAACGACATGAATGAGCCGTCGGATTTCAACGACCAGACCGGTAAGTCGCAGATTGACGTAGTTACTTACGATGGCGGTACTTACTCTTCCTACGCCAAGAACCGAAACGTATTCGCGCTCAACGAAAATCGCGCCACTTACCAGGGCCTGCAGCGCCTGCTGCCCAACCAGCGCCCTTACGTGATCACCCGCGCGGGATACGCGGGCATTCAGCGATACGCCACCATGTGGGCCGGCGACAACCGCAGCACCTGGGAAGCACTGTCGGTGAGCCTGCCGATGTTTATGACGCTGGGCCTTTCGGGCGAGCCGTTCGTGGGCTCGGACGTCGGCGGCTTCGTGGGCCGCACGGACGCCGAACTGCTGGTGCGGTGGTATCAGGTCGGATTCCTCACGCCGTTCTGCCGCAACCATGCCGGCATGGAGTCCCCGGACCATGAGCCCTGGCGCTATGGCAAGTATTACGAAGACATCATCCGCAAATACCTGAAGCTCCGCTACCGCCTGCTGCCGTTCCTCTACACGGCGCTGGAGGAAGCGCACCGCACCGGCGTGCCCATGTTCCGGCCGTTGCTGCTGGACTACCAGGAAGACGAGAACACGCTGGGCATCGACGACGAATTCACCATCGCGGGCGACCTGCTGGCGGCGCCGATTCTCAAACCCAACCTGAGCGCCCGGCTGGTCTACCTTCCGGCCGGCGTCTGGTTCGACTATTGGACCGGCGCCCGCTACGAAGGCGGCCGCATGATCCGGGTGGAAGCACCGCTTGAAACCGTGCCGCTTTTTGTTCGCGGCGGAGCTATTCTTCCGCTGGGTCCGGAGATGAACTATGTAGGTGAAAAGCCCTCGTCCCCGCTGTTTGAGATCTATCCCGACGCGCGCGGCGAAGCCTCCACCTCACTGTATGAAGACGACGGCCTGACGGAGGCTTATCAACAAGGGAGTTTCCGGCAAACCAGCTTGACCTACCGGCACACGCCCACCGGGGACCAGATCGACGTGAGCGCCCCCAAAGGAAGCTTTCGTCCCGCCCCGCGCGACCTGGTGTTTACGGTGCGGTCGACTTCCAAGGCGCGGAAGGTGCTGATCGACGGGAAGGTGCAGAGCGGCGCGGCCCCCGCAGGATACCCCACGGTTCGCATCGCCGACGACGGGCAGAGCCACCGCATCGAACTGCGTTAGCGTTACCTGGCGATTTGTCCAGGATGAGAGCCACACCCCCTGCCGTTAACCCCAATCCTTCTAGACGCCAGACGCATGAGAGGCTTGACAGGATATGGCAAAATTGCCATAATCATGCATGATGAGAAAACCCGAAAGGCAATGCAATGACCAAGGGAACGAAGCCGTCAGAGCAGCCGCTAGTTCGACCGGTCGTCTGGATTGCCAGCAGCAAGCACGATCTTTCAATCTTGCCGCGAGAAGTGAAAGGTTCCTTCGGGTCCAGGCTTTATGAATTGCAGCAGGGCAAGACGCCACTCGACATAAAGCCCTTGTCTCAGTTTGGATCGGGCGTTTACGAGTTGCGAGAGAGCTTCGACCGGAACGCCTATCGGATGATGTACGTTGTGAATCTCAAGAAGGCGCTCTATGTGCTGCACGCCTTCATGAAGAAATCCAAGTCCGGGATCGGTCTGCCGAAGCCGGACGCAGAGTTGATCGCCGTACGCTTACGGCGCGCACGAGAGTTAGATATGGAGGACTGAACCTGACCAATATTTCCTTTGAGAAAAGCAGCGGTAACGTGTTTGCCGATATTGGATTCACGCCAGCCGAGGCGGCGGAACTCACCGCCAAAAGCAGCTTGATAATCGCCATCAAGGACACCATCGAGCAGCGCAAACTAACGCAGCAGGAAGCGGCGCGGCTCTGCGACACCGATCAGCCGACGCTTTCCAAAGTGTTCCGTGGCCGCATGGAGAGCGTCACCATCGACCGGCTTGCCAGTTGGCTCAATGCGCTTGGACGTGACGTAGAGATCATCGTCAAACCATCCCCGCGCAGGCGCCGCCAAGGTCGCCTGCGCGTGATCGATGCCGCGTAATAGTCGCAGCACCCGCACAGATATGAGCAAGACCACTGCTATCGCCAGAATGCGCCGTAACGGTCGGCTTTTGTTCGCGAAGCTTCGAGACTTTGAAAGCGGGGCCATATTTCCGCTGGGTCCGGAGGTGAACTATGTAGGTGAAAAGCCCTCGTCCCCGCTGTTTGAGATCTATCCCGATGCGACGGGCGATGCCTCCACCTCACTGTATGAAGACGACGGCCTGACGGAGGCTTATCAACAAGGGAGTTTCCGGCAAACCAGCTTGACCTACCGGCACACGCCCACCGGGGACCAGATCGACGTGAGCGCCCCCAAAGGAAGCTTTCGTCCCGCCCCGCGCGACCTGGTGTTTACGGTGCGGTCGACTTCCAAGGCGCGTAAGGTGCTGATCGATGGGAAGGTACAGGGCGGCGCGGCCCTCGCAAAATACCCCACGGTTCGCATCGCCGACGACGGCCGGAGCCACCGCATCGAACTGCGTTAGCATCAGCCGAGACATGCATGTCTCAGAGCGGACTGCTACCACTGAAAACAAATGGCTTACGAGCAAAGAAACCCGGACCCGAGACATGTGATGTCCCCAAACCCTCACGGGCGGATCGCGATGGTCGTGCTGGCGTCCGCTCTGCCGTTCGGCATGGTCACTGCAACCGCCACGTCATCGCCCGCGGCCGCGCCGGCGGGGACCTGTGCGTTCACCTGGTAAAGCCCCGCAAAGCCGGGCGCCAGACCCGAGAAACCCACCGATGCCTGCACACCGCCAATGGTCACGCCCGGTGTGCCGACAGTCAGGTAGACGGTGCTTCCATCCGTCGGCGCGACCACTCCGGTGGGCAAGGGGGTACCTGCCGGGTCGCCCTTGGGTGTCGCCTTGCCGAGGCCGGTCACGTAGATTTGGATGAAGTCGCCGATCCGTGCCGGTTCGCCGCAGAGGGTGGTCGCGGAGATCCCCGAGGCGCGGCAATTGCCCGGGATTTTCAGTTCTTGCGCCAGCGCATCCGGCATCACTCTCCAGGAGGTGTTGGCAAACAACACCGTCGCCGTGCGCCGCTTGGGGTTCAGCGAGGACTGAGTCACGAACACGCCCGGCGCGGCCGAAGCCATGGTCAGCGTGAAATTAGCGCTGGAGCCGTTGCTGGTGGTGACCGCCACGGGCACGGTTCCGCTCTCCGGCAGTTCCAAGGGCAACACCAGATTGATCTGCCCGGCCGACGCCACCAGGTGAACCAACGGAGCCTTGATGCCGTTGAACGCCACCGAGACTCCGTTCAAGACGAGCGCGGGAAAGCCCGTGAGCTGATTGACGGCGCCGAAATTGGAGCCGAAGACGCTGGCGAAAGAGCCCGGCGCCAGCGGCGCGCCGGCGGCGAAGCTGGCGCCATTGACCACGGAGGTGATGCTTGGAGGCGCGGGCAGCCCCAGTACCGGCAGCGTCAGTATCTGGCTGTTGGCGCCGCCGATGCCGAGCACGATCGGCTGATTGCCAGCCGGCACGCTCAGCGGCAGCGTGAACTGCACCTGGTAAATGCCGATCTGCGCGGGCGCCGCTCCCGCAAACTGGATGCTGGCGGAAATGCCGCCAACCGTCAGCGAAGGCGCCGCCACCGTTGGACTCGCCGGCGTCAGCGGCGCCGGGCTGCCTGTAGGGACAACCGGACTGGTGGCGCCCAACCCAACGGCGTACAGCGACAGCGATTCGCCGGGAGCGGCCGGGTTGAACGTGTCCACCACGTCACCCGTTTGGGAATGAACCGCCTGAACCAGGCCCGTCCCGGTGTTCGTGCCCGTGCTTATACCGGGACCGCCCCGCGAAAACAGGCCCGGGGCGTACTGGCTCAGAGTGATGTTGAACGCCCCCGAGGTTCCCACCCCAATCGTGGTTGACCCCGGCGACGCATCTATCGGGATCTGAATTACCATTTGGGTGGGGGTGGCCAGCGTTACCTTGGCCGCCTTGCCGCCCACGGTCACGGCGACCGAAGTGTCGGTCCCGAGATTGCCGCCGAACACGTCGGCCAGCGAACCCGGCGCCAGCCGGTTATCGAATGCCCCGCCGTTGACCACGGAGGTGATGGTGGGTCCGATGGAAGACACGGGCTGGGACTGAAGGTCGAAACCTACAAGAAGGCGGATTAGCAATCCGCCGCAGGTTAACAACCTGCCCCACAACGGTTTCATGTTGTTGGCTCCAGGAATGAGAGGTAGATTTCACCCATCCGGCGGGCGGCGGCTTCGCGGTTAAAGCGCTGCCGCATGAACTGTGCGCCGTTGGCCGCCAGGCGCCGGCGCGTGTCACGATCGCTGAGCAGGCGCTCCAGTCGCGCTGCAAGCGCCGTGCTGTCTCCCGTGGGGAAAAGCAGGCCGGTCTCGCCATCCCGAACCAGTTCCGGGTTGCCGCCGGTGTCTGACGCGATGGCGCAACAGCCGCACGCCATGGCTTCCATCAGGGAATTGGACAGCGCTTCGGAACGCGACGGCAAAACGAAAATATCGATCACTCTTAACCACTCTGCCACGTTTTGGGCCGCACTGTGAAAACGGCAATCGCCGCCGAGTTTGTGCTGCCGCGCGCAGGCTTCCAGTTCCGCCTGCATGGGGCCACTGCCCACCACCAGCAACCGCGCCTCGGGGTGGCTTCCCCGGACCTGCGCGAAGGCTTCGAGCAGCAGCGGCAAACCCTTCTCAGGCCGCAGCGCACAGACCACGCCGATGACGGTCAGACTTTCCGGGGGGCCTGGGGCCGGGGGGCCGGGGACCGGGGGCCAGGGGCCGGGGGCGTTTTCCGGGGCATTTTTCGCGGCATTTTTCGCGGCATGACCCCACGGCGCTTCGGCCATGGCGCCTTCCGGGCAGAAAACCGCGGTATCGATTCCGTTGTACGCCAGGTGAATCCGGGAGGCCGGCACGCCGTCCCGGGAAACCAGTTCCCGCGCCACGGAACGGCAGTTCACGACGATGCCATCGGCAATGCGGTCGGTCAGCCGCAAGAAATGGCGTGTGGCGCCGGGCGTGAGCGCGCGGTGGGCACGCTGGCTGGAAAGAACCACCGGCGCCCGGAACAGGCGCGACACCGGGACACCGAAAAGATCCAGGGGCACATCGAAGGTGTGGACCAGCCGGATATCGTGAAGCGCCAGGTACCGTCCCAAGCGGCGCGCCCCGATGAGGGCCGACGCCGAGACCAGCGAACGGACTCCGAGTTCCACCACCGGAACCCCGGCCTGGCGCAACTCGGCTTCGCGAAAACCGCCCGGGCGAAAGCAAGCCACGTGCGGCGCAAAACGCGCGCGGTCGAGCGAAAGCGCGGTCTCGGCCAATTGGCGTTCGGTGCCGCCCAAGCCCAATTCGCGGGCCATCAACAGAACCGGCCAGCGCCCTGGCGGAAGTTCACGAGGGGAGCCCAGCGGTAGCCTGGCGCCGGTCAGTGGCCCGCCTTCTTCCCGGAAGCCGGCTTCGGCACGGAGTCCGGCGGCCTGGTTTGTTGCGGCTGAAACTTCAGCAGCGCAATCCCCGTATGGGTGCCGCCAGGGTACCCCGCCAGCGCTGCGACCGCCGGCACCAGGCAAATCGAAAACCAAGGCCGATCCGTTCCTGGGTGCATGCGGAGATCCCTCAAGGCGAGCCTAATCCCTATTGTAAGCCGGAACGTCAGCGGGCTGCGGCCACCTTGGGCCGCTGCCGAAGTTTCGGTAGCGAAAAGGAGCATGACCGCCAGGGGACTTAGTACGCCGTTCTTAAATACGGTCTCGTATTTGGGGAAGAACGCTCCCTAACGGTCGAGCGACAAGTCGCGGCTCTAATCGGAGCCGCGCGCGTCAGCAAGCGGTTTCCCGATACGTTGGCGAACTTCTGAAACCGGGGCTTAGCCTTAGGGGAAGTTAATAATAAGCTGGACATTTGAGCTAAGCGCAGAAGAAAATCAGGATTTCACGACAAGCCGGTATAAACGGGCCTGCTGGAGTCGGTCTATGAATTGGTCCTGGCATTCGAACTGGAACACCGGCAGGCTGCTCACGACGTCGTCAGCACTTGGTTCTTCTGGTGTATCACGGCGGCCACATTGAAGTGGGATTTCGGGCAGGCCGCCCATCTGCGGCCAGGCAACAAAGCGCTTGGGCTCACAGATAAACTTCGAAGTGGCCCTGATCAAGGACGGCATCACGCGTGTCGCTAACGGACTCGCCGAGCAGTCTTCTTGGCGACTTCGCGGCTTTGCGTGAAATCTTGCCTTTTTGAATCCCACGCTCCAAGCCGATTCCCCTTACGCTAAACGTAGATTGTCCTTATTGTTTGACTCCGCCTTAGTTCGCGGACGGTTTCTCGTGCTACCGGGCCGGCGTGACAAACTCGAAAGTCAGAATCAATTCCGACGATTGCGCGGTGGCGCCGGGCTGGCCTTGGACACGCGTCTGCGTCAGCGCGTTGGCGCGGTCGAGTGCGGCCTGATTCAAAGTGGTATCGCTGCTCGCCAGGATCTCGACTTCGCTCAAGCGCCCGTCTCCGGAAACATTCCCGTGCAGCGTCACTACCTGAATGGCCGCATTGGCATTCGAGTCCGGGAAAGGCCGTCCCGGCACAGGCATAACCACTGGTCGATTGAAGCCTGGATTCATGGCTCGCCCAGCCCCCACCGCCGTGAGGCCTGCCGGATTGAAGATGGCGTCCGTGGAAGCGGGCGGGTCGGTCACGCCGAGCGTCCTGGCTTCCGCCACCATTTGCCCGGCCTCGGTGATGGTGAACCCTGTCGGGATGGATTTGTTGTGAAATCGAATCGCCGAGGAATAATCGTAGTGCACGAACAGGCCGGGCACCGGAGAATACGTAGTCAAAAGACCGGTCTGGGCATCCACACAGTATTCGGACTCTTCCCAATTCCGCCCGCCCGTGAAAGATCGGTTACCGGCCCCGATAACCATCAGCACGCAACGTTGTTCCGCGCCGTTCAGGAAACCAGTGGCCGTTCGGAGGGAAGCCTGCGTTCCTACCATTGGATACGTAAAGAAAATCGCGGCTCTCACCTGCATCACGCGAAGCGGAAGAATGCCGCTGGGCTGGTTTCCGTACAGGCCATTTGCGATGGAATCCGGATAGAGATTGATGGACGAGTAATTCGGCCCTTGGGCCGTCCAGCGGTACCCACGCCCGCGAGCAATGTCCTCCAGCACCCAGGCTCCATCCGAAGCCAGGCCGCCCGACGTGAAAAAAGACGTCTTCAGGTCATAGGGCTGCGCGCGGACATTAGAGAGGTCACGCGCCTTGTTCAGCAGCGCAATGGCGGCAATCCGCTGTTGAGCATCCTGCACTGGCTGCGCGGAGCCGGTGACTAACTCCAGCGCGTCGGCAGGGACTGGCGGGCGGGGGATCGTTTTGAAATCGAGAGCCGCACGGACGGGAATGGCCGGAGTCTGTGCCAGCACTGCCACTGAAAATGCGAGGAAAAACGCCGGGCGGAGGCTGGGTCGCATCATAGTCTCTCCCTGTCCGAAAGTATATCGAATTGACCGGAAACTTGCATCAGGTTGCATGCTATACAGGTAGTGAATCCCGGCCAAGGAGCGTGCGATTTGATTCCATTTTTGGACCTCAAGGCGCAGTATCACAGCATTAAGGAGGAGATTGATTCCGCCATCGCCGGCGTCCTGGAAAGCAGCCAGTTCGTGCTGGGCAGCCCGGTAGCCGCCTTCGAGGAGGAATTCGCCCAATACTGCGGCGGCGGCCAGGCGATCGGCGTGAACTCGGGAACCAGCGCGCTGCACCTGGCTCTGCTGGCGGCTGGCGTGGGTCCGGGCGACGAAGTGATCACCACGCCATTCACGTTCGCCGCCACCGTGGCCGCCATTCACTATTGCGGCGCCGCGCCGGTGTTGGCCGACATCGATCCGGTGTCGTTCAACCTGGACCCGGCGCGCCTGGCGGCGGCCATCACGGAAAAAACCAAGGCTATCCTGCCGGTTCACCTGTACGGGCATCCGGCCGAAATGGATGCCATCAACGAAGCTGCCCGAAGCCCGAGCGCAGGTCTCCAGCGTGAGATCGTGGTGATTGAGGATGCGGCGCAGGCGCACGGCGCCGAATACAAGGGCCGCCGCGCCGGTTCGCTGAGCGATATGGCGTGTTTCAGTTTTTACCCCACCAAGAACCTGGGGGCTTATGGCGAAGGCGGCGCAGTGGTGACTTCCAATCCCGAATACGCCCGTGCCATCCGCCGGCTGCGCAACTGGGGCCAGACCGGGCGGTATGAGCACGCGGTGCGCGGCTACAATTACCGGCTGGAGAGCATGCAAGGCGCAATCCTGCGCGTCAAACTGCGCCACCTGGAGGCGTGGACCGCAGCGCGGCGGGCGATTGCCGGTGCGTACGACGGCCTGTTGAAAGATGCCGGCGTGGTGACGCCGGTGGCCAAGGCGCACGTTCGGCACGTCTACCATGCGTACACGATTCGAACGCCCGATCGCGGCGCCCTGGTGGAAGGGTTAGCGGCCGCCGGAATCCAGACCGGCGTGCATTATCCTATTCCGGTGCATCTGCAACCGGCGTATCGGGAGGCGCGCTATCCCGAGGGCAGCCTGCCGGCGGCCGAAAGCACCGCGCGCGAAGTGGTGTCGCTGCCGATCTATCCCGAGCTGCGGCCGGAGCAAGTGGAAGCCGTGTGCGAAGCGGTGAGGCAAATCCGGGTGGGGCAATCCGAATTGACGCGGAGGCGCTGAGACAGCAAGACGGGGAAAGAGAGAACGGGAGAGGGCGACTTCGGCGGACGCTTGACGGCGTGGGCTTCGCAAGTTTCGATCGCTGAGGGAGCGTACGTTCAGGGGACATGGGAGTCGGTGTTATGAGGAAGGCGTTTGGTGCGGGCATGTATTCGTTCAATCCTCAGACCGATTCCGCGCGGGCGCCGGCTTGAAGTGTGGGATTCAAGAAAGGCAAGATTTCACGGTAGAGCAATCTGCTTCTTGTGCACTCGCGCAACGGCCTGGACCGACTTTATCTCCCCGATCACCAGGGATGATGAACTGCGCTGGCTTTGGCAGATGCTCTGCGGCGGCATTTTTCCGTCAGCGCTGGTCTATGTCCGCACCCGTTCGTCGTTACCAAGGCGCTGCACCGGAATTCAGTCCTCAACAAAACGGTAGCTGGCGTGGCAATCGTAATCGATACCGTGTTTCTTCTTCAACTCCTGGATGTAGCGCAGGGTGGTTTTCGTATGCGGGCCGACGCCCTCATTAGTATGCAGCAGCATCTCCTCGAGACAGCCGTCGACACTCATGCGCTTGTGTTTGGCGAGATCCTGGAGGAGTGCCGCGAGACGCTTCTCCAGACGCACCGGCACATCGACCCGCTCAATTTCTAGTGGGCCCGCGTTGAACAAGTGATGTCCAAACACGAGGTAATACCCATACGGGTCGCGCACGGTATAGTCGCGGATGCCGTATGGTCTGTCTTCGATCGGCTGGACGATTTCGG
>Ga0210402_10001227_pt1 | contig 26594 bp, 19 predicted proteins | sample IncBWC7MmetaG_FD_161055 | JGI IMG/M metagenome (GOLD analysis project Ga0210402, IMG submission 161055) | Forest soil microbial communities from Barre Woods Harvard Forest LTER site, Petersham, Massachusetts, United States - Inc-BW-C-7-M | ecosystem: Environmental > Terrestrial > Soil >... | reverse complement strand
GCGATGGCCTTCCCGCAGAGGAAGAAATCTCTCGTTCAGTGGTTACAGCAGCCCATATCGTCCAAACCGATGACGAGCGGTTCCAAGGTTCTTGGTCCAAACTCCTAATAGCGGTTGCCGGAAAGTCGCTTCTCAGCACTCGCTCGCGAGACCTCTGGCGTGCCAGACCCTCTGACTGGAATGAATTATGTGGCGTCCGGCGCCGTTCACGTGTATCCCGTGGCGAAGCCGCATCGGCAGCGCCACATAACGTCGGACGCCGCATAAGAAATGAAGATGCGGGGGGACTACAGAGGTTCGACGACTCCGAGATTTTTTATTTGCGCGAAGTGCCTCTTGTTGAAAGTAGCCACCCGGCTGCCCCGCTCGAGCGCGGTCGCTCCCACTATCAGATCGTAGAAACCGATCGTCTTTCCGGCAGCTTCCAGTTCTGCCCATACGCGTGCGTGCACATAAGCCGTCTGCTCGGTGTAGGAAATGATCGGAAACGTCTCCAGGATTGTTCTTCGAGAGTAAGCCCAGCCATCAGGTTCGTCGTCCAGACGAAGCGGCCAACCCATTCACCCTCATTGCCTCCACCACTCGGTAGTCGTACGCTTATCCCATGCCGGACCTGGCACGCTTCCGAGCGAAGCACGACGCCGTCGAGACCGCGTCGGTTTCTTCCATCCTCCACGTGGACATGGACGCCTTCTTCGTCTCCGTGGAACTCCTCGAACGCCCCGACCTGCGCGGCAAACCGGTTGTTGTCGGTGGCCGCCCCGACCAGCGCGGCGTAGTCTCCGCCGCCAGCTACGAAGCTCGCAAATTCGGCATCCACTCCGCCATGCCCCTCCGTACCGCTGGACGCCTCTGTCCCCATGCGGTTTTCCTCGATGGCCACCACGAAAAATATTCCGAATGGAGCGACTGCATCGCCTCCATCCTCGCGAAATTCTCCCCAATCGTCGAAATGGTTTCTGTTGACGAAGCCTATCTCGACCTCTCCGGCACAGAACGCCTCCACGGCCCGCCGCTCGCCACCGCCGACAAACTTCTCCGCACCATCACAAAACAAACCGGCCTTCCCTGCTCAGGCGGACTAGCCACCACGCGCCTCACCGCCAAGGTCGCCTCCGATCAAGGCAAACCCCGCGGCCTCGTCTGGGTAGCCCCAGGCATGGAAGCCCGCTTCCTGGCTCCATTGCCAATTCGAAAAATTCCCGGCATCGGCGAAGTCACCGAACGAGCCCTCCGCGCCCTCGACATCGAAACGGTCGAGCAGTTGGCCTCTCACTCCCAGGAAAAACTCGAGAAAATCTTCGGCCAGTGGGGCACCGCCCTCTATCGCAAAGCCCGCGGCGGCGACGCCTACGAATTCCTCATCGACGCCGAACCCAAATCCATCTCTCACAATCACACCTTCGGCGAAGACACCTCCGACGTCGCTGAAATGGAAACCCTGCTCAGCCATCTCTCCCAAAAAGCCTGCAAGCGCCTCCGCGAAGCAGGCCTCTCCACGCGCACCCTGACGCTGACCATCCGCTACGCCGGATTTGAAACTTATACCCGCTCGAAAACACTCACGGAACCCGCGCAGCTCGACACCGACATCTTCGCCGTCTTCCTCAGTCTCTTCCGCCACCATCGCGACAGTAAGCGCAAAGTCCGCCTCCTCGGAGTCGCTCTCTCCGCCCTCTCCCACGGCGCGCAGCAACTCGACCTCCTCGAATCCGACCGCCGCGAAAAACTCGAAAAGCTCACCAAAGCGGCTGACAGTCTCCGCGACAAATTCGGCTTCACCTCCGTCCAATTCGGCGGCTCCCTCCGCCGCGAAGAGTAGGAGACTCTTTCGCGATTCAGCGCATCTATACTGCCTGGTTTAATCCATCTCCGAGAGGTAGGTCTTGAAAATTAATTTGCTTGCTATGGCCTTAGTCATTTCATCTGCCGCGCTCACTCGTACGCCTGCTCAAACTCCGCCTGCTGACGCGGGGCTGCTTCGGAACCCCGTCTATGTCAAAAACTGCGCGAAATGCCACGGAAAAACGGCCGAGGGCCGCCATTTCGGTGGGCCGTCTCTCATCTCCGACAAAGCCGCGGCGACCTCCACGGAAGACCTCCACAGCCTCATCGCCAACGGCAAAGGTCACATGCCCAAGTTCACCGGCAAGTTGACTCCCGAAGAAATAGACGCGCTCGTCAAAGAAATCCAGGCCCTGAAAAAGTAAAATCCCCTTTCCGTCGCAAGGACACGAGACAGGTAGCGGGGGATCTGCAAGTGTTGAATAATCCGTATTGCTTCACTCTTCGCCCTTTCGCCTATAATCCCTCATGAGTTCCCCAGCCACACCTCCCGGCGTTTCCGAACCGCCCCCAGCGCCTCATTCCCGTCTTGGCACGTTCTGGCAGCGCGTCAGTGACGGCCGGCGCATCGATGACCTCTGGTCGCAATTCGCCGCCGACGCCCGCTCGAGCTACGGCTTTTACGGCAAGGATGTCGACTGGGACGAGGTAAACAAACTCCCTCGTTGGCGGCGCCCCTTTCCCATCGTCAAGCAACTCTTCTGGGCCCTGATGAACAAGCTCACTCCGGCCCGTCGCGTACTGCTCCTCATTGCCTTCGGCCTGCTCGCGGCCTCTGGTTTCCGTTTCGAGGTCGTCCACAACGACACTGTCGAATTTCAATACGAATTTTTCGCTGCTCTTCTGTTTCTCCTTCTCCTCTCTCTCGAACTCGCCGACAAAATCACCATGAAGCGTGATCTCGAAATCGCCCGCGAAATTCAATCCTGGCTTGTTCCCTCCACTCCGCCAGTAATTCCCGGCGCGGAAGTCGCCTTCTACACCCGCGCGCAAAACTCTGTCGCCGGCGATTACTACGACGCTTTCTATCCCACCGACGACGCCTCCGCCGGCGGCCAGCTCATGCTCGTCATGGCCGACGTCGCCGGCAAAAGCGTTCCCGCCGCCCTTCTGATGGCCACGCTGCAAGCCAGCCTGCGCACCATCGCCTCCGAAGGCCTTCCTCTCAGCGAATTGGCCATCCGCCTCAATCACTACGCTTGCGCGCACAGCCTCGGCGGTCAACGCTTCACCACCGCCGTCCTCGCCGAATACGATCCCGCCACGCGCCGACTCGTCTACGTCAACGCCGGCCACAACTCTCCCGTCATCCGCCGAGCAAACTCTTCCACGGAGCGGCTCGAATCCGCAGCGCTCCCACTCGGCATCACGCCCGAAGCGACTTTCCCTTCCGCCGAAGTCACCTTGCAACCCGGCGACACGCTCGTCCTTTTCACCGATGGCGTCGTCGAAGCCTTCAGCGCCGCTGGCGAAGAGTTTTCCGACAATCGCTGGATCAATATCATCCGCGGCCTCCCCAATTTGAACGCGCAGCAAACTCTCCAGTTCCTGATGAAAAGCGTCGAAGATTTCGTAGGCGCCACCCGCCAATCCGACGACATCACCTGCCTCGTCCTCCGCTGCTCCTGATCCTGACTGTGCGCGTCTCGAGGTCCTCCGCCCCCGCAGGCCCTCCTTTGCCTCCTATACTTCCTAAACCTCCTCTACTTCAATTACCTCCCTCCCAGGCGCATAATCATTCCGTGAATTCCCGCGAACTTGCCAATTCGCTTTGCGACACACTCGAGCGCCACGGTTTTCAGGCGCTCCTCGCGGGCGGCGCCGTACGCGATATCCTCCTCCACCGCGTTCCCACGGATTACGACGTGGCCACAAACGCGACGCCCTCCGAAGTGCTGCGCCTCTTTCCCCAGGGTCTCGACATCGGCGCGCAATTCGGCGTAGTCCTCGTCCGTCAGGATTCCCATAAAGTCGAAGTCGCAACCTTCCGCTCCGACATCGGCTACTCAGATGGCCGCCACCCCGATCAGGTCGTCTATTCCCAAACGCCCGAGGAAGACGTCCAGCGCCGCGACTTCACCATCAATGGCTTGCTGATGCGCCACGACACCGGCGAAGTCCTCGACTTCATCGGCGGCCGCAACGATCTAGCTGCCGGAATCATCCGCGCCATCGGCGAAGCCACCCGCCGTTTTGCCGAAGACAAGCTCCGCATGCTTCGCGCCGTACGCTTTGCGGCGCGCTTCGGCTACACCATCGAACTCAAAACTTCCGTCGCCATTCGCAAACATGCCAATGAAATCCAGATTGTTTCCGCCGAACGCATCCGCGAAGAACTCACAAAACTCCTCACCGAAGGCGCCGCCCGCCGTGGCTTCGAACTACTGGGCGAACTCAGCCTCCTCCCGCAAGTGCTTCCAGAAATCGCGGCTCTGAAAGGAGTCCCCCAGCCGCCGCAATTCCATCCCGAAGGCGATGTATGGATCCACACACTCCTCATGCTCGAGGGCCTTCCACCTGGCGTGTCTCCCACACTGGCCTGGGGAGTCCTGCTCCATGACATTGGCAAGCCACCCACGTTCCGTTCCGCCGCCGAAACCGGTGATCGCATCCGCTTCGACGGCCACGTCGACGTCGGCGTCCGCATGGCCGACGAACTTTGCCGCCGCCTCCGTTTCTCGAACGACGACACCGACCAGATCAAAGCCCTGGTCGCCAATCACATGAAGTTCAAAGACGTTGCTCAAATGCGCCAGTCCACCCTGAAACGCTTCGTCCGGCTCCCTCAATTCGACGAGCACCTCGAACTTCACCGCCTGGACTGCCAATCGAGCCATGGCAAACTCGACGCCTACAATACCGTCCGCGCCTTCCTCGCCCGGACGCCACCCGCCGAGGTCCGCCCCCCACGATTACTTTCGGGTGACGACCTCAAAGATTTAGGCTATACACCAGGCCCAGAATTTCAGAAGATGCTCACCACCCTCGAAGACGCCCAACTCGAGGAGACCGTCCAGACCCGGGACCAGGCCTTCGAATTTGTTCGAAGGCACTATCCTCTCCGGCAAGTTGGCCGATAAGACGATGGAAGCCAGTTCCTTTTGCGTCCTTGTAAGCTGCTTTGTATCAATGTCTTGGAAGAACGTTGCAAACTGAGACAATCGATGCTAGGATCTGAGTCTTGTTGACTAATATTTTCTGACGATGGGTTTTGCATTGTCGGACACCTTTTTCCGTCCTCTTGCATCTAATTCTTCCAAAGCGGGTCAGTCTCCCGCTTCGCGTTAGGGGAAAACATGGCTGATAAAAAACATTTTGTTCCAGAGACTCTCTCCATCCTGCCCGTCCGGGACACGGTTCTCTTCCCGGGAGCAGTTCTGCCTCTCACCGTAGGCCGTGAGAGTTCGCTCGCCCTGGTCAATTCTCTCTCGGGCGACGATAAGCTTTTGGGCGTTGTTGCCCAACTTGATCCGCGGATTGAAGATCCTGCCGCGTCAGACCTCCACAAAGTCGGCACGCTCGCCAAGGTCCACAAGACCGTAAAGATGCCCAATGGAAACGTAGTCGTCTTCCTGGAAGGCTTGCAGCGCATCCGCATTAATGAACTCTTGAGCCTCCGTCCGTTCCTTCGCGCCGCGGTGGCCTCCGAGCCTGATTTCACGGGCGAGAAGGACGCCGAACTCGAAGCCTTGCAGCGCAATTCGCAGGACTTGTTCCGTGACGTTGTTGCCCACTCGCCCCAACTCTCGGACGACCTGCAAAACGCTGCCATGAATATCGACGATCCTGGTCGTCTCGCCGACTTCATCGCCGGCACATTGCCAAGCCTCTCGACTCTGCTCCGCCAGGAGCTGATCGAAACTTCCAACGTGCGCAAGCGCCTGGAAATGCTAATTCGCGAACTCTCCAAAGAACTCGAAGTTCTGGAGCTTCGCAGCAAAATCAACGAGCAGGTTCAGGAGCAGGTTAGCCAGAACCAGCGCGAATACCTGCTGCGCGAACAGATGAAGGCAATTCAAAAGGAGCTCGGCGAAATCGACGACGCGCAAGCCGAAATTGACGAGCTGCGCAAAAAGGTCGAGGAAGCCGGCATGACCGCGGAAGCCAAGAAGGAGTGCGAACGCGAACTGAAGCGACTCGCCAAGATGACTCCGGCCTCGGCCGAATATATGGTGTCGCGCACCTATCTGGAATGGATGACCTCGCTCCCCTGGTCCAAATCCTCCGGCAGCACGGACATCGACATTCCGAAGGCGCAAGACATCCTCAATGAAGATCACTACGATCTTCAGAAGGTAAAAGAACGCATCCTCGACTACCTGGCTGTCAAGAAATTGCAGCCGGGCATGAAAGGTCCCATCCTTTGCTTCGTTGGGCCTCCGGGCGTTGGTAAAACATCGCTAGGCAAGTCGATCGCCCGGGCGCTTGGTCGCAAGTTCGTGCGCCTCGCCCTCGGCGGCATGCACGATGAAGCCGAAATCCGCGGCCATCGCCGCACCTACATCGGCGCCCTGCCTGGGCAAGTCATCCAGGGCCTGAAGCGCGCCGAAACCAACGACCCCGTCATGATGCTCGACGAAGTCGACAAGCTCGGCCGCGACTTCCGCGGCGATCCGTCCTCCGCGTTGATGGAAGTTCTCGACCCGGAGCAGAACTCTACGTTTCGCGATCACTATCTGGACGTTCCGTTCGATCTCTCGAAGGTCACCTTTATCGCCACGGCCAACTGGATGGACCCCATTCCAGAACCCTTGCGCGACCGTATGGAAATCATCGAGCTCCCCGGCTATACAGGGGAGGAGAAGATCCACATCGCGCGCAAATACCTAATCCCCAAGCAGGCCACCGAACATGGCATCAAGGAAGGCGATCAGCTGGAGTTCACCGAAGAAGGGCTGCGCGAAATCATCCACAGCTTCACGCGCGAAGCCGGCGTACGCAATCTAGAACGCGAGATCGCCACAATCGTCCGCAAGCAGGCGCGACGCCTGGCCGAAGGCAAGACAGAAAAGATGGTCGTCACTCCCGAAGTCGTGCGCGAATTCCTCGGCGTGCCGAAATTCCGCACCGAACGGGAGATCGACGAACGCGTCAAGAAGCCCGGTGTGGCCGTCGGTCTGGTCTGGACACCCGTGGGCGGCGACATCGTCTTCATCGAAGCGAGCCGCATGCGTGGTGGAAAGCAGTTCACCATGACCGGCCATCTGGGCGAAGTCATGCAGGAATCAATGACCGCTGCGCTGACCTGGACTCGTGCCAACGCCGAACGCTACGGCATCGATCCGGACTTCTTCCGCAAGCAGGACATCCACATTCACGTGCCGTCCGGCGCGGTCCCGAAAGACGGGCCATCCGCCGGCGCCGCGATGGTCACCTCGCTCATCAGCTTGCTGACGAATCGCCCGGTGAAAAACCGTCTGGCGATGACCGGTGAAATGACCCTCTCCGGCGTCGTGCTGCCGATCGGCGGAGTGAAAGAGAAAGTCCTCGGTGCCAAGCGCGCGGGAGTCACCCACGTGCTGCTGCCGGCGGACAACGAACCGAATGCCGTCGCGGATCTTCCGCCGGATATCCTCGGCGACCTGAAGATCACCTACGTCCGGACCCTCGATGAGGTCCTCGAGCACGCGCTCGAAAAGGACCCCATCGCCCCGGTAGTCCCTGAGCCGGAGCCAGCACAGTCCGCGGTAGGCGACTCACCCAGCGCCGTCCACTAACCAAAACTGAATCACCAAACTTGTATGTGCCGGGCTTGTTGACCCTGAGGGAAGGGCCCGGCCCTTCTTGTTCTTAACGCCTAATCTCTTGTGGCACCCGCCTTCCGAGGCGGGCGCCTTGGCACAGAAAACAACAAAAAGGTCCGTCCTAAAACCCCGGGCCTTTTCCTTTCTTCTCTTTTTCATCCTCGGCACAGGCTGAGAACTCTCCAACTACTGCTAGTATGGAAACTTCTCATGCCCTCAAAACCGAAATCCAAATCTCCCGCCAACGACTTGGCCGCTCTCCTTCCCCAGCGCCTCAGCGAATCCATCCTCCGCGAACGCATCATCCCCCACTTCGTCGATTCTTACGTCATCGAGCACGGTCGCCACAGCCTGCAAGTCCACGCCGTCCTCTACCGCGATCTCCTGAATCTTCTCCAGCGCGAAGCCCTCCTCACGGTCACTGCCCGCGCCCTCGAAATTGTCACCAGGGGGATTCACATCGATGACGACCGCAAACCCAAGCCCATGAACCGCCAGGAATCCGCGGCCTTCCGTCAGAAATTTCTCGCCGGCCTGACGCGCCACCAGAGCTGGAACGTCGGCGACGCCCTAGATTTTCAGTCCGATCTAAAAATGTACGAAGATCTCATCGCCCGCGCTGCCAGCACACATCGCCCGCGCAAATCCTTCGAACCCGCAAATCATCCCTTCGTGGACCGCTGTGCGTTCGTTCTCGATTCCTCATTCCTCGAAAAAGCCCGCGTAGCCGCCAGCCGCGCCCTCAAAGCTCTCGTAGTCCTCTCGGCGCAAGTCGTCGAAAGCACGCGCAACCAAGCCGCTCAGTCAAAGCTGCAACCGTCTCGCTGACCCGCCGTTCCGTAGCACAGCCATTCCTGGCTGTGCGCTTTGCTCGCTACTAACTAATCTTCTGCGCTTCCACCGCCGTCCCATACGCCAACACTTCTGTAACTCCCTGCATCACCTCGTTTGCGTCATACCGCATGCACACAATCGCATTAGCCCCATGCTGCGCGGCATGCTGCAACAAAATCTCATACGCCTCTTCTCTCGCCTTCTCGCAAAGCTCCGTAAGTATCGAAATGTTTCCGCCGATGATCGTTTGAATTCCTGCCGCCAGGTTTCCCAGCACGCTCCGCGAACGCACGGTAATCCCTCGCACAATCCCAAAATTCCTCACGATCCGGTATCCCGGCAATTCGTTCGCTGACGTCACCATCGAACTATCCACTCGACCCGTCATGTTGATCTCCTTGTATTCCCGCTGTTTACCCGTCCGATTCTACCCCTTCACGTTCCGCTCCCGGGAGCCTTTCGGTTTGTTATGCTCACCTTGCGTGGAAACTCTCTTCGAATTTCTGGCGATTCTCCAGATCGCTGCGGGTCTCTTCCTGCTTTGGCAGGGTATCCAGTGGCTCACCTACGTGCGCCGCCGCCTGCGCACCGACCCCGGCTTCTACGCACCGCGCACCGCGGTCCTCTGCCCTTGCCGCGGGATGGAGCCCGGCCTCGAGCGCAATCTCGTCTCTCTCTGTGAATTCGCTCATCAGAATTTCGAAATATTCTTCATCCTCGCCTCCGAAAGCGATCCTGCGTACAGCCTCATCAAGCGCGTCGCCGCATCCTCTCGCGTCAAAGCCAACATCATCATCGCCGGCAAACCCACCAGCTCCAGCGAAAAGGTCAACAATCTTCGCGTCGCCATCGAACAGCTTCCTCCCGATTTTGAAGTCCTGGTCTTCACCGACTCCGACGGCCGCCCAGGCAAAACCTGGCTGCACCACCTCGTCGCTCCGCTCGCCGACTCCCGCATCGGCGCCACCACCACCATGCGCTGGTTCATCCCCAACAACAGCGCATTTCCCAACGCTCTTCTCGCTGCCTGGAATGCCTCTGTCGTCACCATGCTCGGCGGCCACGCAAAGAATTTCTGTTGGGGAGGAGGCACCGCCATTCGCCGCGCTCTCTTCGAACAGATGGGCATGCTCGACGTCTGGCAGAACTCGTTCAGCGACGACTACTCGCTCACCATCGCCATCGAACGAACCGGCCGCCAGATTGTCTTTCTTCCCGAATGCCTCACTCCGTCCTACGTTCAAACCGATTTCCCCGGCCTCCTCGAATTCACGAACCGCCAGATTAAAATCACTCGCATTTACCGTCCCAAGATGTGGGCCGCCGCCTTCGCAACTCATTTTCTTTTTTGTTCCACTCTGGTGCTGGGTCTGGTGGTCGCGTTAAGCCTGGCCATTGACTCCCGGCCATCTTCACAGGTCATCACACTCTTCGTGCTTCCCCTGCTCCTTGCGGCCTTTCGAGGCGCCTTGCGGGTAATCGGGGTCACCGAAGCCATGCCTTCCGCCCGTGCGGAAATCATGGCGCAATCCTGGATTTATATTTTGGTTACAATTCTTATCCCGTTTTTGTACTTGCTCAATTTCTCCGCCTCACTCTTCGGCCGCCGCGTCACCTGGCGCGGCATTCAATACGAAATCATCTCCCCAGACCAGACTCGCGTTGTTACTCCATAGGCTGTGGAAATCCCGCTGCCCCGGAAAAAAGTTCGGGGCCAGGGCATTTTCTACCCTCGACCTTCGACCGCCAGTACTCTTGATTTCCTCTAAGTGATTGACAACTCGACCCCTGTCAAAACTTGCAGTCCGGCCAGCAGGGTGCATGGCTCTACTTCGGTCAGGTGTAACTTTCGCAAGTTATTGACGAGGATCCTTTACATTACCCCAGAGGGTTTCTGAGGGATTTTTCCCTCTGGCGTATATAGGCCTGATTCAGTCCTGCTTCCTTGTCGCTTGCTCGGTCATTCCGGCCGACCTCAATCGGAGGTTATTGAGGGTCAAAATCCAACAGGATGGCTTCGGTCCCACCACGAGGCACAATCAGAGGAGTGCACGTGAAGTTGATCCGCAGAAGTCTATCGACACACTCGCTGCCCCAACCGAAATACTCTGCTCAGAATAGTGTTTATCTGTTTTATGAAAAAAGTACGGGAACGGCCCATTTCCATGTTGAGGCTGGACCCAGCGGGGAACTCCCCGTCGATCATGCCGCTGGTTTGCTCGCCATGCATTGCCTGGTGCGCGGCCAATCTCCCAAAGATTATCTCGTGATGGTTCCGGCCGCTCCCAATGCTCTGAACGGCCTGGCCGAAAAAGCCCAGAAGCTACTCGAAGCCGGCCACAGCGCCAAAAACGCCGTGCGCCTCACCCGCCGTGAAGAAGAAGTCCTCGATGGCATCCTCCGCAGTCTTGCCAACAAGGAAATCGCCAACGAATTGAATCTTTCTGAACGCACTGTAAAATTTCACGTCTCTTCCCTGCTCGCCAAATTCAAGGTTCGTGGTCGCCTCGAGCTTATGCGCGAGGCTTCGCGTCATTCTTTGAATTCGATTGCGCCTGCAGTCGGCAGCCCCGCTCCGGAGCTAGGTCCCTATCAAGAGCGCCGCGAGAGCTACCGCAAGTCGGCGATCCAGGGCAATGTATTTGCACTCGCTCGCCATCGCATGATGGCTTAACGAGAATTTGTATTCTCCCTGCTTTCGTAGGAAAAGGCCCGTTCCAGTCTTTTTGGAACGGGCCTTTTCTTATTCGTAATTCTTTGTGGGGGCCGGGCTTGTTTACCCTCAGCTATGTCGATGGGCCCGGCCCTCTTCGATGTACGCTCAGGCCAGGCTCGCTTGCCTTCTCCGACGCTTGTCGAACGGCCCGGCCCCTTTTCCTTCATTGCTTCGTTACTTCTTTACTTCACTTCTTCGCAGCGCTGTAAAGTTCCGCCGCCTTCTCCCAATTCACCACGTTCCACCAAGCATCAATATAATCCCCGCGCACGTTCTGATATTTCAGGTAGTACGCGTGTTCCCACACATCAATGCCAATCACAGCTTTGCCCCCGGCGATGTATTGCGTGTCCTGATTCGCCGTCGAATCGATTGCCAGCTTTCCATCCTTCACCAACAGCCACGCCCATCCGGACCCAAACCGGCCCAGGCCAGCAGCCTTGAACTTCTCTTTGAATCCCGCGAAGGAACCGAAGCTCGAGTTAATTGCCGCCGCCAGGTCGCCCTTCGGCTCGCCAGCACCGCCCTTCTTCATCAATTGCCAGAACAGCGAGTGGTTCCAATGGCCGCCGCCATTGTTGCGCACCGCGCCGCGGATATTCTCCGGCACGCTGTCCAGATTCTTCAAAATGTCGTCAATCGATTTCGCCTGCAGGTCCGGATGCCCTTCCAGGGCCTTGTTCAGATTGGTGACGTAAGCGCCATGATGTTTGTCGTGATGGATTTCCATCGTTCGAGCGTCGATATACGGTTCAAGTGCGTCGTTCGGGTACGGCAAAGGGGGCACTGAGAATGCCACGGGTTTGTCCTCCAAATTGAGATGTGATTCGAAAACGGTTCCGGGTTCAGCGTCGAGCAAACTCGAAGCGGCGTTGCCTGCCCCAAGTAAGCCAGCGCCAAAAATGCCACTGGTTGAAAGAAACTTACGACGATCCATGGAAGCCCTCAGCTTGGGTGGGCGGGTGGACTTCCCGGCGCGATTATAGCGCCTACGCACCGCCCACTCAACCACGCAGTCCGAATCCGCCGCGCAAATCTGCTTCATCTGATTGCGCCGCGCACAAAGCGCCGGAGGTGCGACACATTTCTGTCCATCCCCAGCTCCCGCATTTCGCAATCAGGCCGGGCCAAAAAACGGAACCCCAGCTCCCTATAAGATGCGCGAAAGCGCCCATCGGGCAGATTCCGCAATCGCATTTTCCGGAGATTCCGCCAGCTTCCGCAATAACTCGACAACCCGCGCATGCTCCCCCGATCCCAGTTTCAACTTCGCATTCCCCAGTGCGATGCAGGCGTTCCGCACTAATCCGCGCCACTTCGCCCGTTTCATCGCGCTGCCCCGAAACTTGTCGCGAAATCCCTCCTCGGTCATTTCTGCCAGCCACTCCAGCCTCGGCTCCAACATACTCTCACCCGACGGGAATTCACGCGGTTCAAAATCAGGAACTGTGGTGACCGGCGCTCGCCGGTTATACGGGCACACCTCCTGACAAATGTCGCAGCCATAAACATTGTTTCCAATCGCCTCGCGAAACTCTCCCGGTATGCTGCCTCGCAGCTCGATCGTTAAATACGAAATGCATCGCCTTGCGTCCATCACGTGAGGCGCAACAAACGCCCCGGTCGGACAGGCATCGAGGCATTGCCGGCAAGTCCCACAAAGATCGGCGGGCGGCATCTGGTGGCGCGCCAGCGAAGGCGAAAGCTCCAGCGTGGTGAAAATCACGCCAAGAAAAAACCACGAGCCCATCTCCTTGTTCAGCAGCAGCGTGTTCTTCCCCAGCCAGCCGAGTCCCGCGTATTTGGCAAACAAGCGCTCCGCGACGGGGCCCGTATCGGCATAGGCTCGCGATTCGTGCGGATCTGGAAATCGTTCCTTCAGCGCCTCTGTCAGTGCGTTCAGCCGCTCCCACAAAACCTCATGGTAATCCCGGCCCCACGCGTAACGCGAAATCCAGCCCCGCGGCCCGTCACCTCGCTCCTCGGCGGCTGCTTCTCTCGAATAAGGATGTACGGTATTGTAGTTCATCGCGCAAACGATCACGCTCCGTGCTCCCGCAAGCACTTGCGCCGGGTCGCGTCGCCTCGGGTCCGCCAGATACCCCATCGCGCCTCCGTAGCCGCGTTCGAGCCACGCCTCAATCTCGGCATGTTCCGGAAAACACTCCAGCGGTGCCACGCCGCAAAGCGAAAAGCCAAGCGCGGAAGCACGTTCAACTACCCACGCTGTTTCTGTCGTCGAACCCATCATTTGATTGTGCCGCAGGTAACACAAAGTAGCGAGGCTGCGCGCCTCGGCAAAGAAGTGCGTGCACCTCTCAGGCAAAACCCACTTGCATTTCAAATTGCGTTAGCATGAGTTTGTCGATTACCAATAAGATAGTGCCGCCCGGTTTTTCGGATACTTCAGCAGGCGGCCCGCCCAAATCAATTCAACCCCCGCCCCAATTGATTTATGCTCTCTGCGTTAGGATTCGCTGAATCAACTGTATCCAGAAAGCCACAAAATTCGTCAATACTGTACGGACTTTTATGTCCAAGCCCGAAGAACGGTCATGAAAAAGGATCACCAACTTGCCGACTGATCAAAACGCTCGCAGTTTCGCAGGCTCGGAACATCTTGGCTCCGTTCCTCCTCCCCGGCACTCCGGTGTCAGGGCCATCGTATGGATTATCGTGCTGCTGGTTTTTGCGGGCGGGTTTTACCTCGTCCTCCGTAAGCGCGACGCTTCCGCCACCGCCGCGAAATCCCCAAGAGGTGGCGGCGGCCCGGTAAGTCTCGTAACCGCACCAGCGCGCAAGGGCGACATCGGCGTCTACCTCGACTCCATCGGCACGGTGACTCCCGTCTACACCGCCTCGATCACCAGCCAGGTAAACGGCATCGTCACCGCCGTCCATTTCAAAGAGGGCCAGTTCGTCCACAAGCGTGATTCGCTGATCGACATCGACGCGCGTCCCTACCAGGCATCCTTGCTCCAGGCGCAAGGCACGCTCGAACGCGACACACATCTTCTCGCCCAGTCCAGGATGGACCTACAGCGTTATCACGACGCCTGGGACCGCAACGCCATCCCAAAACAAACTCTCGACGATCAGGAAAAACTCGTACTCCAGCAGCAGGGCACCCTGAAAATCGACGAAGGCGTTGTCCAGTTTGACCAAATCCAGGTGGACTATTGCCACATCGTCGCGCCCATCTCCGGCAGAGTCGGCTTGCGCCTCGTCGATCCCGGCAACGTCGTGCAGTCTTCCGGAAATCTCACCCTCGCTGTAGTCACCCAAATCCAACCCATCACCGTAATCTTCACCGTTCCCGAAGACAATCTCGCTCAAGTCCAGCAGCATCTCCGCAAAAACGCAAAACTCACCGCGGATGCCTTCGACCGCTCCGCGCTGAAGCAGGTCGCCAGCGGCACGCTCCTCACCCTCGACAACCAGATCGATACCACCACCGGCACCGTAAAAGCCCGCGCCTCCTTCGACAACAAGGACGCCGCGCTTTTCCCCAACGAATTCGTCAACATCCGGCTGCTCGTTGACACCCATCACGGAGCCACTCTCATCCCTTCTTCCACGATTCAGCACAACGGCCAGACCGCTTTCGTCTACGTCATTCAGGATAACGTCGCTCACATGCGCGTCGTTCAAGTGATCGTCACCGACGCGGGCACAACCGAAGTCACCGGCATCGCTCCCGGCGACGTGCTCGCAAACAGCAGTTTTGACAAATTGCAGGACAACGCTAAAGTCGTCGTTTCCACCAAACCCGCCCCAGGAAACAACGCCGGGAGCACTGCTCCTTGAGTCCGTCTGCTCCTTTCATTCTGAGACCGGTCGCAACCGCGTTGCTGATGGCCGCGATTCTCCTCGTCGGTATCGTTTGCTTCACCCAATTGCCCATTTCTGCGCTGCCTCAGGTTGACTATCCCACCATTCAGATTCTTACTTTTTATCCGGGCGCCAGCCCCTACGTCGTCGCCACCACCGTCACCGCGCCGCTCGAGCGCCAGTTCGGCCAGTTGCAGGGCCTTAGCCAGATGACTTCCAGCAGCTCCGGCGGCACCTCCGTCATCGTTTTGCAATTCAATCTAAGTCTGAACATTGATATCGCGGAAGAAGAAGTGCAATCCGCAATCAACGCCTCGCAAAACTTTCTTCCCGCAAACCTTCCCGCTCCGCCTATCTACAGCAAAACAAATCCTGCCGATGCTCCGGTTCTCACGCTCGCCGTCACTTCAAGTTCCATCCCGCTCTCGCAAGTCGAAGACCTTGTGGACACCCGCCTCGCTCCCAAGATTTCCCAGCTCAGCGGCGTCGGTCTCGTCAGCATTAGCGGCGGCCAGAAGCCCGCCGTCCGTATCCAGGCCAATCCCTCCGCGCTTTCTTCCTATGGAATCAACCTCGAAGACCTGCGCACCGCCGTCACCCAGTCCAGCGTGAACGCCGCCAAGGGAAATTTCGATGGCGACCGCCAGGACTACCAGATTGACGCCAACGATCAGCTCGTAACCAGCCAGGATTACCGCAACGTGGTCGTCGCCTTCCGCAACGGCGCCCCCGTAATGCTCACCGATGTCGCAAAAATCATCGACGGCGTCGAAAACACCAGTCAAGCCGCCTGGATGAACAAAACGCCCGCCGTCATCGTCAACGTCCAGCGCCAACCCGGCGGCAACACCATCAGCGTCGTCAATCGCATCAAGCAGCTTCTCCCGCAACTAGAAAGCAATCTTCCCAAAGGCATCGACGTCACCATTCTCACCGACCTCACCACGCCCATCCAGGCCTCCATATCCGACGTTGAGTTCGAACTCTTTCTCACCGTCGGCCTGGTCGTAATGGTGATGTTCCTTTTCTTAAGAAGCGTCTCCGCAACCATCATTCCGAGCGTCGCCGTGCCGCTCTCCCTCATCGGCACCTTTGGCGCGATGTACGCCCTCGGCTACAGTCTCGACAACCTCTCCCTGATGGCTCTCACCATTTCCACTGGCTTCGTCGTCGACGACGCCATTGTCATGGTCGAAAACATTTCCCGCTACATCGAAGAAGGCCAGCCTCCTATGCAGGCCGCGCTGAAGGGTGCCGAGCAGATCGGTTTCACCATCGTTTCGCTGACCGTCTCCCTGATCGCCGTGCTGATTCCGCTACTCTTCATGGGCGACGTCGTCGGCCGCCTGTTCCGCGAGTTCGCCGTCACTCTCGCCGTTACCATCGTCGTCTCGGCGATCGTTTCGCTCACCCTCACGCCGATGATGGCCTCGCGCATCCTGAAACATAATCCCGAAGAACAGCAAGGCCGCCTCTTCCGGGCCTCCGAGCACGCCTTTAGCAGCATGATCGCTTTCTACGGCCGCACCCTGAAAGTCGTCCTCCGCTTCCAGACCATCACCCTTTTTGTGGCTCTCAGCACTCTTTTGCTCACCATTTTTCTTTATATCTACATCCCCAAAGGTTTCTTCCCTGTTCAAGACACCGGGATCATCCAGGGTATTTCCCAGGCCGCGCCGAGCATCGGTTCCAAAGCGATGGCGGAAAAACAGATGGAACTGTCCAAGCTCATTCTGGAAGATCCTGCCGTCGAAAGCCTTTCCTCCTTCATCGGCGCTGACGGCACCAATATCACCACTAACAGTGGAAGAATTTCTATCAACCTCAAGCCGCTCGAAGCGCGCAAGATCAACGCCTCGGACGTCATCCGCCGCCTTCAAACAAAACTGCAAAATGTCCAAGGCATTCAGCTCTTCATGCAGCCGGTGCAAAACATCACCGTGGACGATCGCGTCAGCCGCACCCAATATCAGTACACACTCGAAGATCCCGACCCCACCGAACTCAGTGACTGGACCAACCGCTTTGTCTCACAGCTGAAAAAACTGCCCGACCTCGAAGACGTCGCCACCGACGAGCAACCCGGCGGTCTAGCCGTCTCTCTCGTAATCGATCGTCAAACCGCATCGCGCCTCGGCATCGCTCTCACCACAATTGACAACACCCTCTACGACGCCTTCGGCCAGCGCCAGATCAACACCATGTACACGCAGTTGAATCAGTACCACGTCATTCTCGAAAGCGAGCCGCAGTTCCAGTTGAACCCGAACATGCTCAACAAGCTCTACATCCAGTCCAACGCCTCTGCAGGCGCCACAGGCGCATCCGCTAGCTCCACCGGCAACGGTTCCACCTCGGCGGGCTCCAACGCCCTCACCACTTCCGCGCTGTTCACACCTTCGGCGAACACGCTAGCTTCACCAGTAAATGCGCTCACCGCGGCCACCTCTTCCGCCACTTCCAGCAAGGGCGCCACTTCCGCTGGCGCCACCAGTTCTGCTAAAAGCAACGCTGTCCCCTTCAGTGCGTTCTCTCATTTCGAAACCAGAACCCAGTCCCTCTCCATCAATCATCAGGGACAATTCCCCGCCATCACCGTTTCCTTCAACCTTGCTCCCGGCGCGGCCCTCGGCAACGCCATCTCCGCGGTCACAAAAGTTCAATCCGATCTCCACATGCCCGCCAGCCTGCAAGCCGATTTCCAGGGCACCGCCGCATCCTTTCGAAACTCGCTCTCCAATATGCCGCTGCTCATCCTCGCTGCCCTTGTCACCGTCTACATCGTCCTCGGCGTTCTCTACGAAAGCTTCATCCATCCCATCACGATTCTTTCCACGCTTCCCTCCGCCGGCGTGGGCGCATTCCTCGCTCTGATTCTCTTCCGCCAGGATCTCAGCGTCGTCGCCATCATCGGCCTCGTGCTCTTGATCGGCATCGTCAAAAAGAACGGCATCATGATGGTGGACTTCGCTCTCGACGCCGAGCGCCACCACGGCAAATCTTCCACCGACGCCATCTACGAAGCCTGCCTCCTCCGCTTCCGCCCCATTATGATGACCACCATGGCCGCCCTTCTCGGCGGTCTCCCTCTCGCCTTCGGCTCCGGCTTCGGCTCTGAATTGCGCCGCCCGCTCGGCATCGCCATGGTCGGCGGCCTGCTGGTCAGCCAGGTTCTCACTCTCTACACCACGCCGGTCATTTACATTTTCTTCGACAAGCTCGCGCGCCGTTTTTCGCCCAAGCCTCTTCGATCGCGCGCCGGCCCGCAGCCGGGTCCGGCGGAGCTCTCGTGAACGTCTCCGCCCCATTCATCCATCGCCCGGTGGCGACCACTCTTCTCACCGTCGCCATAGCCATCGCCGGAGCCATCGCCTTCACCGTTCTGCCCGTTTCCCCATTGCCGCAGGTGGATTTCCCCACCATCTCCGTCAACGGCAGCCTCCCCGGCGCCAGCGCCGAAATCATGGCCTCCTCGGTCGCCACTCCTCTCGAGCGCCAGTTCGGCCACATCGCCGGCGTAACCGAGATGACCTCCAGCAGCGGCCTCGGCACAACCTCCATCACTATCCAGTTCGATCTCACCCGCAACATCGACGGCGCCGCGCGCGACGTTGAAGCCGCCATCAATTCCGCCCGCACCTATCTCCCCGCAAATCTCCCCGCGAATCCCACCTACCGCAAAGTCAATCCCGCCGACGCGCCCATCATGATCCTCGGCCTCACCTCGGAGAAATACGGCCCCGACAAGCTCTACGACGAAGCCTCCACCGTCATCCAACAAAAACTTTCCCAGATCCAGGGCGTTGGTCAGGTCAACGTCGGCGGCGGCGCGCTCCCCTCCGTCCGCGTCGAAGTGAATCCCACCAAGCTCGCCAGCTACGGCCTCGCAATGACGAACATCCAGTCCGTGCTGCGCCTGCAGAATTCCGATCTCGCCAAGGGCCAGATCACCGACGGCACCACCACCGCCGATGTCGTCACCAACGATCAGCTCTCCCACGCCGAAGACTTCAAGCCCGTCATCGTCGGCTACCACAAAGGCGCCGCCATCCACCTCACCGATGTCGCCGACGTCATCGACTCCGTGCAAAACGTCCGCGCCGCCGGCTACCTCAACGGCAAGCGCGCCGTCCTGCTCACTATTTTCCGCCAGCCCGGCGCCAATATCATCGACACCGTCGACCGCATCCGCGCCGAAGTGCCCTCCATCGAAGCCTCCATCCCCAAGGGCATCGACACCACCATCGTTCTCGACCGCACCACCACCATCCGCGCCTCCGTCAGCGACGTCGAGCGCACCCTCACCCTCTCCATCATCCTCGTCATCGTCGTCGTCTTCGTTTTCCTGCGAAATGGCCGCGCCACCCTCATTCCCGCCGTCGCCGTTCCCGTTTCTCTCATCGGCACCTTCGCGGTCATGTATCTCTGCGGCTACAGCCTCGACAATCTTTCGCTTATGGCCCTCACCATCTCCACCGGCTTCGTTGTCGACGACGCCATCGTCGTCATGGAAAACATCACGCGGCACCTCGAAGCCGGCATGGATCCCCTCGCCGCCACGCTAAAAGGCGCCAAGGAAATCGGCTTCACCGTTCTCACTATCAGCATCTCGCTCATCGCTGTCTTCATCCCGCTCCTGCTCATGGGCGGGATTGTCGGCCGTCTCTTCCGTGAATTCGCCATCACCCTCTCCACCGCCATCCTCGTCTCCATGGTCATCTCGCTCACCACCACGCCGATGATGTGTGCCTACCTGCTGCGCGACGAGCATTCCCGCCCGCACGGACGCCTCTACATGGCCACCGAGCGAATTTTCGAGCGTATCCTTTCCGTCTACCGCTACACGCTCCACTGGGTCCTCGACAATTTCGTTCTCACTCTCACCGTTCTCGTTCTCACCATCGCCCTCAACGGCGTCACCGTGTACATGATCCCGAAAGGCTTCTTCCCCCAACAGGACACCGGTTCGCTCGGCGGCGGTGTCCAAGGGCCCCAGGACTCCTCCTTCCCCGCAATGAATGAATCCGTCCGAAAAATTGTGGATGTAATCAAAAGGGATCCCGCTATTCAAAACGTGATGGCCTTCACCGGAGGCGGTGGCGCAACCAATTCCGGCAACATCTTCATCGCGCTGAAGCCGCTCAACGAACGCAAAATCACCGCCCCGGAAATCATCAACCGGCTCCGCCCGCAGCTCAACCGTCTCCCGGTCGCCTCCACTTTCCTGCAAGCATCACAGGATCTCCGTATCGGCGGCCGCGGCAGCTCCGCTCTTTACCAGTACACCCTGCAATCCGACAACCCGTCGGATCTCGCCATCTGGGGCCCGCGAATTCTCTCGGAAATGAAACGCCTCCCGGTTTTGCAGGACGTCAACACCGACCAGCAGAACGGCGGCCTCGACATTCGTCTCAACTATGACCGCGTCACCGCCGCAAGACTCGGCCAGACCGCACAATCGCTCGACCAGGAAATCTACAGCTCCTTCGGTCAATCCGAAACCTCGATCATCTACACCCAGCTCAACCAATACTATGTAGTCCTCGAAGTCGCTCCGCAGTATTCACAAAGCCCCGAGGGCTTGAAAAACGTCTACTACCACTCGAGCGGAAGTTCCAACGGCACTTCCACCGGCAACGTTCCCCTCATCGCCATGGCCACCGGCCAGGCCAACACCATCCCGCTCTCCCTCAATCACACCAGTCTTTTTCCCTCTGTCACTATCTCCTTCAATCTGCCTCCCGGCGTCGCACTCAGTGACGCAACGCTCGCCATCGAGCAGATGAAGCAGCGCATGGGCGTTCCCTCCACCTTGCGCGGTTTTTTTGCCGGCACTTTGCTGGCTTACCAGCAGTCCCTCAGCAACGAAGTTTATTTGATAATCACCGCGATCCTTGCGGTCTACATCGTGCTGGGAATTTTGTACGAAAGCCTCGTGCATCCCATCACCATTATTTCCACTCTTCCCTCCGCCAGCGTCGGCGCGATGCTCGCTCTCATGCTGTTCAAGCAGGACCTCAACATCATTTCCATCATCGGCATCGTTCTGCTCATCGGCATCGTCAAGAAAAACGCCATCATGATGGTCGACTTCGCCCTGCAAGCCGAACGCGAAGGCGGCAAAAGCACCGAAGAGGCCATCTTTGAAGCCTGCATGTTGCGCTTCCGCCCAATCCTGATGACCACTATGGCCGCTCTGTTCGGCGCACTCCCCTTGGCCTTCGGCTCCGGCACTGGCTCCGAGCTCCGTCGCCCCCTCGGCATCAGCATCGTCGGCGGCCTCATCATGAGCCAACTCCTTACTCTCTACACCACGCCGGTCGTCTATCTCACGCTCGACAAACTCCGGCTATGGGCGCTCGGTAAAGAGCGCGATACTTTTCGCCCCGCGGATGGTTCAACGCCCTCCGCCGCGGTGTAATTAGGTGCAACGACTATGAACACTATTCGACGGAAACTTTTTTTCGGCCCTTCGCTTGCTGCCCTTCTGCTCGCCGGCTGCATGGTCGGCCCCAAATACCACCAGCCCGCCGCTACGGTTCAACCGCCCGCGGCCGCTTATAAGGAATTGCCCGTCGAAAATCCGCCGGCTGGGGAATGGAAAATCGCGCAGCCGCAAGACGCCATGCTCCACGGCAAATGGTGGGAGATTTACAGCGACCTCGAACTCAACGCTCTCGAAGACCAGCTCAACATCAACAACCAGAACATAAAGGTATCTTTCGAAAATTTCATGGAAGCCCGCACCATCGTCACTCAGGCCCGCGCGCAACTCTATCCCACGCTCGGCACCACCCCATCCTTCCAGCGTTCTCAATCCTCAGCCAACCTGAAAAATAATGTCGGCACCACCGGCACCGCCGGCGGTGGAACAGGCGCGAGAGCCAACGTCTATAGCACTCTCGCCAACGTCCCCATCTCCGCGTCCTGGGAGCCGGACCTCTGGGGCAGAGTCCGCAACACCATCCGCGAAGCCCAGTACAACGCCCAGCTCAGCGCCGCCGATCTCGAAAACGTTCGCCTCACTGAACAGGCCAACCTCGCCGTCTTTTTCTTCGAACTCCGCGGCCAGGATGCCCTGCAGAAAATTCTCAACGACACGGTCGAAGCGGACAAAAAATCCCTCGAACTCGCGCGCGCCCGTTACGAAACCGGTGTGGACACGCAACTCTCCCTCGTCGAGGCCCAGGTCACCCTGCAGCAAGCCGAATCCGCCTCCACCAATCTCGGCATCGCCCGCGCACAATTTGAACACGCCATCGCTGTCCTCATTGGCACCTCCGCCTCCGGTTTCTCGATGCCGTACAAGCCTCTGAGCGCCGCGCCACCTGCAATCCCCGTAGGCATCCCCTCAGAACTGCTCGAGCGCCGGCCAGACATCGCAGCGTCCGAACGCAACATGGCCGCCGCCAACGCGCAAATCGGCATCGCCACCGCGGCCTATTACCCCAACCTCACGCTCAGCGCCCAGGGAGGATTCGAAAGCTCCGCCCTGCAAAATCTCTTCACTTGGCCAAGCCGCTTCTGGTCCGTCGGCCCTTCCATCTCCCAAACAATCTTCGACGCAGGCCTTCGCCGCGCCACCGTAAATCAGTTCGTCGCCGTCTACAACGCAGACGTAGCCTCTTATCGCCAGACCGTCCTGACCGCCTTCCAGCAGGTGGAAGACTCCCTCGCAACGGTTCGCATTTTGTCCAGACAAATCCAGCAGCAGGAACAAGCGGTAGAGTCCGCCCAGCAATTTCTAACGCTCTCCCAAGCCCGTTACGAAACCGGCGTGGACACCTATCTGAACGTCCTGATCGCCCAGACCACGCTCCTAACCGACCAGCAGCAACTAGCCTCTCTGCACACCCAGGAAATGGCCGCCTCTGTCCAATTGATCGAAGCCCTGGGCGGAGGCTGGGACCGATCCCAACTCCCCACTCCCGCCCAAGTCTCGAAAAAAGTAGCCAAATCCGAAATCGAAGCCCCAAACTAACACCAGGCTCCGTCTGTAGGGGCGGGGCTGTCCAAATTCCAGGGCAATGAGTCGAAAAACCACAGAGCTCCGCAAAGAGCCCTAAGGCGTGCCATGTTATGGCGTTTTGGCGAGATATCTTAACGCTTCCCGCTGTCACTAGGGCGGCGACTATCCAAATTGTCGAGAGCCGAAAACCTAATTTGGACAAGCTTGGGGCTCGCCCCCGCCCTCTTGGGTTTCTCCTGCTCCACTAGCCTAGCGACCGCCGGCTGCTTGCCCTGACGAAGGAAGGGAGGCGGGTGCTCACCCCAACCAGCCACCCCGCCGATCACCAGGCACACTTCTGCGCGAGCCAATAAATGCGTTCTGACAAATCATTCTGAGCTGTGTTTATTATCGTGCCGCAGAAAAGTAGAACTAATTCGGCTGAGTATGTGCACCAGCCGGACCAAGCGCCGATGACCCACGCTCAACACCGGGCACCGCAGGACGGCTCGCCATCTCCACACGCGCCTCCGCAACCGCGTTCAAAACAAACTCCCGAATCCGCGGATCCCTCGTAATCGAAAGATGCGAAGCATGTTTGACCAGGACATTCGCAAGCAGTTTCGTGTGCAGCGGATCTTCCATCCGGATTTTCTTCGTAGTCATAAACATCAAAACATCCCACGCGTGAAAGATCGCACAAGCCTTCACATTCCGCGGCACAGTGGAATCGGTAAGGCCTACGCTGTCCACCTGCACTGTCAATTCAACCGGAATCGCCTTGTCTCGAAGCTCCCGCGCCACGCTGAACATCGCCCAGCCGCCAGTGCTGTGCCCCACAAGAATCACCCGCGGTGCCACCGCAATCTCCTCCGCGGTCAGCGGCCCGTCATGGGCAGGAAAATGCGTCAGAATCCAGTCGCGCCCGGAAGTCCACGAAATCGGAATAAACGATTCCGCGCACACGTCGGCATATCCCGGCCCCCGCAACGCGTCGCGAATCTGCACCACTCCGGAGTGCTTGTGGTTGGAAGTTTCCATCGCCCCCACAAAACCGGCATAGACAATGCTGCAAGTGGGCACTGCGGAATCCCTGCGGGGCGTTGGAGAAGAGGGAGGGGACACATTGCGCGGACGGGCGTGGCAAAAAGCAGGAAGCACTATGGAGCAAAGAAATAGAATCAACAACCAAAGCCCATGCGTTGGCCTGCCCCCGCGCCTGTGTACCAGGTATCCTCCAGAAAGTAACCGCTATTCCACACTATCGCATTCTCATGTGAACAACGACGTCTAATTCGGAACAGGTTTCAAAGATAGACAGCGCAACCTCGCGCTTCGAGGGTTAGAAGCCACGCCGGCGGTTCCAGCGAATCCACCCACCGCAAATCTAGCTTTGCCAGCCGGGGCAACCCGGCCAGCCCATCCGGCAGCACAACCAGCGGATTACCGCGCAAATCAATCTGCTGCAATTCCTTCAACTGACCAATGGATTCCGGCAACGAAGCCATTTTGTTATTCCGAAGGTGCAGCTCGCGAAGCCGCTCGAGCCTTCCGATGCTGTCCGGTAGTACCGCGATTTGATTGCCGTCGATGCGTAGCTCAATCAGACCAGCCATTCGCGTAACTGCTTCCGGCAATTCCGAAAAATCATTTTCGCTTAAATTCAGATAACGCAATTTCGTGAGCCGACCAATCGAAGGTGGCAGTGAGCTAAGGTGGTTGTCGTGCAGGTATAGAAAATCAGTCAGTCCTTCCAGTTCCCCAATCGCCTCCGGAACCGCTGTCAACTGGTTGTGCCCCAGGTCCAGCATCCGCAGCCGCTTCAGGCCCCCGATCCTCTCCGAAACTTCCGTCAACCCGTTGTCCGCCAGCACCAGCGTTTCCAGTTCCGTCTCCTCCCACACGGATTCCGGCACCGTGCCCAACCCGCGCTTCCAGAGATTCAACTTGCGCGGATAGGGCTGCGGCATTCGTTCGGCACCATAACTGGCAGGAAGATGAATGTGAGAGGTTTTCTACTCAAAACTCCGCATGGCCGAGGCTTCGTCGTTGAACACATCAAACACCGTAAACAATTTGGTGATCTGCAGAAGGTCGTTCACTTTCTTCGTCAGGTTCAGCAGTTTCAATTCGCCGCCGCGATTCCGCACCGCCGTGAACCCGCTAACCAACTCCCCGATCCCGGAGCTGTCAATGTAGTTTACGTCCCCAAGATTCAGAATAATTTTCGTCCTGCCTTCTTCAAGCAGGTCGCGCACGGTCTTCCGCAAGAGTGCGCTTCCATCGCCCAGCGAAATCCGCCCGCTCAAATCCACGAGCGTGATGCCGCTGTATTCCCGGGTTGTGGCGAAAAGTGAAGGCATTCCGTCCCTACGCTTCCTGGTGTGGCGCGCCCGGATTGGAGGCGCTCCCGTTTCCGTTGTCATGCGGACTTCCGAGCGGAGGAAGCCTCTTGGCCATCACAAGCTCCGCGCCGCCCGTTTTCCCCGGATGCACGTCAAACTCGTCCATAAACGCCTTCATCAGGAAAATCCCACGCCCCGAAGTGCTCAGCAGATTTTCCTGCGCCAGCGGGTCGGGCACGTCCGTCAGCCGGAAGCCCTTGCCCTCATCCAGCACGTGAATGATCATCCGTTCGTCGGTAAGTTCAATCTCGAGGTGAATTTTTTTCTCTGGTTTTTCCTGATTGCCATAATGAAACGCGTTGATCACCCCTTCGCGCACCGACATCCCAATCCGGTAACACTCATCCTCGCTGAATCCCGCCGCCTCGGCAACGCGTACGCACATCTCCTCAGCGAGATTCACGCTCTCGACGTGGGTGTCCAGCGTAACTTCGAGGTGCTTGGTTTCTGGCGCCATTCCGGGTCGCGAAAGTTGGTTCTTCCTCACAAAAGGCGTTCTTATCCGTAACACAGCGCCCAAAGGTAAGTCAATGGACGCCTCGGCGGGCGCCAGCTTCCAGTTCACCCTGCCCCCACAAGGGCCGACCAGCCCATGTAGCACAGGCATCAGCCTGTGCTCTTGGGTTCACCTCCATAAAGGACAAAAGGAGCAATTTGTCCCTCTATGTATCTAATCAGCGGAGAGAAAGAAAAACGTGTCGCGCCGAAGCGAAAATAGTTTGAATTTCCACAAAAAACGGAAACTTGGTTCCATTTGCAGTGTCCGCGCCGTTTTGGGGAGTGCAAAGGCAATCCGAGACCACTGGGGGGGAGAACATTCCCACATTCAAAGCATGTGGGTTGCAGCTATTGAGCCTGGATTTCCTCCTAGTCCCTCCGGCAGAAAAAGTGTCGGGACTACCCGACCGAACCCCGTGTCGCAAGGGCTTCACTGCAAGGGGGGCAGGAACGTTCTCGCTTAAGGATGGTTAGAATTGACCTTCAGATAGGCAAAGAGGAAGGGTTTACCGCTTGGCTTGTGGCTACCGCCGTTTGGTTCTACGGTTACGAAAACCGCATCGATCTCATCGAGCTTCTGCGAATCGTCGAATTTCAGGATCCAGCGCTTTTTCGAGACATTATCCTCGTAAAAAACACCCAGGTTCAAAGCCTTTTCTCTTTCCACCCCACGCTGGCCCCACGCCTGGAATGTACTTGCGTTCTTCAAGCCCGGCTGCCGGTCGAGATCGTAAGCATAAAAAATCAGGGACTTCCCTTTCGTAAACAAAACG
>Ga0210402_10001226_pt1 | contig 26606 bp, 25 predicted proteins | sample IncBWC7MmetaG_FD_161055 | JGI IMG/M metagenome (GOLD analysis project Ga0210402, IMG submission 161055) | Forest soil microbial communities from Barre Woods Harvard Forest LTER site, Petersham, Massachusetts, United States - Inc-BW-C-7-M | ecosystem: Environmental > Terrestrial > Soil >... | reverse complement strand
CAGACTTCTCCCTGCACTTTTCACATAAGTTACAAGCGCCACGACGGTCCATCCGACGATCAGCGCGACGACGTGCCTGACTCGATCGTTGGCGCCTTCGGCGCGTTGGGCCCACGCATCAGCGGGACCAGACATCCATTTGCGGGAACAGCTTGGGGCCGTCCACGAAGATTCAATTTGGGTATGGTACCGGCCGGCCTCGAAACAGACGATAGGGCACAAAAGGAGGTCGCCCTCCCGTGTGCAGTCCCACTTTAAGCGAGGAACGGCCGGTGGATCGCTGACGTGTCGTCGCCTGGCTCCGGCGGGAAAACAACCTTTCCCGCTGGTGAGCCTGGAGCGTTTTCCTAGGCCACTTTCTGGACCTCCTTCTCTTTCGTAGCCAGTTGGCGTGCCTCGAACGGTTTCCCCGATTTGTCTACCGCCAACAAATACGCCACCAGTTTCCGCGCCACCTCCAGCGTGGCCCGGTTGCGGTGGCCTCTCTGTAGTTCCTTTTCGTGCACCGCCGCCAACTGCGGATTCCATCGCGGAGCCAGTTTCGCGGCTTCCACCAGCACCGTCTGCAGATGCGGATTGCGCTGCTTGGAGATCGGCCCGCGCTTGGCTTTGTCCGCCGACGAGTCCAGCGCCGACGTCAACCCGCAGTAGCTCACCGCATCCGCTATCGACGGGAAGCGCTGCGCATCGCACACCTCCAACGCCCACGTCAGCGCCGTCACGTCCCCCCCGCCAATGCTCTTCAGCAACCTCACCCGCTCTGCCAGCCGCGGGTGCTTCTGCAGCCGGTCCAGCAACTGCTGCTGCGTGGTCTGGAACAACTCCAGCGCTCCCCGGCTCAGCTTCAGCAGGTCCTTCACCGATTCCGGCACCTCCGTCAGATTCTCCAGCAGGTCGTGGAAATACTGCTTGCCGTGCAACTGCTGTTTGTTGTACTCCGCCCCCGCCTCCATCAATAGCCCGCTCATCTTGGTCTTCATCTGCACCGCCTGCACCACTACCAGGTTGCGATAGCGCAGCATCTGTCGCAGTTCGCGCATCTCCGGCGGCGCCACGTAGCAAGCCGGCAGCAGGTTGCACCTCACCAGGTCGCCGATCTTGCGCGCGTCCAGTTGGTCGCTCTTCTTCTTCGATGCCCCGATGGCGCGCATCATCGCCGGATGCCCCATCTGCAGCTTGGCCGCAAACGGCTTCAAGGTATCGTAGATCCAGCCGCTGAACAGCGTGGCTTCCATCGCCCCGTGCCACGGCTCGGTGCGTTTGGCGGCCCACTGGCGTAGCGCTTCGTGGGTCGCGCGGATTTTGCCTTCCTCCAGAATGCGCCCGTCGGCGGCCTTCACCCAGTAGCTGATACTTTTCTTGTGGACGTCGAATCCGATATTTATCCGATATAGTGGATTACGTTCATTGGGTTCTCCTGTTTGAGGTTTCTGAGCCGGCTCGCAAAAGCCGGTCTCGGCGACATTGTAGCCCTCAGGAGAACCTTTTTTCATCTGAGCCCTTATACATTGAAACAGACGATCGGTTTGTGTCGTCTGTCAGCCGGCCCGAGCGTTCACAACTGCACCGGCGAGTGTCTGGCGAGGCATGACAGGGTCGAAAAAACCGCCCCCGGACCCCCGGGAATCCCTATGGCCGCCGGGTTTTTCATGAGCTTTCGCGGGCCGAACGCCCATCCCAACAGACCACACAAGACGATGTCCCACCTTCTCCCAGAAATGTACAAACTCAAGCCGGCGGATTAACAATCCGCCGCGGGTTAGCAACCCGCCCCACAAAGGGTTCACGCCCGGTGCAGGGCGTCACAAAAAGCGATAATGCCTGTGGATGTGGCTGGCGGCGGTGGGTGGCATATCGGTGGCGATCTGGCTCTACCTGCTCTTCGCGCGCGGCGGCTTCTGGCGGATGCGCGAGGCGCAACCCGAAGGCACGCTACCCAATCCCGCACCGCCCGTAGTGGCCGTCATCCCGGCGCGCAACGAGGCGGCGGTAGTCGCCGAAGCCCTGGCTTCCCTGGCCGCGCAACGCTACCCGGGCGCCTTCCGCATCGTGCTCGCCGACGATGACAGCGACGACGGCACCGGCGCCATTGCGCAAGCCGCCGCCCCGCCTGAGCGGCTGACGGTAGTGCGCACCTCCCCATTGCCCAAAGGCTGGACCGGCAAACTCTGGGCCGTCTCCGCAGGCATCGACGCCGCGCTAAGTTACCCGGCCGAATACCTGCTGCTGACCGATGCCGACATCGTGCACCCGCCGGACAACCTGTCCGCACTGGTGGCGCGCGCCGTCTCGGGCCCATACGACATGGTTTCGTATATGGCGATGCTGGAATGCCGCACGCTCGCCGAGCAGGCGCTGATCCCCGCCTTCGTGTTTTTCTTCTTCATGCTGTACCCTCCGGCCTGGGTCAAACTCACCAAGCCCCGGGGCGGACGTCATGGCACCGCCGGCGCGGCCGGAGGCTGCATTCTGATCCGGCGCGCCGCGTTGGAACGCCTGGGAGGCATCGCCCGTATTTCAGGCGAACTGATCGACGATTGTGCCCTCGCCGCCGCCGTTCAGGATTCCGGTGGCCGCGTCTGGCTGGGGCTCAGCACCGGGACCCGGAGCGTCCGGCCCTACGCCGGCTTCGGCGAGATCGGCCGCATGATCTCACGAACCGCCTTCACGCAATTGCGCCACTCCGTGTGGCTGCTGATCGGAACCGTGGCAGGCCTCGCGATCACGTACCTCGCCCCGCCGCTGCTGACCTTGCTTGTGCCCCGCGGCGCTGCGCCGGGCCTGGGCGCCATCGCCTGGCTGTCCATGTCTGTCGCCTATTATCCGGCACTCCGCTATTACCGCCGCCCGGCGTTCTGGGCCCCGCTGCTGCCGCTGGTCGCCGGATTCTACCTGGCCGCCACGGTGCATTCGGCGCTGGCTTACTGGCGCGGCGCCGGCGGCCTGTGGAAGGGCCGCGTGCAGGACGCATCTTAGATTGAGATAGATTCTGTCGCAAAGTGCCCCGCGGCGGAGAGGCGGCCACTCCCTCACGGTCATGGCTCTGATGGCCTCGTTGACATTGCTATGGGAGGGTGCCGGCAGAGGCGGCTTCCGGATTCCGGCCAGGATTAACCGCTGTCCGCGCGGTGAATAATGACATAATGAGAGGGTAATTACTTTTGCTCCCCGAATCCGGTGGATGGCCGGTGGCCGGAGGTGGGACAGACCATCGCCTTTTGTCGTCTGTCACCCAGCCAGCGCTTAGCGTGAGGCAAAGCGTTTTTGGTCGAGGCGATAAGCCGGCAATCCGTTGCGCGCAGCCGCGATACGCCGGTAAGGCGAATTCTAAACCCAGACATTTGGTTTGGAGAAGACCGGGATGAAGAATAGGACGGCATATCAGCGTATCGTTGTTGGTCTTTGCGCCGCGGTTCTAGGCATCGTGACTCTGGGGATGTCCGGGATTCTCCGGTTGACCGGTATCGAAGACCGCGCCCGGCTGATCGCCACGGACTCCATGCCGGGGCTCAGCTATACCACGCAGATCGAGCTCTACACATACCGGAAGTCGCTCTTAATCCAACAGCACATAGTATCCAACGACCCGGCGGAGAAGCGCCGGATCGAATCGCAGATCCAGTCCATCACGGCGAATACATCCACCCTGCTGGAACGCTACGGGAATACGCCATTTGGCGACATCGAGCGGCCCTTATTCAATAAGGTGATAGCCACGCGCCCCCCTTTTTTGGCAGCGGTCGAGCAGGTACTTCGATTGAGCCGGGAGACTACCTCCGCCGCCGCCCAGGTGGATCTTCAAAAGGTGTTCGAACCGCAGTCCAGAGCCTTCCTGGAGGCGCTTCACGCGTCCACGCTACACAACCTGGGAGAGGCCAATGAGGCGGCCCGGCGGATCCAGGAATCGGTGGTTACCGCCAAGAGGTTGACCATTATAGAGGCCCTGATCAGCTTGTTGCTGGCGCCGATCAGCGCGTTCCTGCTGGCGCGCGTGGTGGCGGAAACGGAGGCAGCCGGCCAGGCCATCCAGGTTCTCAATCGCGAACTGGAGGAGCGGATTGGGGAACTCACCGAGGTCAACAAGGAACTCGAGGCCTTCACGTACTCGGTATCGCATGACCTGCGCGCCCCCCTCCGGCACATTGACGGCTTCTCGAAGATCCTGGTGGATGAATCGGCGGATCAGTTGACTCCGTTAGGAATGCGCGCCGTGGACCGTATCCGCTATGGCGCGCAGCAGATGGGCCGCATGATCGACGATCTGCTGGAGTTTTCACGATTGGGGAGGAAAGATGTCGACAGGCGGCCCACCAACCTGCGGAGCCTGGTTGACGAAACCCTCGAGATCCTCAAGCCCGCCATGGAAGCACGCGAGATCGATCTGCGCATCGGCGAATTGCCGATGTTGGAGTGCGACCCGGCCCTCCTCAGGCATGTTATGGTGAATCTGTTGTCGAATGCGATCAAGTTCACCCGCGACAGTAAGCCCGCCGTGATTGAGATCGGCCAGATCGCCGGCAAGGAAATCGCCGGCAAGGAAATCACCGGTAAGGTAACGCCCGGTAAGGAAACGCCCGTGGTTTACGTACGCGACAACGGGGTCGGCTTCGATATGCGGTACGTCGACAAGCTGTTCGGCATTTTCCAGCGGCTGCACCGGCGCGAGGAGTTCGAGGGGGTAGGCGTAGGCTTGGCGACGGTGCAACGGGTGATTCATAAGCACGGCGGCCGCGTGTGGGCCGAATCGGAGATCGGCCGTGGCGCGACTTTTTATTTCGCTTTGGGACAGGCCCCGGAAGAGGGCCGGAATTCCGAAGTGAGGCACTCATGAAATATGGGGAATTAGTGGTTTTGCTGGTCGAGGACGATCCCGACGATGTGGAACTAACTCTTCACACGTTCGCCGAGGCGCGCATTACCAACCCGATCTATGTGGTCAGAGACGGCCAGGAAGCGCTGGATTATATCTTCTGTCGAGGGGCTCACGCCGCGCGCGAGGCCATTCCGCCGCGGTTGATCCTGCTGGATCTTAAGCTCCCTAAGATCGGCGGTCTCCAGGTGCTCCAGGCAATTAAGGCGGACCCGCGCACCAAGGGCATTCCAGTCGTGATCCTGACTTCTTCGCGCGAGGAAAGGGACCTGATCGAGGGATATCAACTGGGAGCCAACAGCTACATTCAAAAACCGGTGGATTTCGCTCAGTTTCAGAAGACCATTCGCGAAATGGGGTCCTACTGGCTAGGTGTAAATCAATCCACGCCCGTCACAATTTGAAGCCCGGCCGGTGCCGGCCAAACATAAATCCCTGGAAGCAATTTTGCGCCATGCTGTCTCTCCTTTCCTCCCCTGCCTCGGCAACATAAGTTAACGGAAGTCTAATTGGGCTTCTTGCGAGTCAATCAGCCGAATGTTAAGATAGGGCCGGGAGCACTGTTAGGGAGCTTCATTGGACTTTAGGTAGAGGAGCCAGGGGCTCAAGCCCTGGATACCCTCGTATCCGAGGCCGCGGAAGGGGAAAGTTCCAACATGGCGAAAACGTTCGGCAAGCCCCTGACAGCGCTCGTGATCGAGGATGACCTTCCGGATTTCGAGATCCTGGCGCACACCTTGAGCAGCGCCGGCTTCCGCCCGGATTGCCGGCGCGTCGATACCGAGGCGGATTTTGTGGCGCAGTTGAAACCGGGTATCGATGTTGTCCTTTCCGACTACAACCTGCCCGGGTGGAATGCGCTGCGCGCGCTCGAACTGTTCCGCGCCAGCCGCCTTGACGTTCCATTTATTGTCGTCAGCGGAGCCATCAGCGAGGAAGTGGCCGTGGAGTGTATGAAGCACGGCGCGTCCGATTATCTGCTGAAGGACAGGCTGGGCCGCCTGGGCCCGGCGATCGTGCGCGCCATCGAAGACCTCGCCGAGAGGCGTCTGGTGGAAGGCCTTTCTACCCGCTTGCTGCAAGCGCAGGAGGAGGAGCGTAAGAGCATCGCGCGCGAACTCCATGACCACATCGGCCAAGGCATGGCGGTGCTGCTGATAGAGCTCCACAACCTCGAGGCCAAGCTGCCGCCGGAGGATTCCGCGCAGGCTCTGCTCAAGCGAATCGTGGAGTTGGTTCGAGGCCATGAGGCCGTGGTGCGCGACATGGGGCTCTTGTTGCGCCCCTACATGCTCGACGACCTGGGCCTGGTCCCAGCCCTGAAGTGGCAAGCCCGTGAAGTGTCGCGCCGCACCGGTATGACGGTGACGGTTGACGCCGATGAGGAATTCAACCTGCTTTCGGACGACTATCGCACCTGTATCTATCGTGTGGTCCAGGAAACGCTGCACAACGCGGCGCGCCATGCCAGGGCCACGCACGCGCATGTCACCTTGCGCCAGGACCCGGGGCGGGTCCGCCTGGAGATCCAGGACGACGGCCGCGGGTTCGATACCCGCTACAAGAAAGGCATGGGCATGCTGGGGATTCAGGAACGAGCGCGACACCTGGGCGGTCTGTGCCTCTTCGATTCCGAGCCCGGCCGCGGAGCCCGTGTATTGATCCTGCTGCCCCGCCCCCTGGCGCTCGACCAGAAAGATCTGCACGAAACCACCTTCGCCGCCACCGGCCAGTAGCCGGGCGTCAGGCCCGCTTTTTTCGAACTCCTCCCTCGCCGGCGCCGGTGCCATTCCCGGCATCGTTCTTACCCGACCCAAGTCTGCTGTCTATCCTACCTTTCGCTTCTCACGCTCCGCGAGCGTTTCGTGCAGCAGCGATTTGATGAACGTCTGATAGGGAAGTCCCTTTTGCTCTGCCTGCCTCCGGGCCATCGCCAGGTCCGCTGCCGAAACCCGCAGCGAAATCACGCGGGCCGGCTCTTTGGCCTTGGACGCCTGGATGCGCGCCAGCAGTTTTTCCCTTGTCAATATCTGCGCTTCGCCACTCCTTACGGCGGCCAGAAGCTCTTTGCCATGAACTTCGCGGTTCTTGTACCACCAGTCCGCTTCCTCCGCCTCAGTGGCAAACTTCGGTACGATGCGTTTGGTTTGGTTCTTCATCGGGATCTTTCTAGAAAAGCCTTCGTGTCCGAGACACCAGCCTGAAATGCGGTGACGGCGCGAACCCTGCCATTACGCACCGTCCATGCTACCGACAACAAGCGGCTTCCACTCGTGAGGCCGACGCAGCGATACCGCTCTTCGTTGTCGATCAGTTCTAATCCCGGTCCAACGGATCGTTGTTCATCACCTGCTCGAATTCGGAAGGCGTTACTTTGTGGGCCGCCAGGTGTTTCGTGTTCTCCTCATCCCAATCGAACTCGATTCCGTTGGCCACGATCGAATTGTAGCGTATATACGTTGTCGATATCATGAGGTTGCCGCCTTGCAGCCGGGCGCGTCCGGTGCCGGAGATCTCAACCTGGGGGGTCGACGAAGAGACGCGGCCTCAGCTTCGCCGGCATTCTTGTCGGCCGCGATTGTGGGGGCTTACGCGATTCTGAGCAGTCTCACCGGCGCGACCTTACTGCTGGCGCCGCATAATGCGTCGTCGGGATTGAACAGTCCACGAACACTTCGCATAGGCGTCACCGCTCTTTGAGCAATTGCTCCAGATCGCGCCCGCTTGCAGAACGTATTCGCGAATCCGTATCAGGTCGTCCTGGGCTTCGTCCGTCAGGACATAACGGCTCATCCGGTTCGCCGTTTATGCTCCGGATCATCCAGGTCGGCCAGGAGTCCTGCCGAGAACGTTTCGCCGTCAACCGCCTCGCCGCGTTCTGACTGTAAGAAGCCTCGCTCGATCTTGGCGCAGGTCTCTTCCGGCGAAAGAGCGGTAACCCGTGAGGCGGCCTGCTCAACGATATCCGCTACCTCGTCCCGCTCGTTCATCAAGCGTTCCACGTAAGCGTCAACCGAGATGCCTTTCGCCTGAGCCGTCGCGATCAGCCGCGCTCCGTTCTTGTCAGAGAGATCAATGCCCATAAACAGGCGCCTCCGCTGCTTTGGTTCCTACGGAATTCATTTTATTCGATTCGTTGATCGAATGCCGAGTCCACTGCTCCTGGCCCCCCCACCGGCCTGTCCAGCCGAGCGCAGGTGCCTGTGATAGACTCAGGTTTCCGAATCTGAAACTACGTTCGATTCAGAGGTCCATCCTTGAAACTGGCAGCCATTGACTACTTCATTCTGGCGCTGTATTTCGCCTTTGTCCTCGGCATCGGATGGATGCTGCGCAAGAAGATCTCAACCAGCGGCGACTTCCTGACATCCGGCCATTCCGTCCCCGTCTGGATCACCAGCCTGGCCTTCCTGGCCGCCAATCTGGGGGCGCAGGAACTGGTCGGGATGTCGGGAAACGGCGCCAAATACGGCATTATCACCGCGCACTTCTATTGGGTGGGCGCGGTGCCCGCCATGATCTTCGTGGGGCTCTTCATGATGCCGTTTTATTACGGCAGCCGGGCGCGCTCGGTGCCGGAGTATCTCAAGCTGCGGTTCGACGAAAAGACGCGCGGCCTCAACGCCCTCAGCTTCGCCGGCATGACCATCTTCTCGTCGGGCATTTCCATGTACGCGCTGGGCCTGCTGATGAAGCTGGTGCTGGGTTGGAGTTTCACCACCTCGGTGCTATGCTCGGCCGCCATTGTGCTGGCTTATACGTTTCTGGGCGGGCTCACCAGCGCCATCTACAATGAGGTGCTGCAGTTTTTTCTGATCGTCTTCGGCTTCTCGCCGCTGGCCATCATGGCAGTGGCGAAGGCCGGCGGATGGGCCGGCATGTCGGCGCGCCTCAGCACTATGACACTTCCTACCGGGCAGAACGGCGACGTGATGGTGCACAGTTGGAAGTATGTGGCCCACACCGCCGATAACCCCATGGGCATCGAGGTCTTCGGCCTGGTGGCGGGGCTGGGCTTCGTGATGTCGTTCGGCTACTGGTGTACGGATTTCCTGGTGATCCAGCGCGCCATGGCGGCCAATTCGATGTCGGCCTCGCGGCGCACGCCGGTGATCGCGGCGCTGCCCAAAATGATGATGCCGTTCATCGTGATCGTGCCCGGCATCGCGGCTCTGGCGCTTTCCCAGATGGACGTGGGCTACAGCCTGCCGATGAAGAACGGCGGCCCCGATTACGACCAGGTGCTGACCACTTTGATGGGCAAGTTCTACCCGGCCGGCATGCTGGGCGTGGGGCTCACGGGGCTAATGGCGTCTTTCATGTCCGGCATGGCCGGCAACGTGACGGCCTTCAACACGGTTTTCACCTACGACATTTACCAGACGTACATCCGGCCCGGCCGGCCCGACCACCATTACCTGACGGTGGGCCGCATGACTACCATCGTCGGGGTGGCGCTCTCCATCTGCACGGCCTACCTGGCGCAGAGTTACAACAGCATCAACGATCTGCTGCAACTGGTTTTCAGCTTCGTGAACGCGCCGCTGTTCGGCACTTTCCTTTTGGGCATGTTCTGGAAGCGGGCCACCGGCCACGGCGCCTTCTTCGGGCTGCTCAGCGGCACCTGCGCCGCCGCCCTCACCCACGGCTTCACGGTAGCCGAAGGCAAGGGCGGCTGGCTCGGCCAGGTGCACCACTTCCCTTCCTCGATGGCGCAGAATTTCTGGATCGCGATCATGGCCTGGACCGTTTGTTTCACCACGACCATCGTGGTCAGCCTGGCAACCCAGCCGCGGCCCGAGAAGGAACTGGTGGGGCTGGTCTACAGTTTGACACCGCTCAAACACGATGAGGGCGTAAGCTGGTACAAGCGCCCCGTGCCCCTGGCAATTGCCATCGGAACTTTGGCCTTGATACTGAATTTCTGGTTCGCCTGACATGATGGATTTAAGAATCCCTTCGGGATCGTTTTTCGTGCTGCTCGGCCTGATTCTGGCAGGCATGGGCATCCTGACACCCGGCGAGCGGGCCGCGCTGACGGACGCCAACGTGAACCTCTATTGCGGCTTCGCGATGCTGGCCTTCGGCAGCTTCCTGCTGGCGCTGGCCTGGCGGGCTGCTCATAAGCAACCATGATCGGGCACCTTATTGTGGGGCAGATTGTTAACCTGTTCGCGATGTGCGCCGGGCGCACAGGGGGAAGGATGAAAGTCGCCCGTGGCCCTATGTGGGGCAGCTTGGCAAGCTGCGGCGGATTGGCAATCCGCCCGCCGGGAGTTGGCGCGCAGCCGAACTTCCACAAGCGACTTTCGCGAGTGCGGCGGATTGGCAATCTGCCGGCCGCTTGCCCCGGCGAGTCCCTCAGGCACCCTCAGCAACGCGGGAGGCGGATTGCCAATCCGCCGCAGATTGCCAATCTGCCCCACAAACCATGATCCGCAGTTTCGGCGAACGCTTCGGCGCAGCCGCCGGCGTGCGTGTCTTCCGCGCCCCTGGCCGGGTCAACCTGATCGGCGACCACACCGACTACAACCTGGGCTTCGTGCTGCCCGTGGCCCTGGAATTGGCCACGTACGTAGCCGTCGCGCCGGGCACCGGCGGCAAACTCCGCATTTACTCGGAAGACCGCCAGGAGATGCGTGAGTTCACCGCGGCCGATGCCGGCTGGTTGTCCCGCGCGGGCGATTGGACCGACTACCCCATGGGGGTTGCGCACGAACTGGCCATGGCCGGTTTCGGCATCGAACCGGCCAACCTGCTGATCCGCAGCACGGTGCCCGAAGGCGCCGGCCTGAGTTCTTCGGCCGCGCTGGAGGTTTCGTCGGCGCTGGCGTTCCTCAACGGACGCACCGTGAACGGACAGAGCATGCGGCCGCTGGACCTGGCTCGCCTCTGCCAGCGCGCCGAGCGCGATTTCGTGGGGCTGCCATGCGGAATCATGGACCAGTACATTTCGGTTTTCGGCCAGGAGCATCGGGCGGTGGAGATCGATTGCCGCAGCCTGGGCCACCGGCTGGTGCCGCTGCCCCCCGGCGTCACGTTCGTGGCGGTGAACAGCATGGTGAAGCACGCGCTATCCGGGTCGGCCTATCGGGACCGCGTGGCCGAATGCGCGGCGGCGGTGTCGGTCATGCACGCCGAAAGCCCGCACGTCGAAAGCCTGCGCGACGTCGCGCCCGGGCAACTGGCGCAAGCGGCGCACCTGATGCCCGAAATCGTCGCCCGCCGCGCCCGCCACGTGGTCACGGAAAATGCGCGCGTAAATCGCTTCGTGGATGCCAGCCTGTCGGGCGATCTGGAACTGATGGGCCGCCTGATGATCGACTCGCACCGCAGCCTGCAACATGACTACCAGGTGAGTTGTGCCGAACTGGACTTCCTGGTGGACGCCGCCCTCGGCATGGAAGGCGTGTTGGGTTCGCGCATGACTGGCGGCGGCTTCGGCGGTTGTACGGTCACGCTGCTCCGCGATGAGGCGGCCGGCCGGTTCCGCAGCCAAATCGCCCAGGCTTACCACCGGCAATTCCACGTGATTCCGCTGATTTACAGTTGCACTCCGTCAGCCGGCGCGGGGGAAGTGAAGAATTTTGAGATAATCCCCGCGCGCAACTGACTACCTAGTCAAAGTGAGAAGAATGTCCTCCATGGCCGGGCATGCCCTTTCCTGTTACGCCCCGGCCATGGGACCCCACGCCCCCTCAGCACCACACCCCTCGGCACCACACCCCGCAGCAGCACCGGCAGTGACGCTAAACTCATAGCAGATGCCGGGCTGGGCCAACATTGCCAATCTCTTCACGCTGCTCCGTCTTGGCCTGGTGCCGTTCGTGGTCCTCGCCATTCTGCAAGGCAGCCACCTCGTAGCGTTGGTGCTGTTTATCGCGGCTGGCCTGACCGACGTGATCGATGGCGCGCTGGCTCGCGGCTTCGGCTTGGCGACACCCTCGGGCGCCTACCTGGACCCGATCGCCGACAAGTGCCTGCTGTGCGGAATCTTTCTGGCCCTTGGTTCCTCCGGGATCATTCCCTGGTGGTTCGTGGCCGTGGTGTTCGGGCGCGATCTCTACATCCTGGTCGGCGTATTGGGCTTTCTGGCGTTAACCAATGTAAGGAAGTTCCCGCCCAGCATCTGGGGCAAGGCGTCCACCTTCGTACAGATTTCCACGGCCGTGGTGTGGATGGTTCGAAATATATGGATGGCCCGAAATATCCCGAACGTTCCAGTATTGCATGCGCTCTCGTCCGCAATGCTATGGGTTTGCGCGGGTTTCACCATTTGGAGCGGTCTCGATTACACCCGGCGCGGCGTTCAATTGATAAGAGCACATTGACGGGTTCTTCGGTCGGGAGTAGTCTAAAAGGAAGGTTGCTCCACCATGACTCGCTACCTGCCCGCGCGACACTACCAGTGGTTCGGAATCAGCGCCGTAGTATTCGCCGGGCTGTCCGGCTGGCTTGGGTTCCAGATGCACCTGGCATTCATTCCCGCCGGGCTGTTTCTGGTGACGGCGGGGCTGCTGTTGTTCATGGCGTTCCGTCCGGCCATCGAAATACATGAAGGCTACGTCTCCACTGGCAGCCGCATCATCCCCTGGATGGACATCCGCCGTCTGGACCGCACCGGCTGGATTTCGCCGCTGATCGTTCGAATCACCCTCTTCGACGATTCGCGTCTGATGCTGGTCTACCCGGGCGATCTGGATTCCTGCAACAGCCTGCTGCGCCATTTGCGCCGCCTGTCCCGGGACGCCCTGATCGATGGCATTCCATACCGGCAGTACTGGGGCGAGGCTCTGGCTCCCGCCAACGAGCGCAAGCAGGTACCCCTGCCGCGATATCGTATTCTGCGGCCTGAGGATGAGGCCGAAGTGGAACGGCTCTACCAGCGGCTGAAAACCGTCGGCAACCTGGACCAGAAGAATTCGACGGACGAGAAATAACCCCCGGTAACTGCCAGCGTATGGCCGTCGATCGTGCGTTCCGCCGCTTCCCCGCTTCCAAAGTCGCTGCCTTGAAACACACCCGCTCGAAGCTCACCGGCTTGAAACTCATAGCGGCCGCTGCGGTGTTGCTGGTTGGCTTGGTGCTTACCCGCACGGTCTGGCTGACCGCGCTGGGGCAGGCCCTGATCCACGATGACGGCCCGGCGAAGGCAGAATTCGCAGTGGTACTGGGTGGAGACTATTGGGGAAACCGTATCCTGACCGCGGCAAATCTGGTGCGCTTGGATTATGTGCCGCAGGTGCTGGTGAGCGGTCCCCCCGGATTTTACGGCGCCAACGAGAGCGACTTGGCGATACAGTACGCCGTCCGCAAAGGCTGCCCGCCGTGGTGGTTCATCCCGGTGCCGCACCGCGAATTGAACACACGGGACGAAGCGCGGGCTCTGCTGGAATTCATGCGGCGCCACCACGTCCACAGTTTCCTGCTGGTCACCAGCAACTATCACACCGCCCGGTCACGGCGGATTTTCCTGGCAACCGAACGGGCCATGGGCGGCGGCCCGGAAATGCGCATGGTGGCAGCGCCGGACCAATTCTTCAAGGCCGATTCCTGGTGGCGAAGCCGCCAGAGCCAGAAAACCTTTCTGATGGAATGGCTCAAGACCATCACCGGCCCGCTGGGGATTTGAGCCATGTGGGATTCCTTCGGAACTCTGCGAAAATATCTGTGGCGCTACCGCTGGGGCATGGCGACCGGCGGGCTCTGCCTGGTGCTGAAAGACCTGGCCCACGCCGCCCAGCCGCTGATGATCGGGGGCGCGGTGGACGCCTTCCGGGCGTTCCAGACCGGCGCCGCATTTCGGGCCGTGCCCGCCAACGGGGCCTTCATTCGATTCGCCGCTTACCTGGTAGGCCTGGCGGCCGTCAAGGGCGTCTTCCAGTACTGGATGCGGGTAATCATTATCGGGATCTCGCGCGATATCGAGTACGATCTGCGTAACGACCTGTTTCGCCACCTGATCGCGCTCTCGCCGGATTATTATGGCCGCACCCGCACGGGCGACATCATGGCCCGCGCCACCAACGATCTCAACGCCGTCCGCATGATGCTCGGCCCGGGCGTGATGTACTGGTTCGAAACCAGCCTGACCTTCGCGCTGGCCATCGCCATCATGGTGCGGGTGGACTGGCGGCTGGCATTTTTCGCCGTGCTGCCGGCGCCGGCGGTGAGCTTCGCCGTGATCTTCTTCGGCCGCCGCATTCACGACCGGTTCGAGAAACTGCAGGCCATGTTCTCCGACATCTCCAGCCGCGTGCAGGAGAACCTTTCGGGGGTGCGCATGATCCGCGCTTTCGCCCAGGAGAAGGCGGAGTTGCGGCGCTTTGAGGAATTGAACCGGCAGTACATCGCGCAGAACATCAAGCTGGTGCGCATCCAGGGCCTGTTCCAGCCGTTATTGGAAGCCCTCATCGGGATGACCTTTCTGGTGGTGCTATGGGTGGGCGGCCACCAGGTTCTGCTGGGCCGGATTTCGGTTGGCAGTTTCGTGATGTTCAACACCTACATGGGCATGCTGGTGTGGCCGATGATCGCGCTGGGCTGGGTGGTGAACCTGATGCAGCGCGGACGCGCATCGCTCGACCGCATCAACCAGATATTGCACGAGCGGCCCGCCATCGGTGCGCCGGTTCCGAGTGTGCCGCTGGGCACGTTGCGCGGAGAGATCGAGTTCCGCGGCGTGGAGGTGCATTACGGCGGCAGCCGGGCCCTGGACGGCTTGGATCTGCGCATCGCCGCCGGCAGCACGGTGGCCGTAGTGGGCCGCACCGGTTCCGGTAAGAGCACGTTGGTGGGGCTGATTCCGCGGCTCATGGACCCGACCGCGGGGGCTGTTCTGGTGGACGGCATCGATCTTCGCCAGGCCGACCCGGCGGAACTGCGCCGGCATATCGGCTTCGTGCCGCAAGAGACGTTTCTGTTCAGCGCGACCATTGCCGGGAACATCGCATTCGGCGTTGACACCGCCACGCCCCAGCAGATCCGGCGCGCCGCCGAACTGGCGGGGCTGGCGAGCGATATCGAGACTTTCCCGAAGGGCTACGAAACCATGGTGGGGGAGCGCGGCATCACGCTCTCCGGCGGCCAGAAGCAGCGGACCGCCATCGCGCGGGCGATTCTGCGCGACCCGCGAATCCTGATTCTGGATGACGCGCTCTCCAGCGTGGACACGATGACCGAGGAGCGCATCCTGACGCACCTGGCCGGGGTGATGCGCGGCCGGACCGTGATCCTGATTTCGCACCGCGTCTCCACCGTGCGCCAGGCCGACCGGATCGTGGTGTTGGAGCGCGGCCGGATTGTGGAGCAGGGCACGCACGCCGAACTGGTGGAGGCGGGCGGATACTACGCGGAGCTTTCGCGGAAGCAGATGCTGGAGGAGGAACTGGAAGCGATATAAGGCTTCTATCCGCCCGCGACAGGCCCGGAACAGCGTGGTGGCTGCCTTGCGGATCCACACTCGTGCGACTGCGGGTGCAAAGGGCTGTTAATCTGTATCGACAGTCCCATCGACAGCTATACTGAATGCATCACAAATCACCGCGATAGTCGATATGAATTTCCACAGACAGGTTTCGCTGGCTTGTCGCCCGCACAACGTTCGGCCTTCCGTCATATCGAGGAAATCGTAAGCCATCGAGAGGTTACCGCACGCCAGCGCGTGAACGAAAGACTAGAGCGTTCGGGCTGTGCTATCGAAACCTACGACCAAGCGATGCGGGGTGTCCAGGAACACGCGCGCGTTGTGATCCACTTCCATCCGGATCGCCTGGGGCCAAGACACGTGCCTGTCGCCGAGGCTCTCCTGAACGAAGGCCAGTACCGGAATCAGTTCGAGACCGGGCTCTCGAGCGGGAGCCTATCCGCGTTTCCTGGCGGTCAACGTGATTCCTGGGAGAGAGTCGTCTTTGGCGGCGCCTACCACGAGGGAACAGTCCACGCCTCGGAACGACCAAAATATGGAGCACTGGAACTGGTTCGCTACCCAGACGGCGCAATCCCACGTTTTGGATCGTGCTACTTCGTCCTGCGACCAACCGTATCATCGCGCATTTCATTCACATTCATGGGCAGTGAGGACCCTCGGGCGGTGGAACGCCTCGGCAGCATCACCCGGATGGATTGCGTGATGAATGCGTTGCTTGCCGAGATCGAAGAAGGCGCTATGGCAACCCCGCAGTGGCCACCCTTTCGTACACCCACGCTCGGCGTTCCCAACTTGACCGTTCAGCGGCTGTTGAATATTCTCCTCGAGCTTCCACGGTCAAGAAGCGAGCCCACTATTGGAAACGCCGGTCGAGTGCTCGACACTGGAATTGAAGCACAGGTGCACGGCCCCGTCGCACTGGATCAAGATGTTGAATTGCTCGTGGCCGACCCCTCATTCGCCGCGACAACAGTTGGCAACCATCTCTGCGAACTCGCATTGAAGTTCGGGTTCCTCTGCACTGGCATTGCGGGTTTCAACTCGCTGTTCGAGACGTCCCAGATGATTTCCGCGGGCCAGCAATGCCTCGGCTTGCAAAGCGCATAGCAGGAGCGGATGGGATATTGGATGCGGCGGCGGTTGGAACCGCGGAGGCGTCGTTGCGGGATCATCCTGACGTATGGCGGGATTGGGGCAGTCATGCGGAGGCTATCCAGCACTTGAAGCAGCTTTGGCACGTGCTCGTGCATTTCGGATCGCCGCACCGGGTCCAGAGTTCGGACACTCAGGCGGACCGCCAACCTCCCAGCATCGCTCCCGACTGACGCTGCGCGCCAAGAAGATGCCCCGGCCACACTCGATCTGTTAAGGAACGATATGGGCTTTAAGCCGCCACATCGGCCGCGCAATCAGGTAAACCAATAACAGAATCATCAAGTCGCAGTGCGCGTAGAACAGCAAGTGGTGCCGCGCGCTATCGAGCGCATCCGCTAAAGACGACACTGCCAATTCCGTCAGTGACATGGCGCTCAGCACCACCACGCCTCCCACTGTGCCGGCGGGCAAGGTGGTGCCCTGCGCCATGGCCAGCCCCACGCAGCCGAGAGTGAGCAGCAAGAAACAGAGCAGATACCGCGTGCCCCGGTGCGCGAAGAGGGCGCCCTTGCACCGGCTCCACACCGCGAAAGCCTGGCTCTCCTGCCGAGGCTTCATCCCGGAATGGCTGTCGAAGTTGCCCAGTCCCGGACGTTGACCTCCGGCTTCCGAGAGCGATGTGTGAAGGGCTACGTAAGTGTCCCGGGGATGCGTCAGAAAAAAGTACGCCAGCCGGGCGTACGACACTTTACGCAGGAAGGCGGCGGCGACTGCCGGGTCGTCCATGTTGGCGCCCGATGCATAGGCGTGCTGGCCGATGTGGCGCTTCTCGGCCGCATCCAGCCCGAGAACGGCCAGTGTGCGGTCCACGTCCCTGGCATGCGGCAGGATCTGGTAGAAGATCTCCGTAAAGCATCCGGCGGCCTGGTATTGGGTTGGCGAGCCGAAAGCCAGCGTCAGGACGGCGGCCATGACGATGGCAACGCCGGACGCAAGGGCGGCGGCCGGCCGCTTGGGCCACAGAATCTTCGGGCGCACGATGAACAGCGCGGCGACGGGCAATCCCAGCAAGGCGTGCTGCGGTTTTGAGCCGGCCAGCATGGCGGCAGAAACGACCAGCAGCACCGCGTCCAGGTCGCGATGCCAGCGCAGGGCGCGCGCGTACAGGACGGCGGACAGCAACAGGAAGACAAACGCGGAGACATCCATGTAGAACGAGTTGAGGTAACTCAGGTAGGCGGCGTCGGCAAAAAGGAACAGGGCTGTGAGGCCCAAGCCCATGCGCGCCCAAGCCGGCAGCGGGTGGAGCAGCGGCAGGAACAACGCCAGGGCCGTCAGGAATAATATGCCATGAATTGCACCGATGATACGCAGATCGAAGCTGCCATCCTTGGAGAGGACGGAATTGAGCGCCAGCGCGGCGCCGACCAGAATTGACTCCGACGAATAAAACCCGGACTCGTAGTGGTAGCGCGAGTCGAACTCATACCTGGTATCGGCGAAGTCAGCCTCGTGCTCGATGGGTGCGCCGAGGCTATAGCGCCCCAGCAGTTTTCCGAAGTCGCCATTGTTGGCGACGCCGACTGCGGGCGGCAGAATAAGTTGCGAGCCCAGCAGAACGACGGCAGCGGCCAACACCAGGGCGCTCGATCGAGGCATCCCACTACGCTACACCGAAATGCGATCGCAGGAAGCGGTACGTGGGGTGGTTGGTAACCCGCGGCGGATTGGGAATCCGGTTGGCGCACTTGCGGGCAACGCCGCCAACGCGGACCGGCTCGCTGCCGCCAACGCGGAGCGGCTCGCTGCCGCAGCACGCGGGCGGATTAACAATCCGCCGACAATCTGCCCCACAAAGTTGACACTCAGGCCGGGGCCAGACGGGCGTTGCGAGTCGATCCGATGCGTGCCCTTCGTTGCGACTAATCTGGTTTACCCATCAGCAATCTTGCCACTTCCCTTTCAAGTTTTCGAAAGGATGGAGCTTTTCTGGCTTCGGAAATGCTGAAAGTGGCAGTGAAAGCGGGCTGGTGGCGGGTCTCGACGTACCTCTTCCCAGGTCCCATCCGAGCTGTAAACCATCCCTTTGCATCCCGAATTGTTTCCGGCGCCTCATGCGCTGGCAACTCATTGGGAAGACCGCTCTTGCCCGCCAACGAATTGGCCGCGGCAATAAACCAGGCCTCGTATTCACGATTTGCAACCACGATGGAAACGCGCAAATCCGCGTGCGATGCCCGTGAGCGCTCCAACAAGTTGCGCGCGATGATGACAGGGCAGTCATCGTCTGCATCGAAGAGCACCAGAACCGGCGACGAGCGGCCAATTTGGCGTGTGATGGCTTCCAAGACACGTTCCAGTTCGCCCGGCCGAATTAACTGAGATTTTGGGACCCGCCGCATTTCGGCCTGAACCGACAGCCCAGGATCGATCGAAGCTACCAAACGCCGGATAAGAATCGGAAGGGCGAGGACTTCGCCATGGCCCTCCACAATACAGCCCAGCTTAATGCCCATCGGTGCGTTCAAGTCCGCCTTGGCGGAGAAGCTCACCAGCGGTAAAAAGTTGATCTCGAATGATTGAATTGGTGGCGCTATCCAGAGGTCGGATTTCGGTGCCGGTGATGCCTCGGTGTACCACCCGAATCCATTCGCCCGGAATACCAGGGTCATCTAACAGGTCCGAGCTGTGACTCGTGACAAGGATCTGTCGAAACTCGCTGGCCTCCAGGAAGGCATCCCTCAAAATCCGAACCGCCGCAGGGTGGAGAAAAGCCTCGGGCTCTTCCAAAGCAACGAGCGAGGCCGGCCTTCCTTCTCTGGGGGGCTCAAACAGGTCCATGAGCATCATGGCTGCATGCAAAAGCCCGCCAGAAACCTCAGACATATCGAAACCGTCGGCAATCCCTCTTTCAATAAAGCCGAGCCACGGCCGGCCCTCAATCGTCACAACGTCAAGCCGTTCAAACGATGGCGCAATCGCGCGCAGGTATTCCTCAACCATCCTGGTGCGATCCGGATGTCTCTCCCTCAACTCCGGATAGCGGGCAGTTAGTGAGTTTCGGGCGGCGAAAGGCCCGCCGGCAGTAAACTCAGTAATCAAGAAGCCCGACAGGAAGTCATAGACCGCCCGAAATGAAGGCAAGCCAGATGCATTGACGAGGAATAAGCGATCCGGGCTAATCGCCGGAAACACAGTCTCAGTTCCACGAACTTCTCCGCCCTCGACAATGTACTGGTGTTCAGTGCCATCCGGGTTGAAGACACGGCACTCCTCGCGGGCGACCGACACGGCAGTCCCATTCGCAGTAGCAATCTGGAAGGCATAGTAAGCCTCCAAACCGTCAGACGAGGAGACACTCAACTCGATACTGAACCTGGCGGGTAGACGAACAGGCCAATGGAGCAGGGAATGAATGCCGCGTCGGTTGCGAACTGCTTGCTCCGGTGAACTCGTCAAACTAACGCTGACGAACGCCAGCGCGTCAATGAAACTCGTTTTGCCAGATCCATTCGCGCCGACGAGGAATGTAATCCGGCCCAGATCTACCTCACACCGCTCGATGCTCCGATAGTTTTCAACCGTGACCCTGTCGAGCTTAAAATAATTTGACATTCCGTTCTCTAGTGTCGCACCCGCCGAGCGCAGCGTGGACCGCGTCACCGAGGCAACTTGTCGGGGTTGGAGACAAAGTACAAACTGGCGATGCGGCCATCGGAGGTCAAATCGAGGGCCATCACGCCGAACGGTCTGCCTGCATCCAGTCTGCCTGCATCCAGTTTGCCTGCATTCAGCAGGACCACTCCGATGCCTCCGTTGACCTCGGCAAACTGGACAGTGAGGGCCGGGAGTTTCCGGCCGACGCCGATCAGGAAGCGAACCACGCGATCGGCTCCGAAAATGGGATTGAGTGCCGCGCTGACCTTGCCTCCGCCATCCGAGTATAAGACGGCTTCCTCAGTGAGCATGGCGGTGAGCTGGGATGGATCGCCGGTGGCGCAGGCCGCGAGGAATTCGCGCAGGACGGCCAGTTGGCGGTCACGGTCCACGGTAAAGCGCGGGCGGCGGTCCCGGATGTGCTTGCGGGCGCGGTTCACGATCTGCCGGCTGTTGGCCTCGCTGGTTTCGAGCGCCGCCGCCACCTCATCGTAACCGGCGTCGAAGACCTCGCGCAGCAGGAAAGCCACGCGCTCGGCCGGCGAAAGCGATTCCAGCAGGTGCAGGAAAGCCAGCGACAGCGATTCGGCCATTTCCACGGCTTCGGTTCCCATCGGTTCCACCAGGGGCTCGGGCAGCCACGGGCCAACATATGTTTCGCGCTTGCGATGGGCGGCCTTCAACCCATCGAGCGCCAGCCGCGCGACCACGGTGGTGAGGTAAGATTTGGGTGACCGCACTTCCTCGGCGCGCGCCGATTGCCAGCGCAGGTAGGCATCCTGCACCACGTCCTCGGCGTCGGCTCGCGTGCCGAGCATCCGGTAGGCCAGCGAGAACAGGAGCGGCCGTAATTCCTGAAACTGGGTTTCGCTCTCCATATCAGGCTGCCGGATTAAGCTGCCAGAAGCCCTTGCCGTTGTACCATGCCGGCGGCGCGGAGCGCACTGGCCACGGCGGCATCGGCCAGCATTCCCTCGGAGCCGACCCAATCGCCGGCGAGCGCCACGCCTCCCAGGCCGAGCGCATCGACGCCGGGCCGGCCTTCGGGCGAAAACACCGCGGGCGTGACGGTCATGTGGGGCATGAAACGGACCACCTCGGCCCGGTCGCGCCAGCCGGGAATGGCGCGGTCGGCGAACTGCTCCAGTTCCTGGCGATCGGCCGCGGCATCGGCTGCGGCGTCGGTAGCGCGGGCCAGATACTTGCCCACGTGAACCAGGGCCGCGCCGGCCGGGGCAAGCTTCGCGGCCGCGGAATGCACGGAGAGATAGAGCGGCTGGTCCACGCCGAATGCGACCCGCGCCGCGCCCGCAGGCAGGGTGCGAAGACCGAAGTCCAGGCAGGCCATTCGCGCAGGTTGCAATCCGGTCAGACTCCGGCCGGTGAGGCGCTCCACGGCGGCCGGGGGGACTGCGAGGATGACGCCATCGATCCGGCTGCCGGCCCTATGGATCGCGGCGCTCTTGATCTCATCCAGACTTTCGACCGCCTCGCCGAGGCGAATCTCCACTCCGAGCGACCGCGCGCGTTGCTCCAGACCATCCACAAGAGTTTGCCAACCGCCGTCGAGATAGATCACGCCCTGGGCTTTGGCGCGGCGGAATTGATCCAAGGCCGCGCGGGCGCTCAAGTGGGAGAGATTGGCGGAGTAAGTCGTCAGACGGACGAGCATGGCCGCGAACTGCCGAACCCGCTGCCCGCGGGCGCGCCGGCCGATCCATTCCTCCATGGATTCTCCTTCGGCCGCCCGGCCGCTAACAAACTTTTGCAGGACACGGGCTGCCTCCCACTTTTCGGCGGCGCCAAATAAGCGCGTGGAGAGAAGCTGCCGGGTAGTGACGATGAGCGGGTACATGCGGCCGTCGTGCATCAGAAATGAGGCAGAGCTGGTGTCCGGCTGATTGCCCGAGAAGGGAATGTTCCACTGGCGGAGCGTCTGTGCGGCAACACCGCCGGCGTACAGTGCGTGTGGGCCGAGATTCAACAGATAGCCGCGATCCGGCTGGGTGACGGCGCGGCCTCCCAGGTGCCGGGATTGCTCCAGGAGCACCACTTGGTGGCCGTCGCCGGCCAGAGCGTTGGCGGCGGTCAGGCCGGCGAGGCCGCCGCCAAGGACGATGTAGCGTTGCATGCTGTTGTCTCCTGCACTTAGGACGAGACACCCGGTCCGTTTGTGACAGCCAACTCTGCCAGCGAAAGGCGGCCCGTGTAGATCGCCATGCCAAGAGCGGCGTGGACGTTCATGGCCTGCAGGGCGCGGACATCTTCCATGGTGGTGATGCCGCCGGCGGCGGTGAGTTCCAGCGGCGTGGCGGCGCGGAGGCGGCGGAACCAATCCATGTCGGTGCCTTGCAGCATGCCCTCCTTGTCGACGTAGGTGCAGAGGAAGCCGCCGCAATAGGGTTCGAGCCCGCGCAGAACTTCTTCGGCGGTGAACGCGGTGGCTTCCTGCCAGCCTTTGATAACGATGCGGCCGGCTTTGGAATCGAGAGCGATCAGGATGCGCTCACGGCCGATGGCGTCGCGGAGTGCGGCGAGGAAGGTTTCATCGATGCCCGTGTTAGTAAATGCCGAGGTGCCGACGATCACTTTGTGGACGCCTTGCGCGACCAGGGCCTGTGCACGCGCCACGGTGCGTACACCGCCGCCGGCGCGAATCACCGCCTTAGATGCCAGCATCTGAACCAGTGCGTCGTTGGAGCCGCTGCCCATGGCGGCGTCGAGATCGATGACCTGGATTTCGGGAAAGCCGGCGAACTTGCGGAGCATCTCTTCCGGCGAATCGCCTTCGAGCGCTTTCTCGCGGCCCTGAATTAACTGGACGACTTTGCCATCCATCAGGTCAATGCACGGGAAGATCATGCGGCCTCCGAAATCAATGCGGGCACCGGGATCATGCGGCCACCCGCACGGGGATGCCGCGCTTGTCGAGCTCTTCCTTGAGCTGGTTGACGGTATAGGTGCCGTAGTGGAAGATGGAGGCGGCCAGGGCGGCGTCGGCGCAGCCATCGGTGAGGACGCGGACGAAGTCCTCGGGCTTCCCCGCCCCGCCGCTGGCGATTACGGGAATGTTGGTAGCGTGCGAGACGGCCGCTGTGAGCTGGCAATCGAAGCCGGTCTGGACGCCATCGGTGTCCATGGAAGTGAGCAGGATTTCGCCGGCGCCCAACTCTTCGCCGCGGGCCGCCCATTGGACGGCGTCGATACCTTCGTCGTCGCGGCCGCCGCGGGTAAAGACGTGCCACTGGCCGGACGCGTGGCGGCGGGCGTCAATAGCCAGGACGACGGCCTGCGCGCCGAATTCCTGGCTGAGTTCGGTGATGAGCGCGGGACGGCGTACGGCGGCGGTGTTTACCGAAACCTTGTCCGCGCCCGAGAGCAGGATGCGGCGGGCATCGGCCACCGCCCGGATGCCGCCACCGACGGCCAGCGGGATGAAGACCTGCCGGGCCGTGCGGGCGACCACATCGGCCATGATGTCGCGGGCGTCGCTGGAGGCCGTGATATCGAGGAAGACGAGTTCGTCGGCGCCATCGCGGTTGTAGCGGTTGGCCAGTTCCACGGGGTCGCCAGCGTCCCTCAGGTTGACAAAGTGGACGCCTTTGACGACGCGGCCGCCGGTGACGTCCAGGCAGGGGATAATGCGTTTGGCTAGCATGGGTGGCCGCCAAGAGTTGTGGGGCAGGTTGGTAACCTGCGGCGGACTGCCAATCCGCCGGCCGCTAGCCCGCAGGACATCCGTTGGCGCTGGCGAAAGCCTGGTCTTGGAGTGCACGCATTGCCGCGAGCCTTTTGCGAGACCCCGGCAGGCGGATTGCCAATCCGCCGCAGGTTACCAACCTGCCCCACAAAGCATCCCTGCCCCACAGTCAGCATGGGAGATCCAGAAAATCTTGGACGATTTTCAGGCCGATGGGGCCGGATTTTTCGGGGTGGAATTGCACGCCGTGGACGTTGGCGGCGTGCAGCATCGCGGTGAAGCGGAGGCCGTAGGTGCAGACGGCGGAGGTCTGCCCGCATTCGGGGACGTAGTAGCTGTGGGCGAAGTAGACGTAGCGGCCGGTGGGCTCCAATTGGTTCCAACCCATGTGGGGGACACGGGCGCCGACCGGAAAGCGGCGCACTGTCCCTGGATATAGGCCGAAGCCGCGGACTTCCGGGGCTTCTTCGCTGCCATCAAAAAGCGCCTGCATGCCGAGACAGATGCCGAAGAAGGGGACGCCGGCGCGGATGCGGCCGATCAGGGTTTCGCGCACGCCGAGGGCGTCTAAGGCGCGCATCATCTGACCGAAATGGCCGACTCCGGGGAGGATGATCTTCGAGGCGGCGGTCAGGCCGGCGGAACTGTTGACCAGGGTATATTCGCAGTTGAGTGCGGCGAGGGTATTTTGCACCGAGCGCAGGTTGCCGGCGCCGTAGTCGAAGATCGTAATCATAAGAGGCCGATCGCAATCATAAGAGACCCTTGGTGGACGGCAGTTCGTTCTTGAGACGCGCGTCCTTGGAACAGGCGTACTTCAGGGCGCGCGCGAAGCACTTGAAAACCGCCTCGATTTTGTGATGGTTAGAGCGGCCGTATAAAACCTTTACATGAAGGTTGGCCCCGGCGTGGTTGACAAAGCCGCCGAAGAAATCCTCCACCAGTTCGGTTTGCAGATCGCCCACCAGGCGGACCTTCACCCTATCCTTATATACCAGCGCGGGGCGGCCGCCCAAATCGAGCGCGACCACAGCCAGGGTTTCATCCATCGGCAGCACGAAGTAGCCGGCGCGGTTGATGCCCTTGCGGTCGGCCAGGGCTTTGGCGAACAACTGGCCAAGGACGATGCCGACGTCCTCCACGGTGTGGTGCTGATCCACGTCCAGGTCGCCATCGGCGTGCAGCTTGAGGTCGAAGCCGCCATGCTTGGTGAACAGCTCCAGCATGTGATCGAGGAATCGAATGCCGGTCCCGACTTCGTACTTGCCCCGGCCTTCGATTTTGAGCCTGCCGGAGATGCGGGTTTCCTTGGTGTGGCGTTGGATGGTGGCGGTTCTCATGATCCGAAGGCCTCTTCCAGGTAGTTGATGTCGTCGATGACGGCGTAGGGTCGTTCTTCCTGGAACAGGAACACCAGGTCCAGGTATCGCGGATTGGCGGGTGCGGCGATGCCGATAAAAGGGACATTGGCGGCACGCGCACAGCGGGCATCGTCTACGGTGTCGCCAACATAAAAGGCGTCGCAACCTGGATTTGCGGACAAAATCTGAAGCAGTCCATCAGGCGCCGGCTTGTGGTTTTGGACGTCTTCCATGGTGACGATCGGGTCAAAGTTCAGGCCGCCCGCGAAGCGCCCCAAAGTGAGGGACGCTTCGTACCGGGGACGGCCGGTGAAGACCGAGAATCGAAAGTGTTGGTTGAGCTTTTCCAGCAAGCCGGGCTGCACCACCCAGCGCTCGCGGTTAATAAGGCCATTTGTTCCATCGCCCAGGAAGATGGATTGAAAGTATTCCTTCACATTGGCGAAGGGGACGTCCACGCCGGCGGCGGCGACCATATGGTGGGACAGCTTCCAATCGTCATTCCAGCCGCCCAGGTTCTTGAGATCCTGTATCTGCGCGCGCGTGGCCGGTCCGCCGGTGAAGTGCTCCACGGTGCGGGCGATGGTCTCCCGGTACGATTCGCCGACATCCACCAGCACGCCATCCATATCGAAGATGAGGAGGGGCTTGGTCATGGGTTTCGAGTGAAAAGGGGTCATTGGGTCCATATCTCTTCCAATGCGGCCAGCAGGACGCGCGTTTGCTCGCGGGTACCTACCGTTATGCGCACGCACCCGGGGGCCTGGTAGCTGCGGTCGCGGACGAGGATGGCCTGTTCGCGCAGGGCATCGCGCACCTCAATTGCGCGGCTACCGAAATGGCCCAGAACAAAGTTGGCTGAGCTGGGGACGTAGCGGATGCCCAGTTGTTCGAGGCCGAAACAGAGCAACTCACGGGCGGCCAGCACTTCGGCGACGTAGTTTTCGATGTAGGCGGTATCCTGAACCGCGGCCTCGGCGGCGACGATGGCCAGCGCGTTCACGGAATATGGCGACTGGGCCTTGTGCAGGCAGGCGATGTTGGCCTGGTGGGAGAAGATGCAGCCGAGGCGCATTCCGGCCATGCCGAAGACCTTGGAAAACGTGCGGCAGACGAACAGATTGGGGACGCGCTCAATCTCGTTGAGGGCGGTGACGCCGGAGAATTCGTAGTAGGCTTCGTCCACCAGGACGGCGGCCTTTTTGGCGCGGGAGAGAATGCGCTCAATGCCCAGCAGCGAAAGGCCGGTGCCGGTGGGGTTATTCGGGTTGGAGAGGATGACGGCGCGGGTCTCGGGAGTGATGGCGTCGAGCACGGCCTGGAGCGGGAACTCCATTTCGGGCTGCGGGTACGCGACCTCCTGGATGCGGGCGCCGGCGACCTCGGCATAGAAGCGGTACATGGCGTAGGCCGGTTGCAGGACGAGGACTTCCTGGCCGTCATCGATGTAGGTGTTGATGAAAACCTGGATGGCTTCGTCGGTGCCGTTGGTGA